>Ga0209211_10006518_pt1 | contig 16829 bp, 16 predicted proteins | sample RifGroA2_FD_183992 | JGI IMG/M metagenome (GOLD analysis project Ga0209211, IMG submission 183992) | Groundwater microbial communities from Rifle, Colorado, USA - Groundwater A2 (SPAdes) (version 2) | ecosystem: Environmental > Aquatic > Deep subsurface > Groundwater | place: Rifle, Colorado... | reverse complement strand
ACTCTTCCATCCTTCACGTCAAGGCACGGTATTATTCTTTTCGTCAGCATGATTTATCCCCTGTTTTAATTGCCCAGCCATTCTTTTATTATCCTTAATCCGAACTCTCCGGATTTTTCAAGGTGGAACTGAGTTGCCAAGACGTTGCCTTTCTTTATTGCAGCGACAAATTTTCCATGATAATCGCTTGTTGATTCGATTATTTTTTTGTCTTCCGGGACTGCATGGAATGAATTGACAAAATATGCGTATCCTTCTCCAATTGTCTTGGATTCTATCTTATTCCAGCCTATCTGCGGGATTTTTCCTTTCTTGAATTTTACAACTTTGCCCTTGAATATCCCTAATCCTTTTGCTTTTGGGCTTTCCTCGCTTTCCTCAAACAACGCCTGCATGCCTATGCATATGCCTAAAAACGGCTTTTTTGCCGTAATGGTTTTCTTTATTGCGCCATCAATCTTTCTTTTCTTGAGCTCTTGCATTGCATCCCCAAAGCTGCCGACTCCTGGAAAAATCACCCTATCAGATTTCAAGATTTTATCCGGATCAGAGGTTATTATTGACTTATACCCCAAATAATCCAAGGCATTCTTTACGCTATTTGCATTCCCCGCTCCGTAGTCGATTATTGCTATCATTCTAAAAAATTGTATTAAGCATAAAACAAAAAATGTGCCTTCGGCAAATTTTACCCGCGGCTACAATGCCGCGAAGTTATAAAACCGAGGCGAGCGATGTGCATGACAGCGAGCCTCGGACTATATTTGCGTAGCGTTTTGATTAAAGTAATCTTTTAAAACAAATAATCATATTGTCCCTTTAGTGCTTGGTATGCTTTCCATCGCCCTTTTATCAGTAGAGCATGCCATCTTCATTGATTTTGCAAAAGCCTTGAATATTGCCTCTATTTTATGATGGTCGCTTCTTCCAAAAGGCATCCTTACCGCAATATTAGCTCCTAATCCTATGCTGAAGCCGTAAAAAAAATCTTCCAAAGTATCAGTGTCAAACGCCCCGCAAAGCCTTTCCTTGAATTTTGCATCATATTGCAGGTACGGCCTTCCGCCTATATCGACAGCTACTACTGCAAGAGCCTCGTCCATTGGATAGACAAAATACCCAGCTCGGTTTATTCCTTTTTTATCCCCTAAAGCCTTGTTGAAGGCCTGCCCAAGCACTATTCCTATATCTTCTATAGTGTGGTGCTGGTCAACCTCAGTGTCTCCCTTAGCTTTTATCTTGATGTCAAAAAGCCCGTGCTTGGTGAATGATTCAAGCATGTGGGTAAAAAAACCTATTGGAGTCTTTAGATCATATTTTCCTTTTCCGTCTATGTTTAAACCTATAATGATGTCTGTCTCTTTTGTCTTCCTGGTGATTTCTGCAACTCTCATTTTAATCCCCCAATAATGAAAATTGTTTTCAATTTTCAAGTACCTCTGTTATCTTGTTTATATCGTCCAAAACAGCCTTTGCGCCATTGGCAATTAAAAGCTCTTCCATTTCTTTGGATTTATCTTGCGGCGGCAAAACGCCTATGCCGATTACATTTGCAGATGCCGCTGCCCTCATGTCATCTATCATGTCTCCGAAGTAATATGCTTTCTTGGAGCCATTCATAAGCTTCAGTATGCCTTCTGGATTTGGCTTTCTTTTCATGACATCTTCCATCGCAATTATTTTGTCAAAATACTTTGATGCATTATTTTTTTTAAGGACATATTCAGCTTCTTCCCTTATCCTTCCGGTAAACACGGCCATCTTGTATCTTTTTGACAGGGATTCTAATAATTGCTTGTCCAGAAGCCAAGGCTCATTATCCATAAGCTCTGCATAAATATCCTGGAACTTGCCTATTATCTCCTGCTTTCCGATATTTTTTCCTTTTAATTTAATTAAAGCTTCGCTTGCATCCCAATCATTGTTGTAGCCGCCCATATTTTTAAGGGCTTGGACATCCTGGAGCGATATTTCTTTTCCGGTAAAATACTCAACAGTTTTTTTTATTGCAAACCTGTATGATTTTGAGACATCAACCAAAACCCCATCTATATCAAAAATAAGCATAGGATTTATCTCTTTCATTAATGATTCTATTGCTAAGATGAGACTTTTTGTCTGCTCTTTGGTTCCTAAAGTGATCCTTACATAGCCGGATAAAAGAGGGTCGCGGCTCCTGTCCCTTACAAGTATGCCTTTCTCCTTCAATCTCTTGCAGAACAAAGCCGCATTCTCTCCAATATTCAATAAAACAAAATTAGCCTCGCTTGGGTGATATTCTATTTTTAGTTTTTCAAGCTCATTGTATACGATTTTTTTTGATTCTGAAACTTCTTTTGCATAATTATTCACATATTCTAAATCATTTAAAGCCGCAAGCCCGCAGGATATAGCTGCATTATTAACGCTATAAGGGGAAAGAGCTTTAGCCATATTTTTTATATTCTCTTTATTTGAGATTATATAGCCTAATCTTAGCCCTGCAAGCCCAAAAGCCTTGGAAAATGTCTGCGTTACAATCAGATTGTCGTATTTTTTAATTAGCGGAATAGAGGTTTTTCCGTAGAATTGCCAGTAAGCCTCATCAATGAAAACCAAAGCATAGTTTTTTTTCGCTTTTTCAATTATTTTTATTATATCCTCATCTTTTATTGAAGTTCCTGTAGGATTATTTGGATTAACTAAAATAACAATTTTTGTTTTTTTGTTTATAGAGTCTAAAACTTTATTAGTAGGAAAACTTAGATCATCATTATACAAAACTTCTTTTAAAACAGCTTCATTTAATTGCGCATAAAACTTAAACATCGCAAATGTAGGGGTTGGGATTATTATCTCATCTTTGCCTTTTTCGGCATAAGTCTCAATAACCGTCTTTATTGCTTCATCAGTTGCATTTGTCGGCAGAATTTCATCAGTATTCACATTGCAATATTCTGCCAATTTTTTTCTTAATTCATTGTATTCAGGATAAGTTGCCAAGCTGTTGGAATTGATTTTTTTCAATGCTTCCATGACTTTTGGCGAGCATCCTAAGGTATTCTCATTGAAATCCAGCCTAAGAAAATCTTCCCTCCCCGATGTAGGTGGTTTGTATTCCTGCATCTTAAGGACTGCTTTCCTGGGCTTAATCATCTTTGACCCCTATGATGACAAAATCGCTTTCATATATCTTATCGTAGACTTCCAGGCCCGCGTCCCTGATGGAAGCGCCAGTATATACTATATCTATGACTAATTCAGTCAGTCCTGTAGAATAAGCCGCTTCTGTAGAGCCTGTAAGGTATACCCTCTCAAAGCTATAATCTCTTATCTCAAGCTGATTAAGATACATGTTTGCAAGGTTTTTATACTTGGAATTGATACAAACCCTTAGGCTTTTTGGGAGATCTTCTATCTTTTTCCCTTTTGGGCCTAAAAGGCATAATACGGGCTTGCCAAATAAAGCATTGCCATCAACCCAGGGTATTGTATTTATGACGGAAAGCTTGGTATTCTCATTGGACAGCTTATATTCCTTTAACAAGTCCTTCCCAGTCATTCCTACGACTTTTATGCCCCTCTTGAAGAATTCCTCAACTATCAAAGGTATGTCTTCTCCCCTTGATTTGATGATTTTTGTATCTTTAGGGGCTTTCAGCAGCTTCAATGCAGCATCCGCATAGCTAACCAAACTGTTGTTGCTCGGTATTATGATTAATTCTACCATTCCCCTCCCCGATTGGTTGTATACTTGTTCGGTTATAAAGTTTTTCATATTTTCACCCCGATTAGGTCGTTATTAGTTTATATTCAGATAAAAAAAAGTTTAGATTGCCGATGAAAGTTTTAGCAATGATAATGGATAGAACTAAGGCTGCCAATAACACTTTCAATTATTTTTTTAGAACCAAAGCTATCAAAACCTAAAAGAAGTTTACTCAAAATGAAGACAACCAACTCTGTTCATTTGTATCAAGAATAAGTAAAATGGCCTCTTATTTAAATCTTTCTAAAAATCAAAAATCAAATCAATTGCTGTAAATCGCTCAGCTTGCTTATCATCAAATCGCCCCTCGTATTTAACCCGACAACCACGCAGCCAGCAGCCTTTCCAGCCTTGTAATCTGTTTTAGTATCTCCAACATAAAACGCTTCCTGGGGCATAATGCCCAACTTTTCGCATACCTTAACCAATGGATCTGGATAAGGCTTCACTCTTTCAACATCATCTGCAGTCACAATAGCATCAAAACAGCCATTGATTTTATGAAACTCAAGCGCTTTTGATACAATGCTCTTAAAAGAATTAGTGACCAAGCCGGTTTTAATCCCTTTTTTTCTGGCAGATTGAATGATGTTAGTAACATCCGGCATAAGCCTTGTTTTGTCCACAGACTCAAGCATAAGCCCCTCATAAAGGGCTGATATTTCTTCAACACTTTTATTTTTATAATATTTTTTAACATCAGCCTGCACTGAAGTTCCCCAAGCCTCGTTCCTAAATTCCTCTTTGCCCATGCTCTTTAGATTAAGCTCCTTTCTGGCAAGATTAACCACATTAAGCCAAGCGTCAAAAGAATCGATTATAACGCCGTCCATATCAAATAAAATAGCCTTCAGCTCAACATCTTTTTTAGGCAAAGCCATCTCATTATACTTTCTCTGCCCGTAAAAAACCCAGTATAAGGAAAGAAGCCCTGTTACAACAATTATAATCCCTATAGATATGCTGCTCATGTTAATGTTTGTGCTTATACCTTCCTCGCATTTCAACAGCTTCCAGCCTTTTTAAAACTTCATCCGCATTATTTGCCTTCGTTTTATAGCCTTCCAATGCCGATTTATAGCATTCTTCCCATATTCCAGAGTGCTTTGATTCCAATGCTTCTTTAAAGAGGTGCAAATCGACTGCCCTGTCTTCTATTTTTGTGGAAAAGAAGCTTAATCCGAAGTCAATAAAATAGATTTCTTTATCAAGAATCATATTAGAGGTAGTTAAATCCCCATGGATTATATTTTCGTTATGCAAAATTGCAATTTTTTCTCCAGTTTCCATGCTTAATTTAGAATAATCACCTTTTTCCAAAACATTTTTTAGTAATTTTCCTTGAATATAGCTTATCTTTAATGTATCTTTTTCATTGGTATTGATTAGTTTTGGAACTGGAAAGCCGATTGTATGAAGTTTCTCAAGAACCTTTGCTTCCCTGTTTGTCCTCGATTTCCTCAGCTTATAGTCTATTTCATTTATTCGGTAAGTTTTTGGAAATCTTTCCTTTACAATAATGTATTTATCTAAGAAGATTTTCGATTCCGCGCCTTGCGAGATTAGTTTCATTGTAGGCTAGGGTCAAAACCTGATAATTTAAATGTTTTGCAGATATTATTGGAAATTTGTGATAACTCATTTTTTAAAGTTTAACATTTGATATGATTAGATCAATATTTATATAGGCATAGACCAATTTTATGCAGAATGGCAGATAAAGACTTTAAAGCTTATATCCGCAGCTTCTTTGAAGGCATCTCCCCGCAGAGCTTCCTTATTGATATTTTTCTCGTGATAACTATTGTCTTAAACATTATTGCAATTATACTTGAAGAGATAGAGAGTGTTGCTCTTGTTTACGGAGGGATATTATTAAGCATAGAGTGGTTTTTCACTATTCTATTTACGATTGAATATCTTCTGCGTGCAATTAGTGCAATAAGCCCAAAAAAATATATTTTTAGCAGGGATGGCATCATTGACATGGTTTCTTTCCTGCCCTTGTATTTCAGCGGGCTTAGCCATAGCCTACAGCTTATTAGGATACTAAGGCTTATCAGAATATCTTCGAGGATTTTGTTGTTTTATGGGAGATTAAATAAATTCTCCAATGCTGCATTTGGCATGCAAAGCCGCCTTTCTAAGGATGAAAAAATTTCGCTATTCTTCAAGCCTTCCAGAAAAAAAATTATATGGAAATATGCTTTAATTATATTTCTAATATTTTTCTCAATTGCTGAGATTTTTCTAAAAGTTGTGCCAGAATCCTACTTGTCTAGCACCCCAATCATTATGTCATTAAGCCTAATCCTTCTAATTTATGCCTTATTCATGCTAGTTTCTTTTGAGTATAGGATTTGGTCTGAGAGGTATGCAATCACAAATCAGCGGCTGATTCATTCATCGGGAATATTTCACGAAGTATTCCAAAGTAAGAGTTATAGGTATATCACAAACATCTCCTTGCATCAAAACTTGTATGATAAGGTGTTTAATATCGGAGATATAGAGATTCGTTCTGCAGGAGGTATGGAAGATGTTATTACTCTTAAGTCTGTTTCTGACCCATTAAAAGTAAAAAAAATGCTGAGTGGGAGTATTTAATCTGGGCATAAAGGTATTCACTTTTAATTAATAGCCCCGGGCAGATTCGAACTGCCGTCAGAGCCTCCAGAGGGCCCTATCCTTGACCGCTAGACTACGGGGCTGTATAACGGGACATAATAAACAAGAAAAAGTTATGCCTATTAAAAGATTATCAATTTAAGCGGCTTGCTTTTCAGCTTCCTTTGGCTTTTCTTCCTTTGCTTCCTTCTTTTCAGAAGCTTCCTTTCCTTCTTTGGGCTTGCCCTTCTTCTGCGCTTTTTCTTTTCTGCCCTGATGCTCTTTTGCCTTTGCCGCTAATTTTCTCTCCAAATCGACTATGCCCATATACCTAATTTCGCAAATCCTCAGGGGATAAACCTTGTTGAGTTCGCTCCTTAAGGAAGTCTGCACTTTGTGGCTGACCAAATCGTTAACGAAAGTATCATACGTAACAGAGCTTATATACCTAATAAGAGAATCATGGGCTATCCTCCTTATTTTTGCGGCAATCGAACCTTTTGTAGCTGCCCTTGCTATCAAAAGCGGCTTTACCTGCAAAGTCTTGTTGTCAGAAGTCTTGCATGAAAAAGACATGTCAATTTTCTCAATATTCCTCCTCACAAGCCTTTTGATGGACGAATTGAGCATGTTGTAGCCGATAATGTCTGCAAAAGCCTTGCCATTATCCACGCTATTGACCCTGAATAGTATGTTTATATTCTGCCTCTTGATGTCATTTGTAAGCCCCATAAGGTTGCTTACAACTCCCTTGCCAAGCATCTCCTGAGGCTCATAAACATAAGTCTCTCCTAAAACTGCATTCTGGAACAGCTTTGGAGCTAGAATAGGATACCATTCTTTCCTTGCAATCTTAGGCTTTGCCATGTATAGGGTGGAAAAATAGCGTATTTAAAAAGTTTTGGATTAAGCCGGCAAAATGTTTACCCATAGGCTTCATCCAAAAAATCCTATCGGGGTTGCCATCGTTCGCATTAAAAGTAGGACAAGATAGCAAAAATTCCCATTGCAATTTCCTTTTTGCTTGCTGTAAAAATAAATGATGCTCCCATATTGATGGCAACCTTCATTTTTTGGATGAAGCCTTACCCATACCTAATCTTAAAAACCAAAAGGATAAAAACAAAAATAAAAGTTATAAAATTAGCCATAATGATGGGCAAAGAGCCAACTACAACGCCATAAAACAGCCACAGCAAAATTCCGACAGAAAAAATCAAAAACCAGCTTAATGAAAGGTCTTTAGTCTCCTTTGTCTTCCATGTTTTAATGACCTGCGGCAAAAAAGCTAGAGTTGTGCAGGCTCCTGCCACAAAACCTATGATATCAACAAAATCCATTTTAAATAAAATCCAGCCCGCATATATAATATTATATGTCTAAATTAGCAACTTCCTTCGCGTGCTGCTCTATAAACTCTCTCCTTGGCTCCACTTGATCCCCCATTAGTATCGTAAATATCTTGTCTGCGTTAACAGCATCCTCTAAGCTAACTTGCAATAAAGTCCTGTCGCCGGGATCCATGGTGGTTTCCCAAAGCTGCTGCGGATTCATCTCTCCAAGCCCCTTGTATCTTTGCACCGCTGCATTGTCCCTTCCACCAATCTCATTAAACAATTTCTCAAGCTGCTCGTCTGAATAAGCGTAATAAACCTTCTTGTTCTTGCTTACCTTATACAATGGAGGCTGGGCTATATAGATATGGCCCGCAGTTATCAGCGGATTCATATACCTATACAAAAATGTCAATAGCAGAGTCCTTATATGTGCTCCATCCACATCAGCATCGCTCGTTATAATTATCTTATGGTACCTCAGTTTTTTTATGTCAAACTCTTCCCCTATGCCGGTGCCTAAGGCAGTTATCACTATCGTTATTTCCTCATTCTCAAAAACCTTGTTCAGCCTTGCCTTTTCCACATTGAGTATTTTTCCTTTCAAAGGCAATATTGCCTGAAATTTTCTGTTTCTCCCCATTTTGCAGCTTCCGCCTGCGCTGTCTCCTTCAACGATAAAAAGCTCGCACTTTGCAGGGTCATTTTCAGAGCAATCTGCCAATTTGCCCGGCAAAGAATGCGAATTTAAAGCTCCTTTCCTTCTTGTAAGGTCTCTTGCTTTTGCAGCAGCATCCCTAGCCATAGCTGCATTTATGCACTTGTCAACTACAATCCTTGCAATGCCAGGATTTTCCTCCAAAAAAGCGCCTAATTCGTCGTTTACAATGCTTTCAACAATGCCCTTAACCTCGGAATTTCCAAGCTTTGTTTTTGTCTGCCCCTCAAACTGCGGCTCAGGTATTTTTACAGAAACAACAGCTACCAGCCCTTCTCTTACATCATCGCTTGAAAGCTTGGCGCCGTTAGCCTTGAGCTTTTCAGCATAACTGTTAAGCGTTCTTGTCAGTGCTGTCTTAAACCCTATAAGATGCGAGCCGCCTTCCTGTGTGTTGATGTTATTTGCAAAAGTAAATATGCTTTCCTGGTAGCCGGCATTATACTGCATAGCAACCTCGACAAGAATATCATTTTTTTCCTTATCAAAATACACAACTTTATGCAATGGGCTTTTATTCTTGTTCAGAAATTCCACAAAAGATACTATGCCTCCGTCATATTTAAAGTCCTGCTTCTCGTTTGTCCTTTCATCAATCAGGATGATTTGCACTCCTTTGTTTAGGAAAGCCAGCTCCCTTAATCTGCTCGATAAGACATCAAAATGGAATTCTGTCTCTGAAAATATTTCGGGATCAGGAAAAAAAGTTACTTTCGTGCCGCTGCCGTTAGATTCTCCAACAATGCTGACTCCTGTAACTGGGTTTCCCTGCGAGTATTTTTGCTGGTAAACCTTCCCATCCCTGCTTACCTCAACAATAAGCTCTTTTGAAAGCGCGTTAACTACAGAAACTCCTACTCCGTGCAATCCCCCTGAAACTTTGTAGGTTTTCCTGTCGAATTTGCCGCCTGCATGCAGCATCGTCATAACTATCTCCAATGCAGATTTATTGTACTTAGGGTGTATTTCAACAGGAATTCCCCTCCCATTGTCCGTAACACTGACAGAATTGCCTTTATGGATAACAACAATTATTTTGTTACAATATCCCCCCAGGGCCTCATCAACGCTGTTGTCAACCACCTCATAAACCAGATGGTGCAATCCCCTGAGAGCAGTGTCCCCAATGTACATTGAAGGGCGCTTCCTTACCGCGCCAAGCCCCTCCATTACCTTGATGCTCTCTGCGCCGTAAGCACTCTTCTCTATTGCCTCATTTGCCAAATTAGTTTCATCTGCCATATTAGTTTTTTCTCTAAATATTTCTTTTTTGCATGCTCAAAAGCCCTAGATTTTTAATCCCAACGACGATAAGCTAAGAGCGCAGTTGATATATAAATGTTTCTATGCAGTTTTCCGTCGAGAAAAAGCAGTTCCAAAGTAGAAAATTTCAATAATATTCATAGTTAGTTTCAATATTGAAAATAAACACTTGAAAAGTGTATAACAATCGTAGTTGGTTAGGCAGAAGTTTTTAAGCCGCTAAGTGCATTACTGCTATAGTTTTTGCCATAATTATTATGAATATTTATAAATGAGATGTTATTAAGGCTTTAAATCGGGGCAGGAATATGGCTTTAAAGAGTAATGGGGCTAATTTAGGGTTTGAGGAGAAATTGTGGCTTGCAGCAGACAAAATGAGGAGTAATATGGATGCTGCTGAGTACAAGCACGTAGTGTTAGGTTTAATTTTCTTAAAGTATATTTCTGATGCCTATAAAGATACAAGGGAAGAAATAATCAAAGAGGGCGGTGATCCTAATGATAGGGACGAGTATCTCGCGAGGAATATCTTTTGGGTTCCTCCAGAGGCAAGATGGGGAGAATATTTGCAGAAAAATGCAAAACAGCCAACTATTGGTGTTTTAATTGATGATGCCATGGATTCTATTGAAAGGGATAACTCTTCATTGAAAGGTGTATTGCCGAAAAATTATGCCCGTTCCTCATTGGATAAGCAAAGATTAGGAGAATTGATTGATTTAATCGGAACTATTGGATTGGGAGACAGGGAAAGCAGAAGCAAAGACATTCTTGGAAGAGTTTATGAGTATTTCCTGGGGCAATTTGCAGATGCAGAAGGAAAGAAAGGCGGGCAATTTTATACTCCTCGTTCAATTGTTCAATTGCTTGTTGCCATGCTTGAGCCATACAAAGGAAGAGTTTTTGACCCATGCTGCGGCTCTGGCGGAATGTTTGTGCAAAGCATCAAATTTGTCCAATCCCATCAAGGAGGGACTATTAAAAAGGAAGAGTTATCAATTTACGGGCAGGAAAGCAACCAGACAACTTGGAGGCTTGCTAAAATGAATTTGGCTATCAGAGGCATAGATGCGAATATCAAGTGGAATAATGAAGGCAGTTTCTTAAATGATGCCCATAAGGATTTGAAGTCAGATTTTATTCTTGCTAACCCTCCATTTAATGATTCTGACTGGAAGGGCGAAATGCTAAGGGAAGATGTTCGCTGGAAGTTTGGAGTTCCGCCAGCAGGAAACGCTAATTTTGCATGGGTTCAACATTTCATCCATCATCTTGCTCCTGCTGGAATTGCTGGCTTTGTTTTGGCTAATGGCTCAATGTCATCAAATACTTCAAATGAAGGAAAGATTAGGAAGAATATTGTTGAAAATGATTTGGTTGACTGCATGGTGGCTTTGCCATCGCAACTATTCTATAATACAATGATTCCTGCCTGCCTTTGGTTTATTGCAAGAGATAAACGAAATCACAAATTCAGGGACAGAAGAGGGGAAGTTCTGTTTATTGATGCCCGAAAGCTTGGAGTAATGATTGATAGAAGGCACAGGGAATTAACTGCCGAAGATGTTAAAAAGATTTCAGACACTTATCACGCATGGAGAGGCGAAGGCGGAAAATATGCCGATGTATTGGGCTTCTGCAAATCTGCCAAACTAGATGAAATTAGAAAGCATGAGCATATCTTAACACCCGGCAGGTATGTCGGAGCAGAAGAAGAGGAAGAAGATTCAGAAATTTTTGAAGAGAAGATGAAACGATTAACTGCTGAATTGTCAAAGCAGATGGAAGAAGGCAAGAAGCTTGATCAAGAAATAAAGAAGAATTTGGAAGGGATTGGGTTTAAGGTGTAAAAGTATGGATAAAGAAGAACTATTAGAATTACTTAAAACAGGAGAAGGGCTTACTTTAGAATTCAAAGAAAATGTAAGCTCTCATCTAGGAAAGGAAATCTGTGCATTTGCTAATTCTAAAGGGGGAAGGGTAATTTTAGGGGTTAAGGATAATGGAGACATTTTGGGTATAAAAATCACAAATGCATTAAAATCACAAATTCAAACTTTTGCGAGAAATATTGATCCTGTTTTTTCTGTTGAAACTGATGAAGTTGAAAATGTTTTAATCATTAGTGTTCCGGAAGGAAAGAAAAAGCCTTATTCTGTAAATGGCCAATTTTTCTTGAGGATTGGAGCAAACTGCCAACAGTTGAACAGGGATGAGATAAGAGAATTTTTTCAGAAAGAAAACTTAATTTTATTTGATGACCAGCAAAATACTGATTTTGACCTTGATAAAGATTTTGATAAATATAAATTCAAAAGCTTCTTAGGATTGGCAAAAATAACAGATAATTTAAACAAAAAGGAAATCTTGAGAAACTTATTCCTTCTTGATGGAGAATATTTAAAAAATGCCGGTGTTTTATTTTTTTGCCGCAGGGCAACAAAATTTTTTATGGGTGCAACTATAGCTTGTGTTTTATATCAGGGCACAAATAAGGCAAATATACTTGATAAAAAAGAATTTAATGCTGATATACTGTCAAATTATAATAATGCATTGTTGTATACCATTTCCAAGCTGAATACTAATTACATCATAAAAAGAGAAAGAACAGAAAGGCTTGAATTGCCAGAAGAGGCTTTAAGGGAGGCAATCATAAATTCAATAGTTCACAGGGATTATTTTTCCACCGGGCATATCCAGGTTGATATTTTTCTTGACAGAGTTGAAATAAGCAATCCCGGCGGCCTTGTTAAAGGATTAAGCAAAAAAGACTTTGGAAAGGTAAGCTTGCCTCGCAATCCTTTGATTATGGATTTAATGTTAAGAGTTAATAAAGTTGAAAAAGTTGGTTCTGGGATTGGCAGAATTCAAGATTCAATGAGAAATTATGGTTTGGGTGTTGAATTCAAAAGCACTGGATTTTTTACTGTAATGTTCAAAAGACCGCATACCCCCCAAATAACCCCCCAAATAACCCCCCAGATAGATTTAACTCAGCTTGAACTGGGGATAATAGAATTAATTAAGAAAGATAATAAAATAACCAGAAGATTGATTTCTAAACAGCTGAAAATCGGGGAAGACACAGTAAAAGAATATCTATCAAAATTGCGCAAAAAGGGTGTTTTGAAAAGAGTGGGAACAAAAGGAGGGCATTGGGAGGTTTTGAGATGAAAACTAAGTTCAAGCAAACTGAAATAATATATGGCAGAATAAAAACCAGCACCAAACAGAACTCCTTGCGTGCACCATACGGTACACTGTCTGCCTGGTTTTACCTGTTGAACAGTAAAATATACCTTACTTTATATAAACTTTTCTGTCAAAATGGCTAAAAAATTCAAGCAAGCTGAAATAGGAAAAAAAGATTTTATTGGAACATGGCGCATTACAAAAATGAGCGATTTTGATAATGATTATGTCAATGAAGAGGTAAAGGCATTCATCAAAGTAGAAAAATCCGGAATGGGCGAGTTTCATTTTGGGCTTGTGCAAGGCTCAATGTCAGGAGATTTTAAGAAAAATACGGAAGGAATGATTTTTGACTTCACATGGGAAGGAAGCGATGAATGCGACTCTGCAAATGGCGACGGATGGATGAAGATAAATGAGGATGGGACAGCAGAAGGTGAGATAAGGTTTCATCTGGGCGACACATCAAAGTTTTGGGCGAAGAAGGCAAAAAAGAAATGAAGCAACAAACTAAATTCAAGCAAACTGAAATAGGAATGATTCCTGAAGACTGGGAAGTTAAAGGGTTAGGGAACTTCACTGTAAAAATAGGGAGTGGTATTACTCCAAAAGGTGGTAGCTCTGTATATATAGGTAAAGGAGTAGCTTTAATCCGTAGCCAAAATGTGTACAATACTGGATTTAATAAAGAAGGACTTGCTTATATTGATAATGAAACAGCTGAATTGATGAAGAATGTTGAGTTACGAGAAGGAGACGTCTTACTTAATATTACGGGAGATTCAGTCGCAAGATGCTGCATAGTTCCATCTAAAGTTTTGCCTGCACGTGTAAACCAACATGTCCTTATTATAAGGGCAAAAAAAGAACTTAATTCATATTTTTTGAGATATTACCTTATTTCTGAGCCTATCCAAAAATCCCTTTTAAGTTTGGCTGATTCTGGAGGTACAAGGCAAGCCTTAACAAAAACAATGATAGAGTCATTTGATATACCCATTATCGATATTAAAGAACAATCCGCCATCGCCAAAATCCTCTCAGACTTAGATTCAAAAATAGAACTCAACCGTGAGATGAACAAAACTTTAGAGGCAATCGGTCAGGCAATCTTCAAGCACTGGTTTGTTGACTTTGAATTTCCAAACGAGAAAGGCAAGCCGTACAAAAGCTTTGGCGGAGAGATGATTGAGACTGAATTGGGAGAGATACCAAAAGGGTGGAAAGTTGGGAAGCTGGGAGACCTAATTACCATTGCTATTGGAGGAGACTGGGGTGAAGAAAATGAATTTTATGGTTCCATACCGGTTATTTGTCTTCGAGGCACAGATTTGCAACACTTAAAAGAAGATGGGTACTCACCAGACGCACCAGTAAGGTGGATTAAAAATAAAAGTTTAGAACAAAGAAAAATTACAGATTGTGACCTTTTGATTGGTGGCTCTGGATTGGGACCGATTGGTCGTTCATTATACTTTCATAGCTATATTTCTTTTTTATGGAATTACCCAATCATTTACTCTAATTTCTGTAAAAGATTAACTGCCAAAAATAAATTCAATGCAGCATATGCTGAAATATTAATTGAAACAATATACAAATCCGGGGAAATGAAAAAATATACTATTGGGACATCTATTCCAAATCTGGATACTAATGGGTTATTAACTGAACTGATAATCATTCCATCTGTTGAAATTCTTGAATTATTCTACAAAATTCTTGAAATTAAGTTTATTCAACATTATAAGAAAGAAAACTTAATATTATCCCAAATCCGAGACTCTCTTTTGCCAAAACTAATGTCAGGAAAGATAAGGATTCCAATTGAGGTCACAAAATGAATAGTTTTCAGAAAGGCAATTTTTCAGAAAGGCAATTTGAAGACCTAATTAAGAAAAAGGGGTATGAAGTATTAGATACTGAAGAATTCAGGAGCAAGTCCTTTAGACCAGATTTTTTGCTTAAGAAAGATGACAAGACAATATTAGTTGAATTGAAATCCAGCAACATCATTACTGAAATGACCTTATATCAAATTTTGTATTACCTATCAAAAATTAAAGCTGACTCTGCATATCTCGCATTACCAGAAAATAAAACTATTGACAATAATGTTAAAAATAAGTTACTAGAAAATAATATTGGTATAATCACCATTAAAGATAAAGAATTAAAGTTTGAAGAGCCAAAAACTAGTAAGAAACTTACACCAAAGGATTTGATTAATCTTGAGATTTACTCTGAAAATAAAGCTTTGGAAGAGAAGGTGGATGTTGCACAAGAAGAGCTCAAAAATTTATCAAAAGAATTTTTCTTTTATATAGTGATTGGAGGAGTATTAGTTTACGTCTTAACAAAATTGATTGATGAATACTTTAAAAATATCCTTTCTTTGTGGATTTTGTTGATTATTTTAGTGGTCATAATTGTTATTGTGTATCTTTTTTATAGGAAAAGGGTGAGGAAAGGATAATGCCCAAAATAATAACTGAATCGGAAGTTGAAGAAGCATGCTTAGAAATGCTGGAGGAGCTTGGCTACAAGATACTTCATGGCCCTGACATTTCAGAAGGCGGAATTAATGAAGAAAGAAAGTATAACGAAATTGTCTTGACTCGAAGATTAAGAGATGCTTTGGAGAGAATAAACAAAAACATTCCTAAAGAAGCGATTGAGGAAGCAGTAAAGATAATCAAAAGAACAGACAGCCAGAACCAAATCATCAACAACCAGCTTTTCCACAAGTTCGTAACTGACGGTGTCCCAGTAGAATACAAGGCAAAAGATGGAATAAAGTATAACAACATCAAGATTTTTGACGAAAACATAAAAAATAATGAGTTCTTGGCTGTAAACCAATTTACAATTAAAGAAGATAGAAACAACAGAAGGCCGGATATTATCCTGTTCGTAAATGGATTGCCGATTGTCCTAATAGAATTAAAGAATCCTGCTGATGAAAATGCAACAATATGGTCTGCATTTACCCAGTTCCAAACTTACAAAGAGTTAATCCCATCAATTTTCAGATTTAACGAAATATTGGTTATCAGCGATGGCTTGGAAGCAAGAGCAGGGACTTTGACCTCAAACAAGGAACGATTTACTCCATGGAAAACTATCAAAGGGGAAAAAATTCTAAAAACCAAAGTTCAGATTGAAGTTCTCATAAAAGGCATGCTCAATAAAGAGGTTTTGTTAGATTTAATAAAACATTTCATAGTTTTTGAAACTGACAAGGACAAAAAAGACAGAAGAATAGCAATCTCAAAGAAAGTAGCAGCATACCATCAGTACCATGCTGTAAACAGGGCAGTTGAATCAACAATAAATGCAAAAGACAAAAGAGCAGGAGTTGTCTGGCACACGCAAGGTAGCGGAAAAAGCTTAATCATGGTTTTCTATGCAGGAAAATTGGTTTTACAGCCAGAATTAGAGAATCCAACAGTTATCCTATTGACAGACAGAAATGATTTAGACGACCAGTTATTCGGCACGTTCAGCAGATGCCATGAATTGCTAAGGCAGGAACCGAAACAGGCAGAATCAAGAGATAAAATAAAAGAGCTTCTGAAAGTATCCTCAGGAGGAATTATTTTTACAACAATACAGAAATTTCTACCGCAAGAGAAAGGAAAACAATATCCTCTACTCTCAGAAAGAAAAAATATAATCGTTATTGCAGATGAAGCCCATAGAAGCCAATATGATTTTATTGATGGTTTTGCTAAAAATATAAGGGATGCTTTGCCCAATGCCTCATTTATTGGGTTTACAGGAACGCCAATAGAAAAAGCAGACAGGAGCACAAGAGCAATTTTTGGGAATGATGTTGATGTTTACGATGTTCAACAAGCAGTTGAGGACGGAACAACAGTAAGGATTTATTATGAGAGCAGATTGGCAAAATTGGAGTTAAAGCCAGAAGAAAGACCGCATATTGATAAAGATTTTGAAGAAG
>Ga0209211_10006517_pt1 | contig 16829 bp, 5 predicted proteins | sample RifGroA2_FD_183992 | JGI IMG/M metagenome (GOLD analysis project Ga0209211, IMG submission 183992) | Groundwater microbial communities from Rifle, Colorado, USA - Groundwater A2 (SPAdes) (version 2) | ecosystem: Environmental > Aquatic > Deep subsurface > Groundwater | place: Rifle, Colorado... | reverse complement strand
AAAATCATCGGCCTTCTTCAGCGCAAGTACGGGTTCTCACTGTTGCTTCTTGAAGGAGCCCAAACGCGTCTTGACCCCAAGCTTTTTCATTTTTTTAATGACCCATGGAAAAATTTAAAAATGGCGGATTGCCTCGTCGAGAATGGCGAATTATCCGGGCCGGAGAGATTCCTGATCCGCGAAGAATCGGCAGACTACAAAGGGATGCGGGTCACGGCTGAAGGGATTGAGGATGAGAATCTCTACCGGGACAATCTGGCGGCCTTTAAAAAAGTGCTTGCGTCACGCGAAGAATCTGATTGGTTTCTCCAAAAGATGGAATCCCGGATTGAAAAACTCTCGGCGCGTATCTGGCCGTCTCACCTCCGAAGATTGGCGCAAACGTGGAAAGCTTTCCATCGCGGGGATACGGATTTTCTTGATTTCCTGAAAATTCTGCGCCGTACAGCCAAAAATGAACTCAATCTTGATTTGCAGGACCCTGCATTTCAGTTGAATTATCCCCATTTGGTCAGGATTTTTACGCTGGATGCCATGAGCCCTGCCCTGGACGCTGAAAAATTTTCGGAGGAAAAGAAAGAAATCCTGCGTTATTTCCGCGGCGCGCATCTTAAGACCGAACTTATTCTTGATTTTGACCGCAGGGTGCGGACCGGCCGCAGCGTTCGCCGGCGCGGAGGAGACCTCCGGGGTCTCTTTGAGGAGATTTACAGGGAATTGCCCGGTGATTTCAACTTTAAAAAATACCCCCAAATCGCGCTTTGGGGCGGGACGCTTGTCTTGCGGGAAGAATTGCGTTCCGGAGACATCGCGGCCGAGGCGGAAGAAGTCACGGAAAAAATTTTCAACCGTGAAATTCAAAACGCCGAAAGAGAAAAACTGTTCGCGCTTTGGAAGGATATTGTGACTCTTAGAAGGCTTTTCAGCCTGGAGCTGGTGCGGAAAGAATACCGCGATCTTTTGAACCGCAAAGAATCCGTGGGGCCGGTGGGCGTTCTGAAGCGAATAAAACAGATGGAGGAGGGAACACGAAAATTTGATTTTCCGGAAGATGATTTGAAAGACGCAGAGGTCGAAAAGATATTCCATCAGGCGATTGAGTTTTACCGCGGCGCGGAACGCCGGGAGAAAAAAATGGGCGAAAATATTTTTCGCGCCATGAAAGCCGCCGGCACGGCCAAGGCCATTGTGGTCACCGGCGGTTTCCATGCGGAAGGGCTTCAAAAAGCCATCGAGATGGGCGGGGGAGCTTATGTCCAGATAAGCCCGGCACTCGAAAAGGATATGAATCACAGGCCCAATTATCTTCGTTCGATTTTAGGCGGTGACGCCGGGGAAAACCATCTCAAGAACCCGGCTTATCTGGTCCCTCGCCAGGCGCAAATGAATCTGGGGGCGGACCTGGCGGCGCGCGATGCCTGGATTGACCGAGCTTATCGGACGGCAAGTTTGAGAAGAAAACCGCCTGCCCTGTTTTCGAAGTCAAAGAACCCATTTCGCCCAGAATTCGCCTTAGCCGCTTCGCTCGGGTCGGAACCAACCCCTTCTCTTACGGATACCGCCATGCACGTTTTGCCGGATCCGGATCAAAGAAGAATCGCGGCGGCGAATAAGTTTATAGAGCTTGTCCTCCGGCTCGGGAGCATGACGGCAACCGGGCTTGAACAACTGAGCGGGCATAAAGACTGGGTTGTGTTTGATAATATTTCCGGCGAAAAGGTTTGGGATTTCTTTACCGAGCTTCGGGATAAACAGGCGGATTTGTCATCGTTTAACGGCGATTGGGAGGAAGATGCCCTGCGTTTTCTGGGCCGCGAACATGAAGGGTTCCGCGATGTGAAATTGACCCCGCAATTAGCTTTCCGGATCGGCTATGAGGCCTATCTTCGCAGAATACCCATGAAGAATGACAGTCCTTACGCCTCGGTAAAAAAATTCACGGATTATCTTTTCAACAGCGAAATCGGCTCCGAGGTCCGTTTTCAAAGGGCATCGCTTCTTCTTCAGGAATGGGGAATGATTGATTTTGTCGCCTGGACAACAGGCGCTCTTGACCGCGTGGCTCTGTACGCAGAAAGGAAGGATGGGTCTCAGGAATCGGAGATAGCCAGGCAATTTCTCGGCTTTTTTGTGTCTCAATTGTTCGAGTCAGCCGCCATGACGCATGCCTTTATGTTCAATCGTTCCGTCATCGAGGGATTCCTCGCACGGAACCATGCCCGGCAGAAAAATGTGGGCGTTGTCTATCTTTTGTCCGGAAGCACGCATCTTTATAACCAAGCGGTTGAGATAGCCAAGGCCTCGGGGGCGGATATTTCCCGTTTGCATGCGCTTTATGTGAACAGAAGGATTCTGGAAGGGGATCAGGACATCCTGAGGGAATATCTGGTTGCGCAGGGGATTCCCAAGTATGACACGCTGGTTATTGTCGACACAGGATTTCACGGCACTGCGGTAAAAGGAATCACGAATGTTCTGGCCGGAGGGACCTCTTTCCCGCGCGCTGTTTACGGTAGGTTGCTGTCCATGAGCGAGCCGCCTTCCGGGGCAGGCTTTAGCCAAATCACGGGATTTAACCATTTTTTAGAAGCAGTCCACTATCTGCCGGATGACAAGCACCGCGCAGCGCTGAATCTGATCACGCATTTTCTTGACACGGCTTTCCCGGCTCCGTATCGAAGTCCGGTCCGGCTGGCGCGGGATTCGCAGGGCGGAATTATTCCGGTTTTGGAACCTGTCGATGTCCCGGAATTTGCCCGCATTGCGGCTGAAGCCATAAGGGAAGGGACTCAGCGCTTAATGGCCCAGGGATATTCTTATCCTGCCCTGACGCATCCGGTCTGGGAGCAATGGCTGCCGGATGATGCGGCCCAAAACATAAAAGCAGGCGGCACTTTGCCCGGAGTTTTGACAGCCGAATCTTTGGGGCTGGAGTTAAAACGCGAAGATCACCGCTGGCACCGGAGCAAATTTTTAGCGCCGCATCCGGAAATCGGGCTGGAGGACATTGCCCGAGCGGGCGCGCTTCTAAGACAGTCAAGAGCGGCGGCGGGGGAGACCGGGCTGTCGGATATTGCGCAAGGTATTTTCCCGGCGCCACTGATTCACAGTGACAGGCTGGATGGTATGATGCATGACCTCACCCGTCTTGAGAAAAAGTATTATCTATTATATTTGCCTTACTTGCCGGAAGGTTCTTTCAAACCGTATGTGACGGCGGATGTTTTGGACCACTTTGACCGGCTTTTCCGGACGGATCCGGCGCGGTTGAAACAAATACGCCGCATCGTGGCGGAATCAACCGGTAACCAGGGCAAGGCCGTGGCTGCGGCGGTCAATAAATTAAAAGCGCTTTATCCGGAGCATGCGAAGCAGCTGCAGGCGGTTATTTTTGTGCCCTTTGCGGCCAATTCGGAAAAAGTGCTGGCCATGCAGGACCTTGGGGCCGCCGTGGTGCGGCATAAATTCACGGATGAAGAGCTGGAGGAGTATTTAAAAGCGTCCCGTCCTGTCCGGGCAGAAATGGAATTGAGGGCGGAAAATGAGGGCCGCATTCTGAAAGATTACACGGAAGCCAGCGCCCGCGTGGATGAAGACCTTGCGGCCCATCCCCAAGCTGTTTACTACATACGACACGGAAGCCGGATGGGTATCGCGGGTTATGCCAATATCGGCTTTGAGGCGCTCGATCAATGGTTTCGTTATGTCGCGCCCGAATTGGGACTGGGCCGGCATATTGTTTCTTCGGCAGATTTGACAGGGTTTGAAACGCTGGTGAGAACTCAGCGGGTATTCAGACGGGTTGCCATTTCCGGTCCGGCCGGGTCAGGCGGGCTGGAAAGCGGTTTGGTGCAAGTCAAACAACTGAATCCCTTGATTCGTGTTTTCGGTACCCAGGTTCCCGGCGTGGACCCTCTTTTTGTGTCGCTCACGCAGGATGAAATGGTGAACAAAGCGGATTTTGTTTTCGACCAGGAGGCCGTGCGTCATGTTGACGGAATAGCAGCCACGCCCGAGCGGCTCACGTTTGAAATTTTGCGGCAAATGCTCGATGGGCTTACCCGCGTTCCCTACCAGGACAATGATCTCATGACGCGGCTCGTGTGGGGGCTGAATCTGAAATATCCGAACCGTGAAGGCCACCGTCTTCTGGAGATTGAACCCGCCTCGGTTTTGCCGCTTACCAACATGATTTATCACGGGAGCCTTCTCAAGGCAGAACATATCATCATTCCCGTCACCGGCCGCGTCACGGACCGCGATTTAAAGCAGGAGATTCTTTCCGTCCCGTACCGCGACGCGTATCAAATCATCAAATCCCACGGCCGCGACGCCAGCCTGGGGCAGCTTGACCAGGCCGCGGGTGGCGGCCCGATCCGGCAGCCCCTGGCAGGCAGCCTGGGGCAGGAGCCTTTTCTCCTTCCGATAACTCTGACGTTCAGGGTCAGGCATTGGGCGGAACGGGGAGCCTCTTTACTGGAGGATTCCAGGCATTTGCCTCCATCCACTGTCCGGCAAGTGCAGAGAACTTTTTCTGACGCTGTTGAAAACAATGAATTTGACCGTGTCTATTTTAATTTGTTGAAAGCCTGGTTGTTTATATCGCACAACAAAGAAAGTTCTTTTTTTTCAGAAATCAAGGACCTTGACCATGATGAGCTACGCCAAAGATATGAAGATTTTGAACGCGAGGTTCAGCAGCTGCTCATCGACGTTTTGATTTACCGGGATGGGCGCATGGCCGCTTTCCGGGAAGGGAGCGGTCACCTTAAGCCTATTGACGGCCCTTCGAAGGTCTTGGCAGTTTTGAGTGCGCGGCGGTTAGGAAAATCGGAACTTATCCAGCCTTTGGGAGTCAATGCCCTGGATTCGCTGATGGGGGATCTGGCCCCTTTCCCTTCGGCCCTGACTTATGGAGAAATTCTGCCCGGAATTTTAAGCCGCGAGTTTGAAGGAATCCGGCTGGGATTTGAAGAGTTGTTCAAGTCGCTCATTCCCCATTTTAAGGACACGGACAAGCTGGCTGAATCCCCATCCGCACGAGAGGAGCGGCACTCCCTTATTTTGAATCACACCCTTTTGATTGATCAAAATCTGTATTTATTCGCACGCGATCTTGCCGGCCCTCATGACTACGCCCTGAGCGCTTCAATCGTGGATAACGCTTTGGCCGCGGCGATTCGGCAGGTATCGTCACACCCTCAACTGACCGGTCTCACAAATCATTTTTCCCGGTACCGGGCTTATTTCCATCCTCACATGGTTTACAGGAATGTTTCATTTGCTCAGGAAGCGGCTTTTGCTTTCTTGGGGCAGCTTTCGCGGGATCTGGCCGGGGACATTCGTGAAATCAGGATTGCGGAAGTAGAAGGCACTCTTGAGCCAGCGCTGATAGGCCCTGAAGGCAGCTTGACCCGAGCCGTTGAAGCAGTCAAGGATATGAGGGAGCGCGTAAGGCCCAAGACGGAGGGGCTTCGTGCCTCGTCGCTTGGCACCGAAGTGCCGGCGGATGAAAGGGTAGTTAAACTTGAGCAGTTGCTTGAAAAGGACCGGGACATTCGCAAAAAAGCTTGGACTTTGGTTTCTCAAGCAAGGCAGCTTAACCGGAAACTCCAGTCCCGGGTGCTGTCGAGTGCGATTACCGCGTGGGTGGCGGATTTGCAGCAATCGGGGCGCTTGAGTGAGATGGCCTTGAATGATTTCAGCCAGGCCGTGAAAATCACCCGCGGCTGGGGTTTTTTAAAGGCAAAGCAATCCGGAAAACTTCGCGGTTTTCGCGACATGGCGGAGGAAATACGCCGGGACAAGCTTCAGTTTGCGGATTTGCTGGCGGATATCGAGAGAATTTCCAACGCACAGCCTGTGCTTGTTTCTTTTGAAGGATTGCCAAGCAAAGAAAGACGCCGATTGATAGCTTTACACGCTTTGGAAATAGCGGCCGGGGTAGAGGCGGTGGAAGATGACTTGCCCCGGGCCTTTGTGAATCTTTACAGACGCTTGGAAGGTTTTTCCGCAGATCTCCGCGTGTGGTTGAAAAAACCTGAAAAATTTGACCGTGAAAAAACAATGAGGATTGTGGCCGCCCTTAAGTCCATTGCAGAAGGCTCCCGCACGGACCCCGATCACGGATTGATAGCTTCTTCCATACGCGAGAGGCTTGCGTCTTTAGCTGCGAAATTGAATGCGTTGACAGAAGAAACCGCTTCCGTGCTGGCAAAAAAACAGTCCCCCCGCGTGTCGCCGCCTGAAGCGCTTCAACCCCAGGTATCTTCTGACGCTGTCACTGCACCGCCCGAAGAAGTGAAAGCGCACCCGGAAGCCGGATACGTCCAGCTTGAATTTGACTTTGGTCCGGACAAGCAACCTGAGGGGCAAAGCCTTGGCAGCGCTAAATCACAAAATGTTTTGGAGGAAATGCGTGTCGCCGAAGACGTGACCCGGCGTATTGCGCGTATTTATCCTGCACCGCAACGCGAAGCAGAGCTTATCCGCTTGGGCATTCTGGTCCGGGCCAGCGATTCGGCCCCGGTTCAAACTATGCCGGCCTTTGCCCGTGCCTATTTTACGCCTAGCGAGGATTTCGGGGTCGCGGTTTCCAGCGCCAATTCTTTGGAAAGTGTCGCGCTGCTTGAAGAATTAATGGTGTCGCAGGCCAACAAAATGCTGATTGTGTATGTGCGCGGGCCGGTCGATAAAAGTCAAATCACCGCAAAGCGCGACGAATATGATAAAAAGTTTCAGGGCAGGATCCTCTTGGTCCCGGGAAATGAATCGGAAGGGCGGAGTTATGAAGATTTTGTCGAAGGGCTGGTGCGTGGCGGAAAATTTGCGGATTCGGTAAGGCGGGCTGCCAATCAGTGGTACCGTAAAAGCGGCCGCATGGGACAGTCCAAGAGGCGGCCGCTCGCCGCCAAGTCAAGCAGTCCCGCGCCGTCAAGCGCGGGAGACTTGACTAAAAACCACAGTGAATTTTTAAAATTTCTGACCGTGGTGGCTGGCGAAGAAGATTTTTCGCGGCTTGCGCTTCCGTTTGTCACGCCTTTTTATTCCAAGGATTTGGGACTGGATTCCGGCACCAGGGATTTCGCGGAAACCTTTTACGCGGTGATTGGCAGCGGGATATCCGAGGCCGCGCGTCTTAAGAGGCAGGTCGGGGATGAGCTTGATTTGCGCCTGAGCCGCGACGGGCTCAAAGTCGAAGGGCTCTCGCTCAATGAAAATTCCCTGAACCACTATCTTGAGCTCATGACCGCTATCCAGTCAGCCCGCTCCGTCCTCGCGCGGGCAGCCTAAGGGGCGCCGCCAGCGCCAAGTGAAGCAGTCCCGCACCTATCACGCCTCTCTGATTCCGCTCAGCCAGCCGCTAAAAAGCATTAAAAAAATCAAGGGGTATCCGCGGCTGAATTCGCTCCATCAGAAGAGGCTGTGGCGCATACAGCTATTTTTAGTCTTGAATGTGCGGCAACCTGCTTGGCTGGAGCGAATCTATCGAGCGGTATCTGATTGTTTAAATTAATTAGCGAGATACTCTGAGCGAAAGCCAACAGGTTGCCGCATCTGATCGAAATGGAAAAAGGTAGGCCAAACTCAGATTTCGAGGTATTTGGGGAATTGGGTGAGATTGGTGTTGCCGTTTTCTTCAACCACAAGCAAATCTTCAAGCCGGATACCGCCCGCGTCCGGATAGTATAATCCGGGCTCATTGGTAACCACCTGTCCTGTTTTGAGAATATCTTTTCTGGCACCCACGCGCGGCGGTTCGTGAACGTCAAGCCCCAGCCCGTGGCCTGTGCCATGAAAGAACCCTTGCATACGGCCATTGACTTCGCCGGTTTTAAATCCCAGGCTGTCAAAGTATTGCTGAATAGACCGGTGCACTTCGCTTCCGTCCGCGCCGTCACGAATCATCCGAAAACCGATTTCCTGACCTTCGCGCACGGCATCAAACATGCGTTTGAGCTTGTCAGAGGCTTTTCCGCGGACCACGGTGCGGGTAATGTCCGCGTAATAGTGTGTGGCCATGGAATGCGGGAAAACGTCCATGATAATGGATTGGTTCGCAAGAAGCGGGCCCGAGCCTTCATTGTGAGGGTCGCAACCCTGAATCCCAGGGGCCACGATGGTGTGAGTGGCCACGCAGTCCCTTTTCATGAGCTCAACATTGATGATTTTTTTTATAGCTTCAGCCGTGAGTTTTTTCCCGTTATGAAAAAGATAATCGCCTTTGATTTCTGATTCTCGAAGGGCATTCACGGCTTCCTGGATAGCTTCTTCGGTGCTGCGCAGGGTTTTCATGATTTCCGTTATTTCTTCCGGGCTCTTGACCGTTCTTTCATCAAAGAAAGGTTCGGGTTTGGAAAATAGTTTGAACCCGCGCTCCCGGATCTTGTCAGCGTATTCCACCGGAAAATTCCCCGGCACCTCCACGGAGTTGACCCCGTGCTTTTTCAGAAAATGGTCAATGATATCGATCGAGGACGGGTTTTTAAGGCCGGCGGCTTTGAGTGTTTCGCTCAAATGAGAAAAGGAGTGAACCTCATTCACTTTGGCCTGAGATCTGGCCCTGTCCACTTCGAGGTCGCTCATAATGATGATCTTATTTCCGGCAATCTTCAAAAAAATAAACGGGTCGGGGACAAAAAAACGGGTGGCGTACAGCATGTTGGAATCGCTTTCAGAGGCAGCTATCATCAGAACCGCTTTTGATGCGTCAGGCATGACGGCTATGTTACATAAAATGGCGTAATATTCAAAACCTTTCGGTTTTCCCTCTGCTGACAGTATTGCCCGACTGCCACGTCACCTTCATAGGATAAAGCTTATATATATTACATAAACTTCAAACTGTAAGTATATAGAAACCGCCTTTCATCCATTTTATACAAAATCTCTCATTATTTATCAGCTGTAAACAGATAGTATCACCAGCATAAATCTATAATATGCAACCACTTAAGGCTATAAATTTTATGAAACACCAACTTGACATAGGGGCAAATCATGCTATATTTATTAATGATTGATAAACTTAATGAAAAGGTTTAGCAACATTTATTACTGAAGAAGAATGAAAGAGAGAATCGTTCGCATGAGCCTGAAAATGAAAGTCAAATATGCAGGCAGTTACGACGTGATAGCAGCCATGCTGGTTTTTCTATTAGCTGCTTTTCTGCCGGGAATTTCTTATGCGGATAATATTTCTCCTGAAATGAACCGTTTGACGCCGGTGATTAGCTTATCTCAGAATCAGGACGGCACAGGGGCAGACATCAAACCGGGGACTCCGGATACGGCCGCACTCGAAAACCAAAATCCATTCAACAAAAAAGATGATAAAAACAATCAATTTCAGGAAGACCGTATGAAGTTACTAAAACCGGTGGATGAGCTTTTGCCGCCGATGGATCCTGAATACGGCAAAATGCTTTATTGGGCGGATAAAATCGAACAGGTTGCCGCGGAGGATGGAGGCAGGCAGGACGAAGAACTGGAGCCTGAAAGCAAGCCCGTAAGCCTTGAACTTTTGGTTAGCCTGGATAAGGCAAGAGAGGCTATGGGAGCCGGTTTTGAGCCGGCGATGAACAGCGAATGGATACAGGCCGGGATGGAAGATTCTCCGGAAATGGAGGCTACCGCGCCTGGTGTGATTGAATCGGAGGATATCATGGAGTATGAACCGACCCAGGTTCTTCTGACCCTGGGCGGGGGAGATTTTACGGTGGATTACGCCTCATCCGAGCAGGAGGATTTGATGGTCAAGGCACTTCAAGATTTGATGGCTGACAGCGATTCCGGGCGGCATGAAGAACCGGAAAAAGAGGAAGCCGTAAGACAAGAACGCGCTGTTGCCGCGGCCTCGGTTTTGAAAGAAAGCGGTTTGCGTTCGGAAGATCAGGAAAATCTGGAGAGAGAGGCGCAGGAAAGAAATGTTCCTGACGCCCAGGTTTTTTCCGTGTTTGCCCTGCCGGCGCCGATTGATTTAGGAGCCCAGATTGCTAAACAGGTTGAAAAAATGTTCTTTCCCGCGGAAGAATCAGGAGAATCGGCGCCAATCGTTTTGCCTGAGCCGCCCATGATGCCAAAAATGGATGAATCCGCACGCATAACGGAAGTCTTAGACGCCATGACACTTGCTCCGCCAATTGCGGCAGAGAGCGAGTCCGATCCGGCCCTATTAGCCGGAGAAATGGGATTACTCGCGCCAATTCCGGGAATCCAAAGGCCGGAGGCAGAAGCCGGCTTTCAGAATTCCGAACTCAAACAAGTGATGAAAAGCAAATTATCCGTCAGCGCTCCGGAAAGGATTGCCGAAGCTATCGATCTGATCGCTCCGCCTGAAATCTTCGAGCCCAAAGGCGGCGGAAAAACGGTGGGGGATTTGATTTCGGCGGATTTGGATGAGGCTTCGAAAAAGATGGATGAATCCAGAGCCGTGAGCATGGCTTTCCCGGATGTAGCGCTTAAAATGGCGTTGAACAGCCATCAGCAAAAAAGTCTCACCAGCGCGCCGGACACGGTGGGCGTATTTCATAAAATCGTCAATGAGGCGATGAGGCCGCTGGTGGCCACGCTGGCCCCGGGCGTTTCCAAAATGGTGAATGAAGTCAGCCGCGCTTACGGCCCCACAAACTTCAGTTTCTTTTTTGATGATGCGCCGAGCCGTCCGACCAATTTTCTCGAAGAAAGATTCAGTTTTGTTTCATATGTGTTTCCCTCCGTTTCATATTACCGGTCATACCGGTCAAGCAGCGGGTACTCTTCCTATAGCTACGGTTCCAATTCCGACGGCTCAAACAAAAAACGCCGCTACCGCTACTACTTCTAAGATTTTTCACTCTTCAAACAAGTTGAGCTTTGGCTTTGAAAACGGTATGATGTTTTCTGCCTATGAGAAAAAAATCCGCGAATTTTTTTTTAATTTTTCCTCTGATAATAGCCGCAATTTTTTATCCCGCCGGATACGGAAAAGCGAATGCCGAAACGCCCCGATCCGTACGGGCCGCCATCCGCGGCTTGGACCCATCGGGGCTGGCGATCGGCCGGTCCCGACCCGCTTCTGCCGCCGTTGTTTCAGCGAACGCAATGGCAACCCAGGCGGGAATAGCGGTTCTTGAAGAAGGGGGCAATGCCATTGATGCGGCCATTGCCGTTCAAATGGTGCTTACCGTGGTTGAACCGCAGTCTTCCGGAATAGGCGGCGGATGCTTTCTTGTTTATTACGAAAAAAACAGCAATAAAGTGATCACTTTGGACGGCAGGGAAGCGGCGCCCAAGGCGATTCATGCCGATGTCTTCCTGGATCCGCAAGGACAGGCTATCCCTTTTTATCCGGAAAGAATCACGGGCGGAAGGTCAGTGGGGGTGCCGGGCTGTCTCAAGGCGCTTTATAAAGCCTGGAAAAATCACGGGAGCGGCAAAATTCCATGGGACCGCCTCTTTAAAGAAGGGATAGCCCTGGCCGAAAACGGTTTTCCGGTTTCCGGACGGCTGGCGGAGGCTATTCAAGGCGAAAGGGCCAGGCTGGCCTTGTTCCCCGCCTCACGACAGATTTTTCTGAATGACCGGGGCGAAGCCTGGAAGCAGGGAGACCAATTGATTCAAAAGGCCCTTGCCGCAACCCTGCGGACCCTTGCCGCCAACGGCCCGGCAGACTTTTATGAGGGAGCTATTGCTCGCGACATCGTGCAAGCGGTAAGGGAATCACCCGTGGCGCCCGGATTTTTATCTTTGCAGGATTTAAAAAAATACCGCGTTTTTTACCGCCCGGCCGTTACAGGCACCTACCGAGACTTTAAAATTCACAGCATGCCGCCGCCTTCATCGGGCGGCACAACGCTTCTCGAATCATTGAATATGCTGGAATTGTTTCCGGTCGGCCGGATGAAACGGGATTCGGCGGAGTTTGTGCACTTATTTTCGGAAACGCAAAAACTGGCTTTTGCAGACCGGAACCGGTATCTGGGAGATTCGGACTACGGCGATCTCCCGGTCAAAGACCTGATTTCCAAAGATTTGGCATCGCGGCGGGCGAAGGCCTTCAATCCGGAGCGGGCCATTCAGGGAAAGGCCGATCCGGTTGTCCCTGTTACTTTGGGAAACACAAGCACATCACACATTTCAATCGCGGACGCGGATGGCAATGCGCTGGCCATGACCACGACCATTGAGCACATCTTTGGCAGCGCCATGACGGTGCCGGGCCGGGGCTTTATCTTGAACAACGAGCTTACGGATTTTGACGCCCAGCCTTTTCTTGATGCGGAAAAAACGATACCGGCTCCCAACAGGGTGCAGGGAGGCAAGAGGCCGCTTAGCAGCATGACGCCAACCCTGATTTTCAGGAAAGGCAATCCCTACGCTTCGCTGGGGTCTCCGGGCGGGACGCAGATTATAGGGACTGTTCTGAATCTGGTTGTCAATTTGGGGGATTTTAAAATGAACGCTGAAGAGGCCCTGAAAGCGCCCCGCGCCATCAATCGGAATGGACCTTTGGAAATGGAGCGGGATTGGTTTTCGGATGCAACCTTAATCAAAGCTTTGAAAGGGATGGGGCATGAAGTTGTCATGCGGGAACCCTTTGGCAATGCTCAACTGGCTCTTTTCCAAGGGCCTCAGGGCGCCGAATTGTCAGCCGCAGCCGACCCCCGCGGTGAAGGCTCTGCTCTCGTTTTTGAGGTGGCACATGGCACTAGTCAAAGACAATAAGCTTTCTTCCTCGCCTTTGAGAAGAGACGTGCGTTTTCTGACCACGCTGCTGGGCGATGTGATCCGCGAACAGGAAGGCGAAAAGATTTTTGCGCGGATTGAAGAAATCCGCATCCTGGCCAAGAAAATCCGCGAGAATCCGGATTCTTCCGAACATTTCATCGAAAAACTGATGCAATCCATGCGCGCCCTCAGCCTTGAAGAGACCCATACCATTGCCAGGGCCTTCACGATTTATTTCCAGCTGGTCAATATCGCCGAAGAGTTGCAGAGGGTGAGAAGGATCCGCTTTTATGAAATGGATGACTCCCGGCAGCAGGAAATGTCCATTCGGAAACTTTTCCGCGACCTCAAGGCGCGCAAAATAAGCGACCAGACCGTTCTGGATTTTCTTTCCAAAATGGAAGTGGAGCTGGTCCTCACCGCCCACCCCACGGAGGCCAAACGGCGGACGATTCTTGACCACCTTCTCCGCATAGCCCAGACATTGGCCTTGCTTGACCGCGAAGACCTGACTGCCGAGGAGCGCGCTTCCGCCGTTGACGGGGTCAGGGAGACCATCGAAATCCTCTGGCAAACCGCCGAAATCCGGCGCCGTAAACGCGACGTGGCGGATGAGGTTGATCAAACCCTTTTTTATTTTCAGAGAACCATTCTCGACCTGGTGCCGGAAGTGCATGAGAGGATCAGGGGCGAATTTGAAAAAAATTATAAAAAACGAGCCGCCTTCCAGCCTTTTATCCGTTTCGGGTCTTGGGTGGGTGCCGACCGCGACGGCAATCCCAACGTGACTTGCGAGGTAACCCGCCAAACCGCCGAGAAGCACCGCCGCCTGATTTTCAGGAATTATCTCGCGAAAGTGAAAGCGCTCATGCTCAAGTTCAGCCAGTCGGATACTCGGGCGGCCGTCACCAAGGAGCTTTTGCGCTCTTTAGATGAGGACCGTAAAAAAATGCCTGAACTTGCGCAGTATCTCACCCGCTATGAGCCCACCGAGATTTACAGGAAAAAATTAACGTTTATTCACCAGAAACTGGAAAATATTTCCGCGGGGAAAACCCCAGGATATTTTTCCGCGGATGAATTTTTTGCGGACCTTCTGCTCATCAAAGAAAGTCTGGAAATGAATCAGGGCGGCATGGCGGCCGGCGGGGATTTGCTGCGGTTGATTGACCAGGTCAGGGCCTTTGGGTTTCACATGGCCCAGCTTGATATCCGCGACCACAGCGGCAAAATCCGCCTTGCCGTGCGCGAGCTTTTTTCTGAAGGTTGCACGGAAGAAAAGCTTGAGGAGATGATTCATGCTCCTGCTTCCGCGGATATCGGCAAGGGGCTTTCGCCGGAAGCCCTGGAAATCGTGTGCCAGCTTGAAATGATGCGGGAGCTTCAGGATGAGCAGTCTCCGTATGCGGCGGAAGATTATTTGGTGAGCCTGACGGAATACCCATTAGACATGCTGGCGCTTTTTTATCTGGCCAAAGAGTGCGGTCTCATCCGGATAGAGAAAAAGAAAGTCAAAGAGGGGCGTATAGGGCTTGTGCCTCTTTTTGAAACGATTGATTCGCTGGCTCGCTGTCATGAAGTCATGGACAGGCTCTTTTCCATCCCGGTTTACAAGTCCTATCTTGATTCCCGCGGAGGGGTGCAGGAAGTCATGCTCGGCTATTCGGACAGCAACAAAGACGGGGGTTATTTCGCCGCCAACTGGAAACTTTATCTGGCCCAGAAGAAATTGGCGGAAACCGCATCTCGCCACGGCGTCAAGCTGCGCCTTTTTCACGGCAAGGGGGGGACTATTGACCGCGGCGGCGGCGAATCCCATAAGGCGATTTTGGCCCAGCCTTACGCGGCCTTTGACGGAAGGATCAAGATCACGGAGCAGGGTGAGGTGGTAAGCCAGAAATATTCCAATCAATTGATTGCCCGGCGTAATTTGGAGCAGTTGATCACGGCCGTGGTTTGGACCAATTTAGTCAGTAAAAAAGAAATCAGGCGCCACAAAAAAATCGATATTTGGGAGCAACGGGCATCCAAGCTGTCCGAATGGGCTTTCCAATTTTACCGGCAGCTGGTTTTTGAAACGCCCGGGTTTCTGGATTTTTACTCGGAGGCCACGCCCATTCAGGCTTTTGAAATGGCCAGAATTGGGTCGCGGCCAGCTATGCGCGGCGCTACCCGCAAGTTTGAAAACCTTCGCGCCATCCCCTGGGTCATGAGCTGGATTCAGTCGCGTTACATTCTCTCCGCCTGGTATGGGATAGGTCACGCCCTGTCTTCCTATATAGAAGAGCGCGGCCCCGAAGGAATGTCTGAGCTTCAGGAAATGTATCAGGAATGGCCTTTTTTCCGCTCCCTCATCGACAATGCCCAGCTATCGCTTCTTAAAACCGATTTGTACATCGCCGGCACTTACGCCCAGCTGGTCCAGGACCGTTCGCTTCGCCGTTCCATTCATGGCCGCATTGTTGAAGAGTACAAGCGCGCCGTGAAAAAAGTCCTTGAGATTTCCTCCCAAAAGGAGCTTTTGGGATTTCATAAGGTGCTCAAGGACTCCATTCTCTTAAGAAATCCTTACGTGGATCCTTTGAATTATCTGCAGGTTATTTATCTGGAAAAAATGCGCGCAGGAAAAAAGCTTGATGAGAAGAAAAAGGAAAAAATCGACGGGATTCTTCTCCTGACGGTCAATGGGATAGCGTTCGGGATGAAAAGCACCGGCTAAACGGAACCGCTTAAATGCTGGAGAATTTTTCTTTTTTGGAAAGGACTTTTTCCGCAGCGCGGAGAATGTTCTTGGAAGTCAGCCCGTATTTTTCCAGAAGTTCATCCGGCGTGCCGGATTCGGCGTAAGTGTCCTGAATAGCCACGAATTCCATGGCGGTAGGCAGATTGGATGCCGCCCAGGTCGCTACCGCGCTTCCCAGGCCGCCCCAAATCTGATGCTCTTCGCACACCACAAAAGCCTTTGTCTTCTGGGCTTCTTCCAAAAGCATGGCGTGATCCAGCGGTTTGATCGTGTGCATGTCCACCACTGAGGCGTGAATGCCCTTTCCGGCGAGTTTTTCAGCCGTAAGCAAGGCTTCGAAAACCAGCAGGCCGTTAGCGATCAAGGTCAGATCAGAGCCTTCACGCAATCTGACGGCCTTGCCTATCTCAAATGTTTGCGACGGTCCGTAAACAATGGGTGCCTTGGGTCTTCCGGTGCGCATGTAAACAGGTCTTTTGGTTTCCGCGATTTTGTACGTGAGTTTTTCCGTGGAGTATTGGTCCGCGGGAATAATCACCACAAAGCCGGGCAGCGAGGTGGTCAAGGCTACGTCTTCGATACTTTGCTGGGAAGCGCCGTCTTCTCCCACGCTGATACCGCCGTGCGAGGCCACCACTTTAACATTGATTTCGGGGTAGGCCACGGCCATGCGGAGCTGATCATAACTTTTGCAAATGACGAAACAGGCAAAACTGGAAAGAAAAGGAATGCGTCCCTGCGAGGCAAGTCCGGCCGCGACACCCACCATGTTGGCTTCCTGAATGCCCATGTTGAAAAAACGTTCGGGAAACGCCTTGGCAAAAGCCCCGGTTTTCGTTGATTTGGAAAGGTCCGCGTCCAGAACCACAACATCGGGATTGATTTTACCCAATTCCACCAGGGTTTTTCCGTAAGCGTCGCGCGTGGCCAAGCCTAGTTTTCTTTCGAGAGCCATGAGGGTCACTTTTCTCCGAGTTCTGCCAAAGCCTTGGCGGTTTCTTCGCGCGTGGGAGCCACGCCGTGAAACTCATTGTTATTTTCCATGAAAGAAACCCCTTTGCCTTTAACGGTATGGGCGATGATGATGGCCGGCTGGTTTTTTACCGTTTTCGCCCAGGCCAAGGCCTCCACGATTTCTTTCATGTTGTGCCCGTCGATTTCGCGCACGGCCCAGTTAAAGGCGCGCCACTTGTCGGCCATGGGCTCAAAATCAAGGATGTTTTTGGTTGAATCGTCCAGTTGGAATTTATTGTAGTCAAGGATGGCGGTCAGGCTGTCGAGTTTGAAATGCGCGGCCGAAGCTATGGCTTCCCAGTTTTGGCCTTCATTGATTTCGCCGTCGGAAAGAAGCACATAAGTGCGGTAACTTTTTTTCATC
>Ga0209211_10006511_pt1 | contig 16852 bp, 20 predicted proteins | sample RifGroA2_FD_183992 | JGI IMG/M metagenome (GOLD analysis project Ga0209211, IMG submission 183992) | Groundwater microbial communities from Rifle, Colorado, USA - Groundwater A2 (SPAdes) (version 2) | ecosystem: Environmental > Aquatic > Deep subsurface > Groundwater | place: Rifle, Colorado... | reverse complement strand
CTCGTCCTGGCGAGCCACGACGCCGGCCCGTCCGGCAGCGACAAGACCTCCGTCGTCTGCTCGGCGCAGAACAAGCCCGGCGCGGTGCACGATCTGCTGGCGCCGCTGGCCGCTCACGGCGTCTCGATGAGCAAGTTCGAGTCGCGCCCGGCGCGCGGCCTCAAGGGCAGCCAGTGGGAGTATGTGTTCTTCATCGACGTCGAGGGCCACCGGCAGTCCGCCACCGTGTCCGCCGCGCTCGACGAGCTGCGCGGCCGGGTCGGCTTCCTCAAGGAACTCGGTTCCTACCCGCGCGCCACCACCTGAGGGTTCCGCATGAGCATCGCCGCCCAGGCGCCGGCCACCATCCGCGCCATCTCGCCCTACATTCCCGGCAAGCCGATCACCGAACTCGCCCGCGAGATGGGCATCGCGGTGGCGAGCATCGTCAAGCTGGCCTCGAACGAAAACCCGCTCGGCATGAGTCCGAAGGCGCGTGCCGCCGTCGAAAAGGCCATCGCCGGCATCGAGCGCTATCCCGACAACTTCGAGTTGACGCAGGCGCTGGCGGAGCGCCTCGGCGTCGGCATGGAGCAGATCGTGCTCGGCAACGGCTCGAACGACGTGCTCGACCTCGCGGCGCGCGTCTTCCTGGCGCCGGGGCGTTCGGCGGTGTTTGCGCAGCACGCCTTCGCCGTCTATCCGTTGGCGACGATGAGCGCCGGCGCGGAATGCATCGTCGTCCCCGCCAGGCACTACGGCCACGACCTCGCGGCGATGCGCGCCGCGATCCGGCCCGACACGCGCGTCGTCTGGATCGCCAACCCGAACAATCCGACCGGCACCTTCCTGCCGCCCGCCGAGATGCGCGCCTTCGTCGCAGCCGTGCCGCCGGATGTCGTCGTCGTGCTCGACGAGGCCTACAACGAGTATCTCGCGCCGGCCGACCGCGCCGAGACACTGACCTGGGTCAGGGAATTCCCCAACCTCGTCGTCACGCGCACGTTCTCGAAAGTCTATGGGCTGGCCGGCCTGCGCGTCGGCTATGCGGTCGCGTCCGCCGAAGTCGCCGACCTGATGAACCGCGTGCGCCAGCCGTTCAACGTCAACAACCTCGCCTTGGCTGCCGCCAGCGCCGCACTCGACGACCATGTCTTCATCGCCGAGAGCTACGACCTCAACCGCCGCGGCATGGAGCAGATCGTCGCCGGCATCAAGCGCCTCGGCCTCGATCACATTCCCTCACACGGCAACTTCGTCAGCGTCAAGGTGGCGGACGGCGCGGCGGTCAACCAGAAGCTCTTGCAGCAAGGCGTCATCGTGCGCCCGATCGGCGGCTACGGATTGCCCAACCACCTGCGCGTCACCATCGGCCTCGAACGCGAGAACCTGCGCTTCCTCGCAGCGCTGGAAGCGGCGCTCTGATGCTGGGCAAAGTCGTCGTCTGCGGCGTCGGCCTCATCGGCGGCTCGTTCGCGCTGGCGCTGAAGCAAGCCGGCGCGGTGCGCGAAGTCGTCGGCCTCGGCCGCAGCCGCGCGCCATTGGAGGAAGCCCGGCGTCTCGGCGTCATCGACCGCATCGCCGACAGTTGGGCCGATGCGGCGCGCGATGCCGACCTCATCCTGCTGGCCATGCCGGTCGGCCAGATGCCGCCGGTGATGGCCGCGCTGGCGCCGCACCTCCAGCCGGGCACGCTGGTCACCGACGGCGGCAGCACCAAGTCGGATGTCGCCGCCGCGGCGCGCGCCGCCTTCGGGGCTCAGTTGCCATCAAAGATCGACCAGTTCGTGCCGGGCCACCCGATTGCCGGCGCCGAGAAAAGCGGCGTCACGGCGGCGAATGCCGATCTCTATCGTGGCAAGCGCGTCGTGCTGACGCCGCTGGCCGAGAACGCCGCTGCATCCGTCGCCCGCGTGCGCGCCGCTTGGGAGGCCTGCGGCGCCAATGTTTCAGAACTCGTGCCGGAGGAACACGACCGCGTCTTCGCAGCGGTCAGCCACCTGCCGCACCTGCTCGCCTATGCGCTGGTGCACGACCTCGCGACGCGCGACAACTCGGAACAACTGTTCGGCTTCGCCGCAGGCGGTTTCCGCGACTTCACGCGCATCGCCAGCAGCCATCCCGAGATGTGGCGCGACATCTGCCTCGCCAACCGCGCCGCGCTGCTGAAGGAACTCGACACCTACATCGCCGAGCTGCTGAAGACGCGCGTGCTGCTCGCCGGCGCCGATGCCGCCGGGCTGGAAACGATGTTCGCCACGGCGCGCGCCCGGCGCGATGCCTGGCTCGACTCGCTGCAACCGCCGCCGGGCGAATAGGCATTCGGGAAAAGCAGTATTATCTTTTCATCGTCATCGAGAGCCGGCCGGCATTGATGTGCCGCGGGTAGCAAATATGCGCGTCATGGATTCAGCCACGGATCGTGCCATCAAGGCATTCAGCCTCAAGGTGACGCATCGTCACGCGTTGGCAAAGCTGATCCTGTTCGGCAGCCGTGCACGTGGCGAGGCGCATCCCGATAGCGATGCAGACGTTGCCGTCGTGCTCGGCGAAGAGCATGGCGATTTCATGCAGACCAAACTGGAAATGGCCGACATGGCTTTCGATGTCCTGCTGGAAACAGGCGTCCTCATTCAGCCGCTGCCAATCTGGGAGGACGAGTGGAGCCACCCGGAGGCTTACGCGAATCCGCGCCTGCTTGAGAATATTCAACGCGAGGGCATCGCCCTGTGAAGGCTGCCGATTTTCTCGACAAGGCGGCACGTGCCGCCGTCTCGGCCCGCCTTCTGCTGAACGCGGGCGATGTCGATGGCGCGTGCAATCGCGCCTACTACGCGATGTTCGACGCGGCGCGAGCCGCGTTGCTCGTGTTCGCGGACGATGCATCCGAGACAGCGCAAATTGGGCTGTCGATCGGGCGGACGCCTTTGTCGCAGCGATGATCCATTTGGTCAAATCGGGCGGCGGGTGAGGGCATGTACCGAGCCTGGCCCCAATCACTCCCAATCACTCTAATGGATATTGCATACCGCGACGACGCCAATCTTTCAGTAGAAGCCGCCATTGCCCTTTACAAGCGCTCCACCCTCGGTGAACGCCGGCCCATCGACCGGCCGGACATCTTTGCGGGCATGCTCAAGAATGCCAGCCTCACCATTACCGCCTGGCACGGTGAGCGCTTGGTCGGCATCGCGCGTTCGCTCACTGATTTCACCTATGTGGCCTATCTTGCGGACCTCGCGGTGGACATCGACTACCAGCGGCACGGTATCGGCAAGCGACTCATCGACGAAACGAAGCGGCGGCTCGGTCCTCACTGCATGATCGTGCTGCTGGCGGCGCCGAAGGCGAACGATTACTACCCGAAGCTCGGCTTCGTGCATAACCCGCGGGCATGGATGCTGGCCCCCTGACGGGCAGAGGCGTATGAAACCCTCCCTCACCCCCGGCATCCGCTACGCGCACAAGTTCGTCGTGCCGCCGTCGAAAACCGTCCCCATGCTCTATCCGGAGGCCGAGGAGTTCGTCCTCATGCCGGAAGTCTTTGCCACCGGCTTTCTGGTGGGCTTGCTCGAATGGGCCTGCATCAAGGCCATCAACCCGCACCTCGACTGGCCGCGCGAGCAGACGGTCGGCACGCATATCGACGTCAGCCACGAGGCGGCGACGCCGCCCGGCTTCGAGGTTACGGCGACCGTCGAACTGGTCGCCGTCGAAGGCAAGAGGCTGGTGTTCGCCGTGGAGGCCCACGACGGCGTGCACGTAATCTCCAAAGGGCGGCACGAGCGCTTTATCATCGACAAGGAAAAATTCGATGCCAAGCTCGGCGCCAAGAAGGCCGCCGCCTGACTTCCCCGACAGCCACCCCGATTCGCCTAGCGCCCTTCGCCCCATGAACCATCTCGATCTCCCCCGCTTTCACCAGGCCGCCGGCACCATCCGCCTGCCCGGTTCCAAGAGCATCTCCAATCGCATTCTCCTGTTGTCGGCGCTGGCCGCCGGCACGACCGAGATCAAGGCGCTGCTCGCGTCCGACGACACGCAAGTCATGCTGGAGGCGTTGTCGGCGCTGGGCGTGAACTGGACCCGCCACGCAGGCACCGACGATTACCGCATCGATGGCAGCGGCGGCGTGTTTCCGGTCAAGCAGGCCGAGCTGTTTTTGGGCAACGCCGGCACCGCCTTTCGTTCGCTCACCGCCGCCTGTGCGTTGGCTGGCGGCGACTATGTGCTGAAGGGCGTACCGCGCATGCACGAGCGTCCGATCGGCGACCTGGTCGATGCCGTGCGTCAGCTCGGCGCACAGATATCGTATCTGGGTGTCGAGGGCTTTCCGCCGCTGAAGCTGGCACCCGCGCAGTTGCAGGACAACGCCGCGGTGACGGTGAAAGGCTCGGTATCCAGCCAGTACCTGACCGGCATCCTGCTCGCCGCGCCCTTGCTGGGCCGCGAGGTGACGGTCAGGGTCGAGGGCGAACTGATCTCCAAGCCCTATGTCGAGATCACGCTCAACCTGATGCGACGCTTCGGCGTCGAGGTCGCCCGCGAGGGCTGGCAGCGCTTCACCGTTCCGGCGGCGACTTACCGCAGCCCGGGCGAGATCGAGGTCGAGGGCGATGCCTCGTCAGCCTCGTATTTCCTCGCCGCGGGCGCCATTGGCCACGGCCCGGTGCGCGTCGAGGGCGTCGGCCGCAACAGCATCCAGGGCGATGTGCGCTTTGCCGAGGCGCTGGCGCGCATGGGCGCCGAGATCGGCTTCGGCCCCAACTGGATCGAAAGCCGTCGCGGCTGTTCCGACCGGCTGGAAGGCATCACGCTGGACTGCAATCACATCCCGGACGCGGCGATGACGCTCGCGGTGGTCGCCCTGTTCGCCAACGGCCCGACCATGCTGGCCAACATCGCCTCCTGGCGAGTCAAGGAGACCGACCGCATCGCCGCCATGGCCACGGAACTGCGCAAGTTGGGCGCGACGGTGGAGGAGGGCGCCGATTTCATCCGCATCACGCCGCCCCGACAGCTCACGCCCAACGCCGCCATCGACACCTACGACGACCATCGCGTCGCCATGTGCTTCGCGCTGGTGGCCGTCGGCGGCGTGCCGGTGCGCATCAACGACCCCGGTTGCGTGGCCAAGACCTTTCCGAAATTTTTCGATGAATTCCTGCGGGTGTGCCAATGAACATTCCGGTGATCGCCATCGACGGCCCGTCGGCCTCGGGCAAAGGCACGGTGGCCCAGCGCGTGGCGCAGGCGCTCGGCTTCCATTTTCTCGACAGCGGCGCGCTCTACCGGCTGACTGCGCTGGCGGCGCTGCGCGCGCAGGTCGCGCTCGATGACGAGCCGGCCGTCGCGACGCTGGCGGCAAACCTGCCGGCCGAGTTCGAGGGCGACCGTATCCGCCTGTCCGGCGACGACGTGACCGCAGCCATCCGCAGCGAAGAGGTCGGCGTCGGCGCCTCGAAAGTCGCGGCCCTGCCGGCGGTGCGCGCCGCCCTGCTCGACCGCCAGCGCGCCTACTGCCGCCTGCCCGGACTGGTCGCGGACGGTCGCGACATGGGCTCGGTCGTGTTCCCGGAGGCCGCGGTCAAGGTGTTCCTCACCGCCAGCGCCGAAGCACGCGCCGCACGCCGCCATAAACAGTTGATCGAAAAGGGAATGCCTGCTAACATGCTTCCCCTTTTGCAGGACGTTGTAAGAGAAATGAGGGAACGCGATGCCCGCGACGCAGCGAGAAGCGTGGCCCCCCTCAAGCAGTGCGCCGATGCCGGGCTGGTGGATACCACCGAGCTGGGCATCGACGAAGCGGTCGCCGCCGTGATGGACCTCGTCCGCCGGCAGTTGCCAAAACGTAGTTTCAGTGAAGGCTAATGCCAGCGTAAGCGGCGTTATGCCGGAACTACACCAGGAGTCGTAACGGCCGCCCGGCCGCGACGGCAAAGCTCAACTAACCCGCTGTCATGGCGGTTATCTGGAAGTCCAAATGTCTATGTCTGCTACCGCTGTTGCCGAAAATCCCATGGAAAGTTTCGCCGCCCTCTTCGAGGAAAGCCTGACGCGTCAGGAAATGCGCGCCGGCGAAGTGATTACGGCCGAAGTCGTCCGCATCGACCAGAACTACGTGGTCGTCAATGCCGGACTCAAATCCGAAAGTTTCATCCCGGCCGAGGAATTCAAGAACGACCGTGGCGAAGTTGAAGTCCAGCCGGGCGAATTCGTCCTGGTGGCCATCGAGATGCTCGAAGACGGCTACGGCGAAACGCGCCTCTCGCGCGACAAGGCCAAGCGCATCGCCGCCTGGAACGATCTCGACAAGGCGCTCACCGACGGCGCCTTGGTCAAGGGCATGATCACCGGCAAGGTCAAGGGCGGCCTCACCGTCATGGTCAATGGCATTCGCGCCTTCCTGCCGGGTTCGCTGGTCGATACGCGTCCGGTCAAGGACACCACGCCGTTCGAAGGCAAGGAATTCGAATTCAAGGTCATCAAGCTCGACCGCAAGCGCAACAACGTCGTGCTGTCGCGCCGCGCCGTGCTCGAAGCCAACATGGGCGAAGAGCGCCAGAAGCTGCTGGAAAACCTCCAGGAAGGCACCATCGTCAAGGGCATCGTCAAGAACATCACCGACTACGGCGCGTTCGTGGACCTCGGCGGCATCGACGGCCTGCTGCACATCACCGACCTGGCCTGGCGCCGCGTGCGTCACCCGAGCGAAGTGCTCAACGTCGGCGACGAAGTCACCGCCAAGGTGCTCAAGTTCGACCAGGAAAAGAACCGCGTTTCGCTCGGCATGAAGCAGCTCGGCGAAGATCCGTGGGTGGGAATCGGCCGCCGCTATCCCCAGAGCACCCGCCTGTTCGGCAAGGTCACCAACCTCACCGACTACGGCGCGTTCGTCGAGATCGAGCAGGGCATCGAAGGCCTGGTGCACGTCTCCGAAATGGACTGGACCAACAAGAACATCCACCCGACCAAGGTCGTGCAGCTCGGCGACGAAGTCGAAGTCATGATCCTCGAGATCGACGAAGAGCGCCGCCGCATTTCGCTGGGCATGAAGCAGTGCCAAGCGAATCCGTGGGACGACTTCGCCATGAACCACAAGAAGGGCGACAAGGTCCGCGGCGGCATCAAGTCGATCACCGACTTCGGCATCTTCATCGGCCTGCCCGGCGGCATCGACGGCCTGGTGCACCTGTCCGACCTGTCGTGGTCCGCCACCGGCGACGAAGCCAAGCAGAACTACAAGAAGGGCGACGAGATCGAAGCCGTGGTGCTGTCCATCGACGTCGAGAAGGAACGCATTTCGCTGGGCATCAAGCAGCTCGAAGGCGACCCCTTCACCAACTACATCGCCACCCACGACAAGAACAGCATCGTCAGGGGCACCGTGAAGACGGTGGACGCGAAGGGTGCCGTGATCGACCTCGGCGGCGACCTCGAAGGCTATCTGCGTGCTTCCGAAGCCTCGCGCGACCGCATCGAAGATCTGCGCTCCCTGTACAAGGAAGGCGATGCCGTCGAGACGATGATCATCAACGTCGATCGCAAGACCCGGTCGATCAACCTCTCGATCAAGGCCAAGGATCAGGCCGAGCAGTCGGAAGCCATGCAGAAGCTGGCTGCCGACACCTCGTCCGCCAGCAGCGGCACCACGAACCTGGGTGCCCTGCTCAAGGCGAAGATGAACGAGAAATAAGCGCGCTACGCTCATGACCAAGTCGGAGTTGATTGCGCGGCTGGCTGTCCGCTTTCCGCAGTTGGTGGCGAAGGATGCCGATTTCGCGGTGAAGATGATCCTCGACGAGATGTCCGCGGCGCTGTGCCGCGGGGATCGCATCGAGATCCGCGGCTTCGGCAGCTTCGCGCTCAATTACCGGCCGCCGCGCGTGGGGCGCAACCCCAAGTCGGGCGACAAAGTGCAGGTACCGGCGAAATACGTGCCGCACTTCAAGGCCGGCAAGGAACTGCGCGAGCGGGTCGATCAACCCAACCGCTGACGGCGATGAAAAAGCAGGCCGGAAAGGCGGCGTTCTTTCAGGACGCCGCCTTTTTTGGTTCCGGCGAAAGACGATGAGAATATTGCTCTGGTTACTGCGCGGCATTTTGTTCGTCGCCCTGTTCGGCCTCGCGATCAAGAACGATCGCGCCGTCGAACTGCGCTTCTATTTCGACAACGCCTGGCAGGTGCCGCTGTCTCTGGTCGTGCTGCTGGCGTTCGCCGCCGGTGCCGCGGTCGGCCTGACGGCGGCGCTCGGCACGCTCGCGCGCCAGTGGCGGGAACTCGGCCAGATACGCGCACGGCTGAAGAAGCGCGAAGAGGCGAACTGATGGACCTCCAGCTCTGGTGGCTGCTGGCCCTGCCGGTGTTTTTCGTGTTCGGCTGGGTGGCGGCGCGCATCGACCTCAAGCACCTGCTCAAGGAATCGCGGGCGCTGCCGCGCTCCTATTTCAAGGGGCTCAACTTCCTGTTGAACGAGCAGCCGGACAAGGCCATCGAGGCCTTCCTCGAAGCGGCCAAGGTCGATCCCGAAACCATCGAACTGCACTTCGCGCTGGGCAGCCTGTTCCGCCGCCGCGGCGAAACCGACCGCGCCATCCGCGTGCACCAGAACCTGATCGACCGCGACGGCTCGCAAAGCCAGTTGAGCGACGAACAGCGCCTGCATGCCCTGTCGGAACTCGGGCAGGACTACCTCAAGGCCGGCCTGCTCGACCGCGCCGAGGAAATCTTCCTCAAGCTACGCGCCACCCGCCGCGACGAGGAGGCGCTGAAGAACCTGCTCGAAATCTACCAGCAGGAAAAGGAATGGGGCAAGGCCATCAGTGTGGCGCAGGCCATGCCCAACCATTCCGACCACCTGTGGCAAAAGTCCATCGCCGAGTTCTACTGCGAACTGGCGTCGAGCGAAATGCTGCACGGACGCACGGCGGAGGCGCGCCTGAGGCTCGACGAGGCGCTCGCCGCCAACCGCAAGTGCGTGCGCGCCACGATCCTGCTCGGCGAGCTGGAGTCCGGCGAGGGGCGCCATGACGCCGCCATCGAGGCGTGGAAGCGCATCGAGCAGCAGACCCCGGTCTATCTCGCGCTCGTCGCCGACAAGCTCGTGGCGGCGCACCGCGCGGCCGGCCGCGAGGAACAGGGGCTACAGCTCTTGCGCGGCTACCTCGAGCGCCATCCGTCGCTCGACCTGCTCGACGCCGTGTTCCAGGCCGAGCTCAAGGGCGGCGGCGCCGAAGCCGCCTACAAGCTGGTGCGCGACGAGCTGCGCCGCAACCCGACGCTGCTGGGCCTCGACAAGCTGCTCGAAGCGCAGATCCAGGTGGCGCCGGCCGAACGCCGCGCCGACCTGGAACTCGTCAAGAACCTGATCCACAACCACACGCGGCGCGTGGCGCGCTATCGCTGCGACCAGTGCGGCTTCAAGGCGCGCCAGTTCCACTGGCGCTGCCCGGCCTGCGGCGGCTGGGAGACCTACCCGCCCAAGCGCACCGAAGAATTCGACCTCAGCCCTTAATCCATTATGAAAATCACAGTCATCGGCACCGGCTACGTCGGCCTCGTCAGCGGCACCTGTCTTGCCGACGTCGGCAACGACGTGCTCTGCCTCGACCTCGACGCCGAGAAAATCCGCATCCTCAACGACGGCGGCATACCGATCCACGAACCCGGCCTCGCCGCCCTGGTGGCGCGCAACAGGGCGGCCGGCCGGCTGCGCTTCACCACCTCGGTGGCGGAAGCAGTCGCGCACGGCACCATCCAGTTCATCGCCGTCGGCACCCCGCCCGACGAGGACGGCTCCGCCGACCTGCAATACGTGGTCAAGGCCGCGCGCAATATCGGCCGCCACATGACGGCGCACAAGGTCGTCGTCGACAAGTCGACCGTGCCGGTCGGCACCGCCGACAAGGTCAGTGCAGCCATCGCCGAAGAACTCGCCAAGCGCGGCGCGGCCATCCCCTACGCCGTCGTCTCCAATCCCGAGTTCCTCAAGGAAGGCGCGGCCGTCGACGACTTCATGAAGCCCGACCGCATCGTCATCGGCGTCGACGACGCGCGCGCCACGGAACTCATGCGCCAGCTCTACGCGCCCTTCCAGCGCAACCACGAGCGCATCATCGTCATGGACGTGAAGAGCGCGGAACTCACCAAGTACGCCGCCAACGCCATGCTGGCGACGCGCATTTCCTTCATGAACGAGCTGGCGAACCTGGCCGAGAAGCTCGGCGCCGACATCGAGAGCGTGCGCCAGGGCATCGGCGCCGACCCGCGCATCGGCTACCACTTCCTCTATCCCGGCTGCGGCTACGGCGGCTCGTGCTTTCCGAAAGACGTGCAGGCGCTGGCGCGCACCGCCGCCGAAGCCGGCCAGCACCTGCAAATCATCCATGCCGTCGAAGCCGCCAACGAGGTGCAGAAGCAAGTTCTGGCCGGCAAGATCGTCGCGCGCTTCGGCGCCGACCTGTCGGGCATGACCTTCGCCCTGTGGGGCCTGGCCTTCAAGCCCAATACCGACGACATGCGCGAGGCGCCCAGCCGCGTGCTCATCGCCGACCTGCTCGCGCGCGGCGCCCGCATCCGCGCCTACGATCCCGTCGCCATGGACGAGACGCGGCGCATCTACGGCGCGGACGACCGCATCGCCTACGCCGATGCACCGATGGCGGCCCTCGACGGCGCCGATGCGCTCGCCATCGTCACCGAGTGGAAGGAATTCCGCAGCCCCGACTTCGAGGCCATCAAGGCCAAGCTCAAGACGCCCGTCGTCTTCGACGGCCGCAACCTCTACGACCCGGCCCAGCCGCGTGCCGCCGGCCTCGAATACTTCGCCATCGGACGCAGATGAACGTTCCAGATACCTCTAATGCCCGCGTCCTCGTCGTCGGCGACGTCATGCTCGACCGCTACTGGTTCGGCGATGTCACACGCATATCGCCGGAAGCGCCGGTGCCGGTCGTCAAGGTCGACCACACCGAGGAGCGGCCGGGCGGCGCCGCCAACGTCGCGCGCAACGCCGCCGCCCTCGGCGCCCAGGCCGCCCTGCTGTCGGTGGTCGGCGCCGACGAGGCCGGCCAGGCGCTGGCACGGCTGCTGCGCGATTCCGGCATCGACGCCAGCCTGCACGAGGACGCCGGGCTGGCGACGACCGTCAAGCTGCGCGTCGTCGGCCGCCAGCAGCAGTTGCTGCGCATCGATTTCGAGAACGCGCCCGACCACGAAGTCCTCAAGGCGAAGCTCGCCGAATATACCGAGCGCCTGGCAGGCTGCGACGTCGTCATCCTCTCCGACTACGGCAAGGGCGGCCTCGCCCACATCACCGAGATGATCCGGCTGGCCCGCGCCGCCGGCAAACCCGTGCTCGTCGACCCCAAGGGCGAGGACTACGCGCGCTACGCCGGCGCCACCGCCATCACCCCCAACCGCGGCGAGCTGCGCCAGGTCGTCGGCCGTTGGGCCAGCGACGAGGAACTGGCCGCCAAGGCGCAGAAGCTGCGCGCCGAACTCGGCCTCGACGCCCTGCTGGTGACCCGTTCCGAGGAAGGCATGACCCTGTTCCGCGCCGCCGGCACGGCGCACGAGCCGGCGCTGGCACGCGAAGTGTTCGACGTCAGCGGCGCCGGCGACACCGTCATCGCCACGCTGGCGGTTATGATGGCAGCCGGGCTCGACATGGCCGCGGCCATGCGTCTGGCCAACCTCGCCGCCGGCGTCGTCGTCGGCAAGCTGGGTACGGCAACTTGTACGCTCGAAGAACTCCAGACCGCATAGGAATACAAAACATGTACCACGTTGTTACCGGCGCGGCCGGTTTTATCGGCGCCAACATCGTCAAGGCGCTCAACGAGCGCGGCATCACGGACATCATCGCCGTCGACAACCTCAAGAAGGCCGACAAGTTCAAGAACCTCGTCGACTGCGAGATCGCCGACTACCTCGACAAGCAGGAATTCCTGCACATGGTCGAGGACGGCTATTTCGACAACGTCATCGAGGCGGTCTTCCACGAAGGCGCCTGCTCCGACACCATGGAGACCGACGGCCAGTACATGATGGCCAACAACTACCGCTACTCGCAGACCTTGCTCGACTTCTGCCTCGACCACGAGATTTCCTTCCTCTACGCCTCGAGCGCCTCGGTCTATGGCGGCGGCAGCGTGTTCAAGGAGGAACGCTCCTTCGAGGCGCCGCTCAACGTCTACGGCTACTCGAAATTCCTCTTCGACCAGGTCGTGCGTCGCCGTATGGCCGAGGCTGACTCTCAGGTCGTCGGCTTCCGCTATTTCAACGTCTATGGTCCGCGCGAGCAGCACAAGGGCCGCATGGCCTCGGTCGCCTTCCACCACTTCAACCAGTACCGCGAATCGGGCAAGGTCAAGCTCTTCGAAGGCTGCGACGGCTACGCCGACGGCGCCCAGAGCCGCGACTTCGTGTTCGTCGACGACGTCGTCAAGGTCAATATGCACTTCCTCGACCACCCGGACAGCTCCGGCATCTTCAACCTCGGCAGCGGCCGCGCCCAGCCCTTCAACGACGTCGCCGCCGCGACGGTCAATGCCTGCCGCCTGCTCGAAGGCAAGCCGGTGCTCTCGCTCGCCGACCTGGTGGCGCAAGGCATCGTCGAATACATCGATTTTCCCGAGGCGCTGAAGGGCAAGTACCAGAGCTACACCCGCGCCGATATTGCGGCGCTGCGCGCGGCCGGCTACCGCGAAGAGTTCGCGACGGTCGAGCAGGGCGTGGCGAAGTACGTGCAGCAGCTCGCCCAAGCGAAATAGAATCGTTCAAAACAAAGACCAGCGCCGATTCTTGCGGACGTAGCTCCGGCCACGACAGGCCGGGCCGGCCGCCTCATGCGCATCCGCCCTTCGGGTTCCCTTGCGCCGTCGCGCCGGTCGGCCGGGCAGGTTAACCAATACTACATAGAGAATCACCGGCCAAGCGCAACCGTTGCCTAAGGCAGCCAACTGCTATGCGTGACCTCTGCGAGTTTTGCCTCTTCAGCGGCGCACCATACGCGGGTCACCTTGCCTGAGAACCAGATACGGTTTATATTTGGTCTCGTCGTTTACTCACGTCACCAAGCCATGAAACTCTCCACCCGCGTCAAACCCATCAGTTACTTCAAGGCCAACGCCGCCGAGATCGTGCGCGATCTTGCGGCGCGGCGCGAGCCACTCGTGATTACGCAGAACGGCGAGGCGACGGCGGTGGTGCAGGACATCGCCTCCTACGAAGAGACACAGGAAACGCTGGCGCTGCTGAAAATCCTGGCGCTCGGCAACCGGCAGATCGAGGCCGGGCAGGTGGTGCCGGCGGCAACTGCCGTGCGGCGCTTGCGGGAAAAGAAAGCCGCCGCCTGCGGGGCAGTCGCCGAGTTGGACTGATGCGTCGGCACAAGGTGCTGCTGACCGCGGACGCCGACCGCGATCTCGAAGAACTCTACGACTACATCGCCGATCGCGATTTGCCCGGCAAGGCCGGCCGTGTCCTGACTGCAATTGAAAAAACGCTGGAAAGCCTTGCCGCGCCGCCGGAGCGCGGCTCGTATCCGCGCGAACTCATCGCGCTCGGCATTCGCGACTACCGGCAGGTATTCTTCAAGCCATACCGGATCATCTATCGGATAATAGGCGTACATGTCTACGTCTATCTGATCGCCGATGGGCGCCGCGACATGCGGACACTGCTGCAACGACGGCTACTGGGAGCCTGAAGACCTTGACCTACCGCACCCTCGAAGACTACGTCGGCAACACGCCGCTGGTGATGCTCAAGCGCATCCCCGGCGCGGAGAACGCGCGCCGCAACAACGTCATCCTCGCCAAGCTCGAAGGCAACAACCCGGCGGGCTCGGTCAAGGACCGGCCGGCGCTGTCGATGATCGTGCGCGCCGAGGCGCGCGGCGACATCAAACCCGGCGACACGCTGATCGAGGCGACCTCGGGCAACACCGGCATCGCACTGGCGATGGCGGCCGCCATGCGCGGCTACCGCATGATCCTCGTCATGCCCGAGAACCAGAGCGTCGAGCGGCGCCAGACCATGCGCGCCTTCGGCGCCGAGCTGATCCTGACGCCCAGGTCCGGCGGCATGGAGGCGGCGCGCGACCTTGCCGACGGCATGATGCGCGAAGGCCAGGGCATCGTCCTCGACCAGTTCGCCAACCCCGACAACCCGCTCGCCCACTACGAAGGCACCGGGCCGGAAATCTGGCGCGACACCGGCGGACGCCTCACGCACTTCATCTCCAGCATGGGCACCACCGGCACCATCATGGGCTGCTCGCGCTTCTTCAAGGAGCAGAATCCGGCGATCGAGATCGTCGGCTGCCAGCCCGAGGAAGGCTCGCAGATTCCCGGCATCCGCAAGTGGGCCGAGGCCTACCTGCCGAAGATCTACGACAAGGCCGCCGTCGACCGCATCGAAACCGTCAGCCAGGCCGCGGCCGAGGACATGGCGCGGCGCCTGGCGCGCGAGGAGGGCATCTTCGCCGGCATCTCCTCCGGCGGCGCCGTGGCGGTGGCGCTGCGGCTTTCCCTGCAACTCGAAAACGCCGTCATCGCCACCATCGTCTGCGACCGCGGCGACCGCTACCTGACCACCGGTGTTTTCCCTGCCTAGCACCCGTTGCCGCCGTCCCGGCAGCCGGGTCTGGCTCCTGTTGTTGTGGCTGCTGGCCCCGCCCGCCCATGCGGCGCAGATTTCCCTCGCCCTCGATTCGATCCGCCACGAGGCCTTCGAGGCCGACCGCGTCACCGTGGCGTTCGATGCGGCCCGCCGCGGCGAGGCCGACATCAAGCTCGGCCGCCTGCGCGTCGCCGGCATCGAATACAAGGAGCTGCGGCTGCACTGCTCGGGTTTCTATTTCGACGGCCGCCGCCTCGACTGCCCGAACGGCACGCTGCGGCGCGACGACGAACGCGGCCGCGACCGGCCGCCGCTGCCGTTCTCGCTGTCCTGGCGCACCGATGACGGCTTTCTCGAATTCGCGCTGACGGACGTCGATGTCGTCGCGCTGTCGCCGCTCGTCAAGCGCCTGCGCGGCTGGCAGCCCAAGGGCCGCGTCGATTTCAGGATCGCCATGCAAGGCGGCAAGGCCAGCCTGCACCTGGCTCTGCGCGCGCTCGGATTCGCCAGCAAGGACGGCGAGATCGCCGCCAAGGACATCGAACTGACGCTCGACGCGGAGGCACTGCGCCAGCGCGACGGCTGGAGCTGGCATGCGCTGGTCGACTGGCCGCAGGGCGATCTGTGGCGCAAGCCGTGGCGGCGCCAGGCCGGCGTGCGCGTCACGGCCGAAGGCGTGTATTCCGACGCGGCAATCGACGTGCGCCTGGCCCGGATGGAGGCGGCCGGCATCGGCGCCGTCAACGCCAGCCTGCGCCTGGATCGCGTCCGCGACGAGGTGACGGCCTGGGGTTTCGTCACCGAGCGCCTCGACCTCGCGACCGCCATGCGCGAAGGGGTGCAGCCGTGGCTGGCGGAACTCGGCTTCCCGGAGTGGCGCACCTCGGGCCATGCCCTGTTTTCGGCCGGCTGGCAGGACGGCAGCCTGCGCAGCTTCTATGCCGGCCTCGAAGACGCGACGCTGGCCGACGGCACCGGGCATATCGAGTTGCGCGGCGTCAATGCCCGCATTCCCTGGGAAGCGGGCGCGGCGAGCGAAGCCGAGATCGGCGTCGCGGCGGGGCGTTTCGGCGACCTGCCGCTGGGCAAGTTTTCCATTCCGCTGCACATCAACGACCGCACGGCGCAGGTGCGCGACCTGACTGCGCCCATGCTCGACGGCAAATTCGAGATCAGCGAACTGAGCCTCGTGCGCGGCGACGACGGCTGGCACGGCACGTTCGCCGGCGGCATCAGGGAGGTGTCGATGCCCAGGCTCTCCAGGGCGCTCGGCATGCCGGCGATGGCGGGCAAAATGACCGCGATCATCCCGCGCGTCGCCTATGGCAATGGCACACTGGGGCTCGACGGCGTGCTGGTCGTCCAGGTCTTCGACGGCGTCATCGCCGTGCATCGCCTGCGCGTCATCGACGCCTTCAGCGCCCGGCGCCGTTTCGTCGTCGACGTCACAGCGAGCAACCTCGACCTCGGCATGCTGACGCAGACGTTCTCGTTCGGCAGCATCGAGGGCCGCTTCGACGCCGAACTGCGCGATCTCGAAATGACCGGCTGGAAGCCGCTGCGCTTCGACGCGCACATCGCCAGCGCCCCCGGCGACTATCCGCGCATCGTCAGCTACGGCGCCTTGCGCGACATCGCGGCCATGGGCGGCGGCGAGGCCGGCGCGGCGGTGGAGAAAATCCCCGAACGCAGCGGCGGCTTCGGCTATGCGCGCATCGGCTTCGGCTGCAAGCTGCGCAGCGGCGTCTGCCTGCTCGACGGCGTTGCGCGGGAGGGCGAGGGCGTCGTGCTGATGGAGGGCAGCGGCATGCCGTCGGTGCGCATCATCGGCTACAATCGGCGCATCGACTGGGAAGCGCTGGTCGCGCGCATCCGCGAGGTGATCGCAGGCAAGCCCGGTGTGGTCATCGAATGAAGAAAATCCTGTCCGCCTTGTCCGCCGCGCTGCTCCTTGCGGGCTGCGTCAACGTTCACGTCCATTTTCCGGCCGCACCCGCCGAGCCCGCAGCGACCGCCGGCGACACCGCCGCCAAGCCATCCCAATGACTCCCATCCTCGTCTTCGACATCGAAACCATTCCCGACGTTGCCGGTCTGCGCGCGCTGCACGGGCTGCCGCCGACGCTGCCGGATGCCGAAGTCGCCGAGTTCGCCTTCCAGCGCCAACGCGCGAAGAACGGCTCCGATTTCCTGCCGCTGCACTTGCAGCGCGTCGCGGTCATCTCCTGCGTCATGCGCAGCCAGGGTG
>Ga0209211_10006508_pt1 | contig 16861 bp, 18 predicted proteins | sample RifGroA2_FD_183992 | JGI IMG/M metagenome (GOLD analysis project Ga0209211, IMG submission 183992) | Groundwater microbial communities from Rifle, Colorado, USA - Groundwater A2 (SPAdes) (version 2) | ecosystem: Environmental > Aquatic > Deep subsurface > Groundwater | place: Rifle, Colorado... | reverse complement strand
CCGCGCCGGTATCGCGCACGCCGATGCGAACCGAATCGTCGGCGGTGAGCGTGCATTCGACGCCGACCGTGCCTGCCGGCTTGTTGTACTTGATCGCGTTGAACAGCAGATTGATCAGCACCTGTTTGACGCGGGTGCGGTCGGCCTTGACGAAGCAGGGCGTCTCGAAGCGCGGAAAGCTCATGGCGATGCCGCGTTTCATGGCCTGCGGCACGATCATCGCCCGGCACTCGAGCATGACTTCGGCCAGCGAGACCGGCTCGCCCGACAGCGTCACCTTACCCGACTCGATCAGCGCCAGGTCGAGAATTTCGTTGATCAGTTCCAGCAGGTACCAGCCGGCCTTGAGGATCTGGTCGATGTTGCGCTTCTGCGAGGGCGTCGGTGCCGGCATGCCGGACTCCATGAGTTGCGCGAAACCGAGGATCGCGTTGAGCGGCGTGCGCAGTTCATGACTCATGCCGGAAAGAAAGTCGCTCTTGGCGCGGTTGGCGTTCTCCGCGGCGGCGATGGCCTCGTTGAGGTCGAGTTCGACGCGCTTGTGCGCCGAGTTGTTGGTGCTGATCAACAGGTAGCCGATGATGTCGCCATCGTCGTCGCGCAGCGCCGTGATCGACACCAGTGCCGGAATGCGGCTGCCGTCCTTGCAGATGTAGTTCAGTTCGTAGATGTCCTCGATGCCGCGCGACGCCTTGAAGGCGAGGGCCTCGAAACCCGGCGCGATCTCGGTGGCGAGCTCTATGCTCAGTGCCTGGGCGCGCGCGACCACTTCCTGCGGATCGTGCATGTCGCTCGGGCTGATCTGGTTGACCACTTCGGCCGCCGTGTAGCCGAGCATGCGTTCGGCGCCGGCATTGAACAGCAGGATGATGCCCTGTTCGTTGGTCGCGATGATCGAGAACCTGGCGCTGGTGAGGATGGCCTTTTCCAGGGCACCGGCCTTGAGCAGGGCGTTCCGGGAAACTTCTTCTGTGTCATGCATGGTGAATTCCATAAGGAGAAAACATGACGACCCGGTGCGGCTGGGGTCGGGAGGGAAAGTCGGAAATTCAGGGACTCGCCGATCGGGATCCCTGCCGCTGCTTGCGCCGCGCGTAGAGATTCATCAGCGGAGTCACCGATATCCCGTGGAGCACGATGGAGACAGCCACCGCGGTGAGCGTGAGGGCGATGATCTGCTCCGCGAGGGCGCCGGGCAGGCCGTGATTTATCGCGTACATCAGGTAGTAGATCGAACCGATGCCGCGGATGCCGAACCACGAGATCAGTATGCGCTGATCCCGCGATACCGGTGCGCCGATCAAGCCGAGCCACACCGATAGCGGACGCACGACGACGAGGAGCAGCGCGACGAACCAGCCGGCGCTCGCCGGCACGTAGGTGTACGCGAGCATTGCGCCGACCACCAGCACCGCGGCCACCTCGGCGATGCGCTCGAGTTGCTCATTGAAGCCCTGCACCTCATGCCGCATGAAGGCGCTGGCATATGCGGAATCAGTGGCGAGCGCCTCCGTGGCCTGCTTGCTCTGCAGTGCTGTTTCCATGGTGGCCGGGGCGAAGGCCTTTCCCGTGCGTTCCTTCACCCGTTGCAGGGCAAGGCCGGCGGCAAAGACGGCGAGAAAACCATATGTCTGCGCCGTCACAGCCAGCCCGTAGGTGAGGGCGATGAGGCCCAACGCGAGGAACTCGTCGAGCCCGACCGACTCCTTGTGGCGGCTGCGCAGGTAGACCACCAGCCGGCCGATCAGCGTGCCCAGCACGCCGCCGATCGCCAGGCCACCGGCGATCGCCCAGAGGACGTCGATGGCGACCCAGCGCCAGCCGCCCCAGCCCAGATCGTGCAGGCCGAGCAGGCCGAGGCCCAGCATCACGAATGGAAACGCGGCGCCGTCGTTGAGGCCGCCTTCGCCGGTGAGGCTGAAGCGCAGGCGGTCGCGATCACCGGCCTCGACCACCTGCACATCGGAAGCCAGCACCGGGTCGGTCGGCGCGAGGATCGCGCCCAGCAGTACGGCGGCACCCGGCGACAGACCGAGACCGAGCATGGCGACGGCGGCGATCATCGCCACGGTGATGGTCATCGAAACCAGCGCCAGACGCACGGGCAGGCGCCAGCCCTTGGCGGACAGGGGCAGGCCGAGCTTGAGGCCGACGGTGAACAGCGAAATGAGCACCGCGACCTCGGCCAGGCGTTCGAGAAACACCGCATGGATCAGCGGATCGGGCGTCATCAGCGCCAGTCCGGCGGGACCGAGTCCGTAGCCGACTGCCAGGTAGAGGATGGCCGTGCTCACCGGGAGACGCCGCAACGCGGTCCCCGCCAGGGCCATGGTGATCAGCAAGGCGCCGATGATCAGCGCCCAGATTGCAAAGGACATGACGCGAAGGATACGCGCCGGCTGCACATGCCTTTGTACGCTGGCGTGCATAGCAGCAGCGACGTCGGGGCTTAAAAGACCCTGTGCGCACTATGCCGCCACGATTGAAGCCGTATGCCAGTTTGGTACGTCAGTGGACAGACGGAGAAGAACTTGCTGCCTAAGCTTCGGTTCTCACCACATGAAGGAAGAATAATGAAAAAGCTAAACATCAACGTCATCGCCCTGGCGCTCGGCTTTGCCTTCAGCGCCGGTGCCATTGCGCAGAGCCTGTCGAACGACGACTACAAGGCCGGCAAGGACAAGATCGCCGCGGCCTACAAGTCGGCCAAGGCGAACTGCGCCTCGTGGTCCGGCAACCCTTACGACATCTGCGTGGCCGAGGCCCAAGGCGGCAGGAAGAGCGCAGAAGCGGAACTGCATGCCAGCTACAGGCCGACCCGCGAGAACCATCAGCAGGCGCTGGTCGCCAAGGCCGAGGCCGTCTATGCCGTCGCGCGCGAACGCTGCGACGACCGCGCCGGCAACACCAAGGACGTTTGCGTGAAGGAAGCGAAGGCGGCGCAGACCACCGCCAAGGCCGATGCCAAGGCACAGATGAAGACCGGGACCGCGAACGACACGGCCAGCGAGAAGTCTTCCGAAGCGCGCAAGGACGCCACCACGGACAAGCGCGAAGCCGAGTATGCCGTGGCCAAGGAGAAGTGCGACACCTATGCCGGCGGCGCCAAGGATCACTGCCTGAGCGAGGCCAAGGCGCGCTTCGGCAAGCCGGCGTAAGCCGCACTCGATGTACCACGCAGCACCGGAAACTCAACGTTCAAGAAGAGGTAACACCATGCAAACCACGCAGAAACTTACGTCCAGCGCAGCTGCCATCGTCATTTTTCTCGGCCTCGCCGGTTGCGCCGGGATGTCGAATCAGGACAAGAACACGGCCATCGGCGCCGGTGTCGGTGCCGTCGGCGGCGCCATCCTGACCGGCGGCAGCGCGATCGGAACCGTCGGCGGTGCCGCCGTCGGCGGCGTCATCGGCCACGAAATCAACAAATAGCGGCGCAACGCGATGCGCCCGACGTTCGCGTACGGCGCAGCGCGCTCAGTGATCCACACGAGGAGATGGCAATGATGAAACTCGGCACAGCCGTGGCCATGAGCGCGCTGCTCATCGCCCTGTCCGGCTGCCAGAAGGAAGGTCCGGCGGAACGCGCCGGCAAGGAAGTCGATACGGCGACGGAAAAGGTCGGTCAGCAGATTCAAAAAGCCGGTCAGAACATCGAGGACACGGCCAAGGGCGACAAGAAGTAATCGTCAGGCAACACGTCACGAGGGAATATCCATGAGAACAGCATTGAGAAGCGCGCTGGCGACAACTGCGGCGGTCGTCGCGACGCAAGCGGCGGCGCAGGTCACCTTTTACGAACGCGAAGGCTACGCCGGCCAGTCGTTTACCACCGAGGAGCGGATCCGCGACTTCGCGCGCCACGGGTTCAATGATCGCGCCTCGTCGGTCGTGGTTTTCCGCGAGCGCTGGGAGGTCTGTGAAGACGCCAAGTTCAAGGGCCGGTGCGCGGTACTGCGTCCGGGCCGTTACCCGTCGCTGGCGGCAATGGGGCTGAACAACAGCGTTTCATCGGTACGCGTCGTCAGCCGGGACGCGCGCGTCGACGGCGAGCGCTACGCGCCCGGGCCGGGGGCCGACTACGGTTACGGCCGGCGCAACAACGAAAGGCTGTACGCGGCGAACGTCACTTCCGTCCATGCGGTGGTCGACGGCCGCGAGCGGCGGTGCTGGGTCGAGCGCGAGCAGGTGGCGCCGGAAAGAACCACCGCCAACGTGCCCGCCGCGATCGCCGGCGCGGTGATCGGCGGCATTCTCGGGCACCAGATCGGCGGCGGACGCGGGCAGGACATCGCCACGGCCGGCGGCGCGGTCGCCGGTGCGGTGGTCGGCTCCAACATCGGTCGCGGCAGCGGACAGCCGCCACAGGACGTCGAGCGCTGCATCGACGCGCCCGGCCAGGCCCGGCCCAACCATTGGGACGTCACCTACAACTTCCGCGGTCAGGACCATCGCGTGCAGATGACCGCTCCCCCCGGACCCACGGTCACCGTCAATGAAGACGGCGAGCCGCGCGGCTAAAAGGTTTTTTTCGCAAGTCGAATAGTTGCAGTCAACAGGAGTCAATCATGAAACAACTCGGCAAGTATCTATCCGCGCTTTTCCTGGCCGTTACGCTGACGTCCGTCGTGGGTTGCGCATCGACATCGCAGCAGGAGGGGACAGGCGAGTACGTCGACGACAGCGTCATCACCACCAAGGTCAAGGCGGCCATCTTCAACGAGCCGACCCTCAAGGTCGCCGAAATCAACGTCGAGACCTTCAAGGGCGTCGTGCAACTCAGCGGTTTCGTGAATTCGCCGACGGCCGCGACCAAGGCCGTCGAAGTGGCGCGCCGCGTCGCCGGCGTGAAATCCGTCAAGGACGACATCCGGATCAAGTAATCGGCCTGCCCGCCGGCCGCTGCCGACCTCGCGTCGGCAAGCGGCTGCGCGAGCCCGCAACCGCGAATACCCATAGCCGTTCCCATGTCAGCAATCGCAACTCCTCCGGCGGAAGACCTGCCGGACGAACCCGGTGCTTCGGCGTCTGCGCCTCCGCCGCTGCCCAGCGTTCTCATGCCGGAAGGCCGGCACGGCTTTGCAATGACCATCCTCGCCACTCTGGCGGTGATCGTCGCCCTGGATTGGGCGCAGACCCTGGTCATTTCCCTGCTCATCGGCATCCTCTTCGCCTATACGCTGAATCCCATCGTGGCGTGGCTGGAGCGCGCCGGCAGCGCGCGCACCCAGCGCCGCCATCGTTATGCTGGGCGTCGTCTGCGCGCTGGTTATCGGCACTTACTCGTTGCGCGGACAGGTCCAGACCATCGTCGATCAGTTGCCGGCCGCGGCACCGCGATCACGCTGCACCTGAAGGAAGGCCAGGACGACCTGCTCTCGGGCTGGAAGCTGCGCGCCATCGTCCGCAAGTACTCGGACCACATCGTTCAGCCCATTGTCATGAAGAAGGAGGAATGGGACAAGGACAGGAGCGAGCAGGTCGCGACGGCCGAGGACGAGACCGTCAACAAGGCTTCGGCCCTGTGGGCGCGCTCGAAGAACGACATCGGCGAGGAGGAATACAAGGAGTTCTACAAGCACGTCGGCCACGATTTCGACGACCCGTTGATCTGGTCGCACGCCCGCGTCGAGGGCAAGAGCGAATACACGCAACTGCTCTACATCCCCGGCCGTGCCCCGTTCGACCTGTGGGACCGCAATGCCCGCCACGGCATCAAGCTCTACGTGCGCCGCGTCTTCATCATGGACGACGCCGAGCAGCTGATGCCGGTTTACCTGCGCTTCGTGCGCGGCGTGGTCGATTCGGCCGACCTGCCGCTCAACATCTCGCGCGAGATATTGCAGGAGAGCAAGGACATCGAGGCGATCCGCAAGGGCTGCACGAACAAGGTGCTCGGCATGCTCGAAGACCTGGCCGAGAACGACAAGGAAAAGTACGCGAAATTCTGGGGCGAGTTCGGCCGCCTGCTCAAGGAAGGCGCCGGCGAGGATTTCGCCAATAAGGAGAAGATCGCCAAACTGCTGCGCTTCGCCTCGACGCAGGCCGACACCACGGACGAGACCGTGGCGCTGGCCGACTACGTCGCGCGCATGAAGGAAGGCCAGACCCAGATCTACTACGTCGCCGCCGAGACCTTCAACGCGGCGAAGAACAGCCCGCATCTCGAGATCTTCCGCAAGAAGGGCATCGAGGTGCTGCTGCTGTCCGACCGCGTGGACGAGTGGGTGGTCAGCCACCTGACCGAGTTCGAGGGCAAGGCGCTGGCGTCGGTGGCCAAGGGCGGCCTCGATCTCGGCGCGCTCGAAGACGCAGCCGAGAAGCAGGAGCAGGAAAAAGAGGCCGGCGAATTCAGGGAGCTCACCGACAAGATCGCCAAGAGCCTGAGCGAGCGCGTCAAGGAAGTGCGGGTTACGCATCGCCTCACCGATTCGCCGGCCTGCCTCGTCGCCGACGAGCACGGCATGTCGGCCAATCTCGAGCGCATCCTCAAGGCGGCGGGGCAGAAGTCGCCCGAGTCCAAGCCCATCCTCGAAATCAATCCCAGGCATCCGGTGGTGCTGCGCCTGAAGTACGAGGAGAAGAAGTTCGACGACTGGGCGGCGGTGCTGTTCGACCAGGCGCTGCTCGCCGAAGGCGGCCAGCTCGACGATCCGGCCACTTTCGTCAAGCGCGTGAACGACCTGATGATGACGATGTCGCTGGGCGGTGCGTGACATCCGCCTGGTCGGCCTGCCGCCGCTGATCGATGAACGGGCCCGGGTGTTGATCCTGGGCTCGTTTCCTTCTGCGGCATCGCTGGCCGCGCAGCACTACTACGCCCATGCGCAGAACCAGTTCTGGCGCATCCTGGCGGCGGTCCTGGAACAGCCGCTGGCGGCGATGGACTATGCCGCCAAGCAGGCGGCGCTGAAGGCCGCGGGGATAGCGGTGTGGGACGTCTATGGCGCTTGCACGCGCGACGGCAGCCTCGACAGCGCGATCCGCGACGCGGTGCCGAACGACTTCGGCCGCATCAGGAAAAACGCGCCGCAGTTGCGGCGCGTCTGCTTCAACGGCAAGACGGCTGGAAGGTTCTCGCCTACGTTGGTCGCTCTTGGCTATGGCGTAGTAATCTTGCCGTCAACCAGCGCAGCCAATGCAACATGTGGCTTTGAGCGGAAGTGCGATGCTTGGCGTGAGGCGCTCAGTGCGCCATAGCTCAAAGGAGCCTCTCTTGTCTCATCTTGCTGGGGGACTTCGTAGGGGACTTTTCTGTTGCCAACCCATGACTATCCGTCAGCCTGCATGCCTGGCTGACGCTGCAATTGCGCTACCTGATATTTCACGGCCTGATCGTCAAGGGATGCCGCGGCGTGTTTCATTTCACCGCGCCCCCGGCCGGATTGCCGGGACTTCCTCCGGCGGCTGTGCCCTGGGAAGCAGCAGCGTTACGCGTCACCTTGTCCCGTATCTCGCCCAGCTTGGCCTTGATCGCCTTTGCGTTCGCGGGGCCGGTACGGATCAGGATCTTCTGCCCGGCCGAGCGCGCTTCGAGTTCGGGATCGGCAAACGCGAAAAGTCCGTTCACCCACACCAGCTTTACCGGCTCCGCCGGCTCGGGCGCCGCGAGCATGTCGTCCATCGACTCTACCAATCGGTCGTTGAAGTAGGCGTTGCTGTTGGTCAGTTCCTCGTAGGCACGCTGGAACAACGGATAAAAGTCGGCATAGATGCCGACCAGCTTACCGGCGTCGATGGCGCGCATGACCCGCAGATACACGGCGTAGCGCGCCGCGTTGCGCCAACTTACGGCCAGCTTGTCTCCCTTCCCCGTCGTGATGAGGGCTCCGGGCACCGGCTTGAGCGGCATGGCATCTGGCGGCAGCTTCTTGCGCGGCAGGTTGTCGACGGTCTTGACGATGCGACGGATCATCTCGTCGCTGAAGAACAGCGCCAGCACCCGATGCCCAAGCCAGCCACCCAGCGCCTTGGAAAACGGCGCGTCGCTACGTCCTAGCTCCGGCAGGGATGATGGCGATGGCATGGCACCCAGCGGATAGCGGATCGTGGGCTGCGGCTCTACCACCGGCGCTGGCGGCTTCGTTCCCGGAATCGGTGCCGCGACCTGCGGCGCGAGTGCTGGCGTAACAGGCACTGCACGGGTCTGCTGCCAGAAATACCAGGCGGCGCCGAGCGCAAGGAGCACCGCAAGAACGGATGCCAAAATCTTCTTGTTCATGACCAGACTCCCCAAGGGGTATCGGCTACCCATTTATAGCCAAAATGCTGCCAGCAATCAAACCAGCATCTGAGATATGTTCCTCGTTGTCCAGAGCGGCGCCGTGTCCGTCTCAGGCCGGCGGCTGCGCCGGTTCTTCCGCAGCGTCGCCGCCTCGGCTGGCGATGATCTGCTTGAGCCCGACGTAAGAACGCGGTGGTTCTACCATTACCTCTGCCGCTTCGGCGGGGATGTGGTTCTCCAGTTCGACAATCCGGCCGCGCTGCTCATCGCCGGTCCTTTCCAATTCTTCGATGCGGCGCTTCTGTCGGGCCAGTTGCCATTGCCATCTCAGGGTAGCCGGCGTGGTCAGCAGGGCGACGATGATCGCCCCGAAGGCCAGGGCCAGCAGCAGCACCATGGCAAGGGAACTGTCGAAACGCCAGAGCAGGAAGTTCACCGTCACCGGCACGTTGTTCTGCATGGCGAAGGCAACGCCGACGATGGCGGCGGTGATGGCGGCAATGATGGCAAGTTGCACGGGAACCTTCTTCGGGTCAGGTGGATTCTGGGTTCTCTCCCTTGGAGGAGGAATGTGCGAAAGTCCGGCGAAAACGGCCGACGGCGATCGGTGTCGCCGATGCCAACACCACCAGCATAACCGTTCCTTCCATATCTCAAGCCACCGGCTTTGCCGGTGGTATCTGACTCTTGGGCGTCTGGCCGCCGCGCTTGGGCATGTTGTCGCGCATGCACTGGCGGTGCTCCGGGCCGGCCTTATCCTTGCAGGCTTCCTTTGCCTTCTGCGTCGCTTCGCAACGCTCGGGGCTGCGCGCCTTGCTGCAATCCATCGGCGGCATGGCGTACGACATGCATTTGCGCTTATCGGGACCGGCCTTGTCTTTGCAGGTTTCCTTCGCTTTTTGCAGGGCTTCGCAGCGCTGTGGGTCGCGTGCCTTGCCGCAATCGACGGCTTGCGCGGGGACGCCGAGGGAAAACAGGGCGGCGGCAAGTCCGCCGGACAAGAGCGTCAGTCTTTGTTTCATGATGGTGTTCCCTTCGTTCGTTTTCATCGCATCATGATAACCCATCGAGAATCGGCTATATTTCTTCAGTTGAACCATCGGAGACCCGCCAGGACATGGCCCAAGCGATCGAATCCAACAAAGGCAAAGGGCGTCTCGCCCTGGCCGAAATTATCGACGCTCTGGCTGCCGACGGCCTGGTGCCGGCGGTCGATGCCGAAAAGTTCAAGCAGGAACGCCGCTACTTCAAGGGCGATACCCATCCGCTCGTCGTCATCGCCGACCAGCGCTGGAAATCCGTGCAGCCGCCGCACCGCACGCTCGACCTGGAGAACCTGACCCAGTGGCTGGCGCAGTGGGCCGGCCTCGACTATTTCCATATCGACCCCTTGAAGATCAACTTCACGGCGGTCACCGATGTCATGTCGAATGCGTATGCGACGCGCTTCCGCATCCTGCCGGTCGAGGTCAAGCCGCACGAGGTCACCATCGCCACGGCCGAGCCCTTCGACCGTTCCTGGGAAGCCGAGCTCAAGCCGATCCTGCGCAAGGAAATCCGCCGCGTCATCGCCAATCCGGACGACATCGCCCGCTACCAGGTCGAGTTCTACAACCTGGCGAAATCGGTCAAGGGCGCGCTGGGCCGCGGCGACGTCGGCGGTGCCGGCATTTCCAACTTCGAACAGCTGGTCGAACTCGGCAAGGGCAAGGGCTCGCTCGACGCCAACGACCAGCACGTCGTCCTGATCGTCGACTGGCTCTGGCAGTATGCCTTCGAACAGCGCGCTTCCGACATTCACGTCGAGCCGCGCCGCGACCTGGGCATCGTGCGCTTCCGCATCGACGGCGTGCTGCACCAGGTGTACCAGATCCCGATGCCGGTGCTGAACGCCATGACCAGCCGCATCAAGATCCTCGGCCGCATGGACGTGGTCGAGAAGCGCCGCCCCCAGGATGGCCGCATCAAGACGCGCACGCCGGACGGACAGGAGGTGGAACTGCGCCTGTCCACCCTGCCGACGGCCTTCGGCGAGAAGCTGGTGATGCGCATTTTCGATCCCGAGGTGCTGGTGCGCGATTTCGCCGACCTGGGCTTCGGCGAGGACGACCGCAGCCGCTGGCAGCAGATGACCCGCCAGCCGAACGGCATCATCCTGGTCACTGGCCCGACCGGCTCCGGCAAGACGACGACGCTCTACACCACGCTGAAGCAGCTCGCCACGCCGGAGGTGAATGTCTGCACGCTGGAAGACCCGATCGAGATGGTCGAGTCCTCGTTCAACCAGGTGCAGGTGCAGGCCGATATCGGCATGACTTTCGCCGAAGGCATCCGTGCGCTGATGCGCCAGGATCCGGACATCATCATGGTCGGCGAAATCCGCGACCTCGAAACCGCCGACATGGCGATCCAGGCGGCGCTGACGGGCCATCTGGTGCTCTCGACGCTGCACACCAACGACTCCACCTCGGCGATCACGCGCCTGCTCGACCTTGGCGTGCCGGCCTATCTGCTGCAATCGACGCTGCTGGGCGTGATGGCGCAGCGCCTGGTGCGCACGCTCTGCCCGAAGTGCAAGAAGGCCGGCGGCATGCGCGCCGAAGACGAAGCGGCGTGGAACATGCTGGTGGCGCCGTGGAAATCGAACCGGCCGGCCACGCTCTATCATCCCGTCGGGTGTCTCGACTGCCGCATGACCGGCTACCAGGGCCGTCTCGGTCTTTACGAAATACTGACGATGACGCCCGAGGTCAAGAAAATGATCACGGGCGATGCCGACCTGGCCCGGCTCAAGGAAGCCGCCCTGCGTGAAGGCCTGCGTCCCCTGCGTATTTCCGGCGCCAAGAAAGTCGGCGCCGGGCTGACGACGATAGAAGAAATCCTCAAGGTCGCGCCGCCGGCCGAGGGCTGAAGCCCGCGTGGCTTGCAGTCGTCAGCGCGCAGCCGCGCGGCGTATGCATTCGAGGTAGGCGGCGCTGTCGGGCGGGGAGCGGTCGCGCTGGGCGCGCCAGACGGTTTCGCCCAGGCATTCGAGGATGTCGTGCAGCGCGGCGTGCATGTCGCCATGCTTGGCGGCGAGCGCCTCGCAGGCGGCGCGGATGCCGGGCGGCTGGTCGATCTGGAGTTGCTCGGCGATCGCCAGATGCAGCGCGAGGTGGAGGAAGGGATTGGTCGCGCCGTCCTCGGGCGTCCATTCGCGCGCCAGGGCCGCGTCGCCGGTTGCCAGCAGCGCGTGGTACTCGGGGTGCAGTTCGATCAGGTCGGCGGCCAGTATTTCCAGCGGCGTGGCGGGCAGGCTTGCGCGCCGCTTGCGCCAGGCATCGACGAGGAAGCGGCGCGCCTCTTCGCGGCTCGGGTTAAACAAGAGTCTTCTCCTTGAAGCCGCACAGGTCGCGCACCGGGCAGCGCGGACATGCGGGCTTCCGTGCCGTGCAGGTGTAGCGGCCGAGCAGGATCAGCCAGTGATGGGCATGCAGGCGGAATTCGGCGGGGACGGCCTTGAGCAGCCTTTCCGCGACCGCTGCCACGTCCGCGCCCGGCGCCAGGCCGGTGCGGTTGGCGACGCGAAAGACATGGGTATCGACGGCGATGGCCGGTTCGTGGAAGACGACGTTGAGGACGACGCTGGCCGTCTTGTGGCCGACGCCGGGCAGGGCTTCGAGGGCGGCGCGGTCGTGCGGCACTTCGCCGCCGTGGCGTTCGAGCAGCTGGCGCGCGAGCGCGGCGACATTCTTCGCCTTGGTCTTGTACAGGCCGATGCTGCGGATGTAGGGCACGAGCCCCTCTTCGCCGAGGGCGGCCAGTGCCTGCGTCGTCGGCGCCGCGCGGAAGAGATCGCGCGTGGCGAGATTGACGCTCTTGTCGGTGGCCTGGGCGGAGAGAACCACGGCGACCAGCAACTGGAAGGGCGTTGCGTATTCCAGTTCGGTCGCCGGATGGGGATCGGCCGCCGCCAGGCGGGCGAAGAATTCGCGTCTGGCCTGCGGTTTCACGCCGTCCTGAAGCGGCTGACTTCCTGGTGCAGCGCGGCAGTACGGCCGGCGAGGCCGACGCAGGATTCGTCGCAGGTGCGCGTATCGGCGAGCGCGCTGTCGATGCCGTCCTTCATGCCATGCACGCGCTGCAGGATGTCGCCGACCAGTTGGCGCTGGGCATCGGTGCCGGCGGCGATGCGTTCCATCATGCCGGCGACGTCGGCGACGCTGGCGAGGATGGTCGCCAGGGACTCGCCCGCCTTGCCGGCCCGTTCGACGCCCGTCTTCACTTGCGACTGGCTGTGCGCCATGCTGGTCACGGTTTGCCGCACCTGGTCCTGGACGCCGCCGATCATCTGGCCGATTTCCTCGGTGGCGGTGCCGGTCTTTTCGGCCAGCTTGCGCACCTCGTCGGCCACCACGGCGAAGCCGCGCCCTTGTTCGCCGGCGCGGGCGGCCTCGATGGCGGCATTGAGCGCCAGCAGGTTGGTCTGGTCGGCGATGCCGCGGATGACGGCAATGATGGCGCCGATCTGGTCGGAGCGTTCGCCAAGCTGGTGGATGTCGGCCGAAACCTGGGTCACGGTTTGATCTATTTCGCCCATGCCGGTGATGGTCTCGGCGACGACTTGGCCGCCGGATTTCGCCAGGCCGACCGTATTCCGGGCCGAATCGACCACTTGCCGGGTGGTGTCCGAGATGTCCGACACGGTGCCGGAAAGCCGGTCCACGGCGTCGACGATCTGGCTGGTGGCGTCGTGCTGTCCGGAGAAGCGGTCGCGCAATTCGCCGACCAGGTGCTGGATGACGCGGGTGTCCTGCTCCACCTGGCCGCTCATGCCGCCCATGGTGCCGATCAGGTCGCGCAGATTGCCGGCCATCTTGTTGAATGCGGCGACGATTTCGCCCACGGTATCCTGGCTTTCGATGTCGCAATGGTGCGTCAGGTCGCGCTGTGAAATCTGCGTCGCCACGTCGGCGATACGGCGCAAGCGGGACAGCAGGATCAGGTTCACGAACCAGTAGTTGGCGGCGCCGATCACGGCGCCGGCGACCAGGCAGGAAGCGAAGAACCAGCCGTACATGCCGGGCTTCCATTCGACGAAAATGTTCGCATAGAAGGGGAAGACGACGCCGATGCCGAGGCCGAAAGCCAGGAATGCCAGCAGGAGTTGCTTGAGGACGCTCGGTTTCATGGCATGGCCTCGATCATTTTGCTATGCGGGGTTGCAAGTCGCAGATAATACCGGGATCGGCAGCGGTCGAGGCAATCCGTTATGATTGCGTCAGGCTTGGCGTAAAACAGTCAGGCTTGGCGTAAAACAGATAGCCAGCTCTGCTGGCGCCGGGAAAAACACTTCACCTTTCATGTCCGACACTACTTCCGTCAAGCTGGGCGATTTGCTGGCCGGGTTGGAAACAGCCTTGGCGGAATATCTGGCCGGGCGCAGCGAGCATTTTGCCGGGCAGATCGACGGCCTGTTGCGCGACATCACCTACCAGGGCGGGGGGACGGGCGACGAAAGAATGCGCCAGACGGCGCGGACGCTGCTGAGTTTCCATGAAAGCCGCGGCACGGAGCCGCTGGCGGAGGGCGACCGCGAACAGATTGCGCTCCTGCTCGATACCTTGCGGCGCCAGATTCGCGGCGAACGGGCCGGCGCGGCGCAGTTGCCGCAGTTGATCGCCGAGGTTGCCCATTCGGGGTCCGGCGGCAACCGGCGGGTATGCCTGCTGATCGAGAGCCGGGCGATTGCGGCCATGCTGGCTGCGGCCTTCCGCGATGCCGGCTACGAGCCCAGCCCCATCGCTGCGATGAAGGAATTGGCGACGGCCACCGCCGCCGAGGCGCCGGCGGCCATCGTCGCCGACCTTTCGCTCTGCCGCGCCGATCCGGATACGCGGACCTGCATCCAGCGCTTCCGCACCGGGCTGTTTCCGCCGGTGCATCTGTTCTGCCTGTCGGGCGGCGACGATTTCGCCGCCCGGCTCGATGCCGTGCGCTTGGGCGCCACCCGCTTCATGAAGAAGCCCGTGGATGTCGAGAAGCTGATCGCGATCCTCGACGGCGTCACGGCGCGGCACTCCACCGGGGCTTTCCGCGCGCTCCTGGTCGACGACGACCGGGCGCTGACCAGCTTGTATGCGAGCGTGCTGCACGAAGCCGGGCTGGAGACGCTGGCCTGCAACGATCCCCTCGACGCGCCGCGGCTGGTGGCCGAGTTTAATCCTGACGTGATCGTGACGGATGTGTACATGCCCGGCTGCAACGGCCTGGAACTGGCCGCGTTGCTGCGCCAGGACGAGTCGCTGGCCGATACGCCCATTCTCTTCCTCTCCAGCGAGGACGATACGCGGCGCCAGATGGTGGCGCTCGATCTCGGCGCCGACGACTTCCTCACCAAGCCGGTGCCGATGGAAGTGCTGGCGGCGGCCGTCGTCGCCCGCGCCAAGCGGGCGCGCATGTTGAAACGCATCCGCCGCGAACTGATGCAGGCCAAGGCCGCGGCGGAACGCGCGAGCCAGGCGAAGTCGAGCTTTCTTGCCAACATCAGCCACGAACTGCGCACGCCGCTGAACGGCATGCTCGGCTATGCCCAGTTGCTCGAACGCGAACTGGCGGCTTATCCGGACGAAGAGGTGCGCGAGTTTCCCGCGGCGATCCGGTACGCCGGCCGGCATTTGCTCGAACTGATCAACGAGATTCTCGATCTCGCGAAAATCGAGGCCGGTCGTCTCGATCTGGCCTTGAAGGATGTCGGCATCGCGGGGATAGTCGACGACTGCCTGCAACTGCTGTCGCCGCAGGCGCAAAAACGCCGCATCGAAATGACCGCGGCTATTCCGGCGGCATGTGTGGTGCGCGCCGACCCCATGCGTCTCAAGCAAATCATGCTGAATCTGCTCTCCAACGCCGTGAAATACAACCGCGAGGGAGGGCGCGTCCGCATCGAGGCGCGCAGCGAAGCGGGGCGCTGGCGCTGCGCCGTGATCGACACGGGCCACGGCATACGGACCGAGTCGCTGGGCGAACTGTTCGTGCACTTCTCGCGCCTCGATGCCGGGCAGGCGGGCATCGAGGGCACCGGCATCGGGCTAGCCTTCACCAAGCAGCTCACCGAGGCGATGGGCGGCGAAGTGGGAGTGTCGAGCGAGCTGGGCGCAGGCAGCGAATTCTGGTTCGCCCTGCCGGCGGCATCGCCATCTCCTATGAAACCGTGACCGACCCCGAGGGCGGGCTGCCGCTGCTGCCGCTGCTGGTGCCGATGCCTGCTGTTTCGGGTACTCGTCGATAGTCGCAAAACGGCCAGAGCGGGCGGCCACAGTGTATTGATGTTCGTTCCATAGGGTATGCTTGCGGCAGCTCATTCACACTGACCCCTTGGGTTCCGGTACACAGGAGACCTGACCATGACGACGATTCAGATCGAGTTGCCCGATGCGACCGCGCAGGCAGCGCGCGATGCGGGGCTGCTGACGACGCAGGCGCTGGAGCGCCTGCTCAATGAGGCGATCAGGCGCAGGCAGGCGGCCGATGCACTGCTGGCTATTGCCGACCGTGTGGCCGCGGCCGGTATTCCGCCGATGTCGATGGAAGAAATCAATGCGGAGGTAAAGGCCGCGCGCACGGAGCGCAAGCAGCGTGCGGGCGGTCATTGACACGAATGTGCTGCTCTCCGGCCTGCTTTGGCACGGGGCACCGCATGCCTTGCTGGAGCATGTCCGCGCCGGCACACTCGGCTTGGTCAGCAGTCCGGCGCTGCTGGCCGAGTTGGAGGTCGTCATCGGCCGCGCGAAGTTCGATGCGATCCTGACACGCTCGAATACGTCGCGCGAACACACGCTGGCCGAAGCGTGGCAATTGGCCGAAGTGATCGAACCGCCACCGCTGGCCGTACCGGTCTGCCGCGATCCCGACGATGACGCAGTGCTCGCCCTGGCTCTCGCCGCCCAAGTCGATTTGATCGTCTCCGGCGATGACGACCTGCTCGCGCTCATGCACTTCCAGGGCATTCCTATCGTCACGCCGGCCCAAGCGATCCGACGTATCGAGGCCGGCTGAACGACAACGTCCGCGCCAAGGTGGGCCTACCATAGACGCAAACTCCGTTTCGGGACCAGAATCCACGTCATCTGCGTTGCCTCTACGAACCGGGATATACCGAGACCGCTCCGTGAACCTCCTCGCCCGTTTCAAAGGGCTATCCTCGAAAATCTATTTCGCCTTCCTCGTCGCCGCCGGCATGCCGGTCATGGTGGCGGGCTTGGTAGGCATCTATTCGTCGCTCGAAACCCTGCGCCAGGAAACGCTGCATCACCTGGAACAGGAAGTTCATGGGCGCGCGGCGGGCATGGGGCACTTCTTCGACCAACTGGCGAGCGAGCTCCTTTACCTCGCCAGTTCATCGCTGCTCTATGACCTTGCCAACAGCACGAAAGCTGCCGACGGAAAGCTTCCAGTCGTGGCGCGACAGCGCCTCGAACGTGACTACGCGGCGTTTGCCCGTGCCTACCCGTATATCTACCAGGTGCGCTTTCTGGACGCCAATGCGCAGGAGGTCGTGCGCATCGATCGCCGCGACGGCCATCTGGTGATCGTTCCGGAAGGCGAGCTCCAGGACAAATCGGATCGTTACTACGTCCATGAGGGGCTGTCTCACGA
>Ga0209211_10006507_pt1 | contig 16862 bp, 18 predicted proteins | sample RifGroA2_FD_183992 | JGI IMG/M metagenome (GOLD analysis project Ga0209211, IMG submission 183992) | Groundwater microbial communities from Rifle, Colorado, USA - Groundwater A2 (SPAdes) (version 2) | ecosystem: Environmental > Aquatic > Deep subsurface > Groundwater | place: Rifle, Colorado... | reverse complement strand
CTGGCCCGCGGGCAGGGCGACCTCGGTCGCGACGACGGTGAGGCCGAGCCCGGCGTGCGTGAAGGTCGAGGTTGCGCCGGCGGCAGGAGCGGGCGCGGCGAGCCCGAGAACCAGGACGAGCGCGACGCCCCGGTGCATGCCCTATAGTACTCCTCTTCGCTCGTCGTTACCCCTCTCCATCATGATGTATCCTTTCAGGGACTTTTCGGAGCGTCTCCGCATCGGTTATATGCTGGGTGATGGAACGAGCCCAGGTGGAGCCGGGAGGCGCTGGATGGCAGTCGAGGTGGCGGCGACGCGACGACGCTTCACGCGGGCGGAGTATTACCGGATGGCCGAGGCGGGCATCCTCGGCGAAGACGACCGGGTCGAGCTGATCCGGGGCGAGATCGTCGAAATGTCCCCGATCGGCCGACGCCACAGGGCGTTCGTCGGAAACCTCAATCAGCTCCTGGTCGTGCGCTTGGCCGGGCGCGCGATCGTCTGGGTCCAGAACCCCGTCGCCCTGACCGACGACACCGAGCCCCAGCCCGACCTCGCCGTCCTCCGCCGCCGACCGGTGCCCTACAAGGAACGCGAGGCCTGGGCCGAGGACGTGCTCCTGCTGATCGAGGTCGCCGACAGCTCGCTCGCCTACGACCGATCGACCAAGCTCCGCCTCTACGCCGAGGCCGGCATCCCCGAGTACTGGGTGGTCGACTGCGTCGCGGAGACCGTCGAGGTCCACCGCGACCCCGGCCCCGAGGGCTATCGGGACGTGAGCCGTGTCGCCGGGACCGCGACGCTCGCGCTCCAGGCCTTCCCCGACGTCGAGCTGACGACCGCCGAGATCTTCGCGTAACCGCGCCCCGGCGGCGTATCGATCCGGAGACGTATCCCGATGGCGAGCTACGAAATCAGGACCAGACGCTTCAGCCGGGCCGAGTACGACAGGCTGATCGAGCTGGGCGTGTTCCAGCCCGGCGAGCCCATCGAGCTGATCGGCGGCGAGCTGATGGTCGCCGAGCCTCAGGGCGCCCCGCACTACACGGCGATCATGAAGACCGCGAAGGCGCTGGAGGCGGCGTTCGGTCCCGGGTGGGAGGTGCGTCCACAAGGGCCCATCGGGCTCGACGACGACTCGGAGCCCGAGCCCGACGTCGCGGTCGTCCCCGGCGGTCCGGACGACTACGCCACCGCGCATCCCGCGCGCCCGGTCCTCACGGTCGAGGTGTCCGAGTCGAGCCTCGCCGTCGATCGCAAGCACAAGGGCAGTCTCTACGCCCGGGCCGGCCTGGCGGACTACTGGGTGCTCAACCTGGTGGATCGCGTCCTCGAGGTGTACCGGGAGCCCGTCCGCGACGCGGCGGCGCCGTTCGGCTGGCGTTACGCGCGCGCGGAGGTGCTCGACGCCTCCGCGCGGGTCGCGCCGCTGGCCGCGCCGGGAGCGAGCATCCCCGTCTCGCGTCTCCTTCCCTGATCGCGGCGCGGCGCCGGCGCGGCGTTCCGCGCCCTCGGCGAAGATTCCGCTTGACAGTGTTCAGCATGAGGACTGGCTCCATGCCGGCAGTCCCCGGTTGATGCCCGCTCGGCGGCGCATCCTGGCCCGGCGAGGCCGGCAAGACTGCGCGCGCCTCGAACAATCATGGATTGCCGCGCGATCGTCCGTCCTGAAGGCACCACGGCGGCCCGAAAACCCGGGTGTATCGGGACTCCTCGCGCCCATCATTCCCGCCACCCCGGGGCCTGCCGCGGAGCTGGATCGGCTCGGTGACGAGATCGCCGAGCGCAACGTCGGCATCAAGCTCAAACGACGAGGACATCGGCCGCGCCAAGGAGCCGCTCAAGTACCGCTGGTCCCGGAAGAAGTTCTGGCAGGACGAAATCAAGCGGATGCTCGCGTCCGGCCTCAAGTACGAGCTCGACGCGCTGGCCAACAAGGACTTCCGCTGCCTGACCAAGACCGATCTGCCCAGAAAGCTCACAGAGGAAGATTGGTTGGATTAGCGTCCGGTACGGCGTTTCAACGCTCGAGGGCTACGTCCCCAACGAGCCATACGCTGCGATGTATCCTTTCAGCGATCTTGCTGAAGCTGTCCGGGCGGCAGTAAGCTGAGTTGGAGGAGGCGAACGATGGTGCGGACGATCAGGGCCAAGTTCTCCCGCGGCGTGTTCGAGCCGCTGGAGCCGGCTGCCGGGATGGTGCCTGAGGGCCAGGAGGTCCTCATCACGATCTCGACAGAGGCTGCGGCGTCCACCGGGGATCCCATACGCGCCACGGCCGGCGGATGGAAGGATCTCATTGACGCCGATGCCCTCAAGCGGAACATTTGCGCGGACCGTCTCGTCAGAACCCGTCGCCGCGTCAGGTTGTGAGCCTGGCGTACCTCGTCGACACGGACTGGGTCATCGATCACTTCCACGGTGTCGAGAGCGTCACCCGAAAGCTCGAGGAGTTCCGGCCGGCAGGCATGGCCATCAGCGTCGTTTCGCTGGCCGAGCTATACGAAGGCATCCACTATTCGCGCGATCCTGCCCGAAGTCGTGAGGTCCTCGCCCGCTTCCTCGACGGTGTCACCGTGCTCCCGGTCGACGATGCGATCTGCGATCGCTTCGGGCTGGAGCGCGGTAGGCTGCGTCAGCAGCGATTGACCGTCAGCGACTTCGACCTGCTCATCGCGGTGACGTGCCTTCGCCATGGCATCACGCTGTGCTCGAACAACCGACGCCACTTTGAGATGGTCAAGGGACTGGAAATCGTCAGCTCGATGGGCGCGTAGCGGCGGGGTCGGTGACGAAGCCGCTTCCTCTCGTGAGCCGCGGTCCCGGAAGCGACAATGCGTTCTGGTAACGGCCAGTTCTTGATCCGGTCTGGTTTCATGAAGACGGGCCGGCGCTCGTCCCGTGATGAGTGCACCTTCCTCCCTCCCGTGCCATGATTCTGGACGAGGGCCTCCCCTCTATCCTTCGCGTCTCATCGGCGAGATTCGTTGGATTGCAGGCCGCGCGGAGAAAGTGATCGACCGCTTCGGCGTGGAGGCCGGCCGTGCCGCCGGCATGCGGGCGTTCGCCTAGGTGAGCGGCGTCACGCCAGCCTTCCGGCTTGAAGGACCGGGGGCGGTCGTCTTCCTGGACATTCGCGAGCTGCCAGAACTGCTCGGCGAGGGCTGACGCGGACGTACCGATCAGTACCCCGCGACGTACGGCAGCTTCCCAGCCGTCGCCTCGATCGCGGCGCCGGCTTCCAGCAGCACCGCCGTCGAATCCCACGTGCCGCCGACGAGCTGGTTGCGGGGGCCGTCGGGGATGGTGGCCGTGATGACGCGGTCGGCGAAGCTGACTTGCTGCTTCTCCACGTCCACCGTGACCGGTTCCTTGGGTGACCGGCTGATGGCCTTCTGGAGCCACTCGAGGTCGGCCTGCGTCACGACCAGGCAGGGGATGCCGAGCATGACGCAGTTGCCGAAGAAGATCTCGCCGAAGGAGCCGCCTACAACAGCGCTGATGCCCCACCTCATGAGTGCTTGCGGGGCATGTTCACGCGACGAGCCGCAGCCGAAGTTCTGGCCGACGACGAGCACTGACGCGCCCTGGTAGGCGGGCGAGTTGAAGGGGTGCTCGGGGTTCTGCTTGCGCGCGTCCTCGAAGGCGTGCTCGCCCATGCTCGCGAAGGTGACTTCCTTGAGGAAGCGGGCGGGGATGATGCGGTCGGTGTCGATGTCGTTGCCGGGCACGGGGATGCCGCGGCCCGTCACCTGGCGGCGCGTGAAGTCCGTCGGGCTCATCGCAGGATCTCCCTCACGTCGGCGACGGCGCCTGCGAGAGCGGCGGCGGCGACCATCGCCGGACTCATCAGCAGCGTGCGCCCAGTGGGGCTCCCCTGCCGCCCGATGAAGTTCCTGTTGCTCGACGACGCGCTCATCTCCCTGCCCTGGAGCTTGTCGTCGTTCATGCCGAGGCACATGGAGCAGCCGGCCTTGCGCCACTGGAAGCCCGCGGCCTGGAAGATCTCGTGGAGGCCCTCGGCTTCCGCCGCCTTCGCGACCTGCTGGGAGCCGGGGACGATGAGCGCGCGAACGTGCCTGGCCACCTTGCCCTTCTTCGCCACCTCGGCGGCGGCGCGGAGATCGGACAGCCGTCCGTTGGTGCACGAGCCGACGAACGCGACGTCGATCTTCGCGCCCTTGATCGGCTGGCCCGCCTCGAAGCCCATGTGGGCGAGCGCCTCGCGGTAGGTCGGCCGCTCGGGCTCGGGCGCCGACTCGGGCGCCGGGATCCGCTGGCTCACGCCGACGGACATGCCCGGGTTGATGCCCCACGTCACCACGGGCTCGATCGCGGCGCCGTCGAGGCGCGCGACGTCGTCGAAGGGGGCGCCCGGCTCGGTCGCCAGCGACTTCCACCACGCGACGGCGCGGTCGAACGCGGCGCCCTGCGGGGCGTACGGCCGGCCGCGGAGGTACTCGATCGCCGTCGCGTCGGGGTTGACGTAGCCGCAGCGCGCGCCGCCCTCGATCGACATGTTGCAAACGGTCAGTCGTTCCTCCATCGTCATGCGCTCGATCACCGATCCCGCGTACTCGTAGGCGTAACCCACGCCGCCCTTCACGCCGAGCTTGCCGATGATGGCGAGGATCACGTCCTTCGCGTAGACGCCCTTCGCGAGCGCGCCCTCCACTCGCACCTGGCGGAGCTTGGGCCTGGTCATGGCGAGGCACTGGGTGGCCAGCACGTCGCGCACCTGGGTGGTGCCGATGCCGAAGGCGATGGCGCCGACCGCGCCGTGCGTCGAGGTGTGGCTGTCGCCGCACGCGATCGTCATGCCCGGCTGGGTGAGGCCCAGCTCCGGGCCGATCACGTGGACGATCCCCTGCTGGCCCGCCGCCATGTCGAAGAGCGGCAGGCCGAAGTCCTTCGTGTTGCGGTACATGTGCGCCGCCATCTCCTCCGCCATGGGGTCGGCGTAGGGGCGGGTCTGGTCGGCCGTCGGGATGATGTGGTCGAGCGTGCCGAAGGTGCGCTCGGGCATCCGCACCTTGAGCTTCGCGTCCCTGAGCATCTGGAAGGCCTGGGGCGTCGTCACCTCGTGGATCAGGTGCAGGCCGATCAGGAGCTGGGTCTGGCCGGACGGCAGGGTCCGGACCGTGTGCGCCTCCCACACCTTGTCGAGCAGCGTGCGTGCCATGGAAGTCCTCCGAGGAGGGTATTGTGCCCCATCGAGACCGCGAGCGCTCCTACACTTCCAGGTATCGCGCGCGGATCTCCGGTCGGGCGGCCAGCTCCTCGACGGTGCCGCTGAAGCCGACGTGGGCCTTGCCCATGAGGTAGACGCGGTGGGCGAGGGACATCGCGACCTTCAGGTTGTGCTCGACGAGGAGGATCGACACGCCGGCCTGGTTGATCTCGGCCAGGACGTCGCGGACCTCCTTGACCAGGAGCGGGGCGAGGCCCTCGGTGGGCTCGTCGACCAGCAGCAAGTGGGGGTTACCCATCAGCGTCCGCGCGATCGCGAGCATCTGCTGCTCGCCGCCGGACAGGAGCCGGCCCTTCTGCGCGGCCCGCTCCCGCATGAACGCGAAGTGCTGGTAGATGCGCTCGAGGGTCCACGTGGTGGTGTTGCCCGCGCCCGGGGCCGCCGCCCGGCCCTGCTTAATCCCCATTCCGAGGTTGTCGAGCACGGAGAGGTTCGGGAAGATGCGCCGCTCCTCCGGCACGTAGCCGATCCCGGCCCGCGCGACCCGGTACGGGGGCGCGCCGGTCACGTCCGCGCCGCGATAGAGCACCCGGCCGGAGCGCGGCTTGACGAGCCCCATGATGCTCTTGAGCGCCGTGCTCTTCCCCATGCCGTTGCGCCCGAGGAGCGCGACGATCTCGCCCTCGCCGACGGTCAGGGAGAAGTTCCTGAGCGCGTGGCTCTCGCCGTAGTAGGTGTTCAGGCCCTCGACCTCGAGCAGCATCGCGCCTAGTCCCCGAGGTAGGCGTCCTTGACCGCCCGGTTCGCCTTGATCTCCTCGGGCGCGCCGGTGGCCAGGATCTCGCCGTGGTGGAGGACGGTGATGCGGTCCGCCAGCGAGAACACCACGTCCATGTCGTGCTCGATGATGACGACGGTCCGGCCCTCGGTCAGGCGGCGGATCAGCTCGACGGCGGTCTTGGTCTCGTCCCGCGACATCCCGGCCGTCGGCTCGTCGAGCAGGACCAGCTCCGGGTCCGTGGTCATCGCCAGGCTGATCTCGAGCGCGCGGTGCTTGCCGTACGAGAGCAGGCTGGCCGGCAGGTCCCGCTCGGCGGTGAGGTTGATCCGCCGCAGGACTTCCTCGGCCTCGCGGGTGACGTCCGGCATCGCGGCCACCCGCCGGAGCAGGTTGAACCGGATGCCGCGCCGGCCGAGGATCCCCATGCGGATGTTCTCGAAGGTGCTGAGCCGCGAGAACGTGCTCGTGATCTGGAAGGAGCGCCCCATGCCCAGGCGCACGAGCGCGTGCGGGCCCGCCCCGGTCACGTCCTGGCCCCGGAAGAGCACCCGGCCGCCGCGCGGCGTGTAGGTGCCGGTGACGATGTTGAAGAGCGTGGTCTTGCCGGCGCCGTTCGGGCCGATGATCGCGTGCCGCTCGCCCCGCCGGACGCCCAGCTCCACGTGGGACAGCACCTGCAAGCCGTCGAAGTCGTGCGACAGGTCCCGGGTCTCGAGGACGTTCACCGCGCGGGCTCCGCGGCGCCGCGCGGCGCGAAGCGCGCACGGGCCCGGGCGCGGGCGGCGTGCCACATCCCGATCACGCCGAGCGGCGCGTACATGATGACGAGGATCAGGATCGCCCCCGAGACCAGCTCGACGCGCTCGGTGTAGCGGCTGGTCAGCTCGCTGATGACCCCGAAGATCGCCGAGCCGAGGATCGGCCCGAAGAAGCTCCCGACGCCGCCGATCATCGTCAGCTGCACCGGCGCGAAAGACACGAACACGTGCAGCGCGCCGTCGGCGGAGACCAGGTTCTGGAACATGGCGAAGACCGACCCCGCCACGCCGGCGGAGCCCGCGGCGAGGAGGTACACGACCGCCTTCGTGTGGGGGACCCGGAAGCCCAGGTAGGCGACCCGGTTCGGGTTGTCCCGCACGCCCACCATGACGCACCCGAACGGCGTCTTGGTCACGAACCAGAGGGCGAAGACGCTGAACCCCAGCACGGCGACGGCGAAGTAGTAGAAGTTCGCGGGCGTCTTCATGTCGACGCTCAGGACACCCGGCACGCTGAACGGCGGGATCGGGAAGCCGCCGATCCCGTCCTCGCCCCCGGTGATCGTCCGGAGCTTCAGCGCGAGGACGTACATGAGCTGACCGAAGGCGAGGTGGAGCATGGCGAAGGCCGTGCCGCTGATCCGGACCATGAGGGGCGCGAGGAGCACGCCGAGGGCGAGCGCGGCCGCCACGCCGAGGGCCAGCGCGGGGAGGAGCGGCAGGCCCTTCAGATGCGTGAGGGCGAGCGCCGTGCCGTAGCCGCCCGCCCCGAAGAACATGGCGTGGCCGAAGCTCAGGAGCCCGGTGAAGCCGAGGAGGAGGTTGAACGAGACGGCGTAGAGGGCGAAGATGCCGAACGTGACGAACGAGTTCGTGAAGTAGATGCCGAACAGGGACGGGTAGGCGAGCAGGACGGCGAGCGCCGCGACGCCGGCGAGCCAGCGCACCGCCCTGCGGGTCATTCCCGCTCGCCGAACAGGCCCATCGGCTTGATCGCCAGGACGATGGCCATGAAGAGGAACATCAGCACCGGCGCGAGCTGGGAGACGAACTGCACGCCGTAGGAGTTCAGCTCGCCGAGGATGAGGGACACGAGGAAGGCGCCCCAGAGGCTGCCGAGGCCTCCCGTCACCACCACCACGAACGCGTCCATGCCCATCTGGTCGGCCAGGCCGGGGAAGACGGTGAGGATGGGCGCGATGGCGACGCCGGCCACGCCCGCGAGCCACGTGCCCATGCCGAACACGAACATGAACAGCAGCGGGACGTTGATGCCGAGCGCGTTCACCATGCCCGCGTCGGACACGGCCGCCCGCACCACCATGCCGAGCCGCGTCGTGTAGAGCACCGCCGCCAGGACACCCAGCACGACCAGGGCCAGGCCGATCACGAACAGGCGATAGATCGGGTAGTCCAGGCCGCCGAGCGCGAGCCGCCCCTCGAGGAGCGGCGGGACGTGGATCGGCAGGCTCTCGGTCCCCCAGAAGACCTTGACGCCCTCCAGGATGACGAGCGAGATGCCGACGGTCAGGATCAACTCGCCCAGGTGCCCGAAGGCGTGGGTCCGCCGGAGGAGAAACCGCTCGCACAGCACGCCGACCAGGGCCGCCGCCACGGGGGCCAGGAGGAGCGCCAGCCAGAAGCTCCCGGTGAACGCCAGGACCTGGTAGGAGAAGTAGGCGGCGAGCATGAAGAAGGACGCGTGGGCGATGTTCAGGATGCCCATCATCCCGAACACCATGGTGAGCCCCGACGCGACCAGGAAGAGGAGCATCCCGTAGGCCAGGCCGTGGAGGCCCTGGGCCACGTACATCGCCGTCGTCGGATCCACCCGTGTCTCCTCCGCACGCGACGGACCCGCCGCCGCGCGACGGCGGCGGGCCCGAGTGGCGTCAGCGCGGGTCGGCTACTCGCCGGCCTCGCTCTTGTCCTTGCAGCGCGCGAGGCTCTTGTCCATCTTCGGCAGGACGTACCGGGCCGGGATCGCGACCGACGGGCCGACACTCGACGTCCCCTCGTACCAGAAGTACGGCGGGATGTTGAACGACTCCCGCTGCTTCGCGGGCGGGACGTACTCCTCGACGTGGAGGTCCTGGATCGCCTTGTGGTCGCACGACCGCATCGTCAGGACCTTGCCGTTGAGGAGCTGGTAGCTGTCGTTCTCCCAGACCTTGATGATCTTCTCGGGGTCCGTGCTGCCCGCCCGCTCGATCACGCTCAGGAGCCAGTACGTCTGCTGGATGTAGGAGCCGATGTTCCCCGTGCCGTGCTCGTAGAGGCGGGTGTTGTAGGGCGGGCCCCACTTCGTCTTCCAGAGGGTGTTCCAGGCCTTGTACGCCTTGATCTGGCCGGGCGTCTTGAAGGCGCCGCCCTCGGCGCCGTACTGGCTCACGTGCACGAGCCCGGTCGTGCCGTCCACGCCGACCCGGTGGAGCATGTTCGGCTCGTCGAGGAACAGGTTCGCGAACGGCAGCTTGATGCCCATCTGCCGCGCCTGGACGAGGAGGTTCTCGGCGTCGGGGATCCAGTCGCCGGTGAAGATGACCTCGGCGCCGGAGGCCTTGATCTTCTGGAGGTACGGCGCGAAGTCCTTCATGAAGAGCGGGTGGTAGTCCTCGCCGAGCAGCGTGGCCTCCGGGTAGTACTCCTTCAGGCCCTTCTTGAACCCGTCGGCCAGCGAGTGGCCGAACAGATAGTCCTGGCCGAGGATGTAGAACTTCTTCTCCTTCTTCCGGATCTTGCCGTAGTAGAAGCCGATCGCCCGGCCGATCTGCTCGGTGGAGAACGACGACATGAACGAGTAGCGCGAGAAGTTCGTGGTGTCGTACAGCTCGTCGGACAGGGCGCTCGCCGACTGGGCGATGACTTTGTACTTGTCCGCCACCTGGTTGATGATCTTCATCAGGTGGCTGCCGTCCGTGCCCCAGAGCACGTTCACCTTCTCCTGGAGCACCATGCGCTCGGCCACCTTCTTCGTCTCCGCCGGCTGGGAGGCGTGGTTGGCCTTGATGACCTCGACCAGCTTCCGCTTGCCGTCGACCATGATCCCGCCCCGCTTGTTGATGTCGTGGGCGGCCCACTGGACGGAGATGAAGTAGATCTGGCCGACGACCGCGGCCGGCCCGGAGAAGGACGCCACGACCGCGATCTTGATCGTGTCCCCGGTGGGGATGACCGGCTTGTTCGGGTCGAAGTCCGACATGTCGGCCATCTTGTCCGGGTCGAAGGCGGCTTTGGCCTGGGCCGCCTGGGCGTCGGCGACGCCAAAGAGCAGGAGACTCGCGAGGACGACGAGCGTGAGGGCCTGTCGCGGCAGGTTCATCATGACCTCCTTCAGCGTGTGCGGGTCATCGGTCGCGGGCCGGACGCGGCTGCCGGATGCTCTGCCAGGTGCTTGACGATCAGGTCAGCCGCCCATGCGATGTCGCAGACGAGCGCGCGCTTGGCCGCCTTGCCGTCGCGAGCCCGCAGCGCGGCCACGACCCGGCGGTGCGGATGGTTGGGGTCCTTGGGGATGAAGTGCTCGTGCAGGCTCTGCTCGATCACGATCGGCACGACGGCGCCGGCCCGCAGCCAGAGGCTGTCGAGGTGCGCGACGAGGATCGCGGAGCCGCCGGCCCGGTGCACGCCGGCGTGGAAGGCGCGGTTCGCGCGCAGGGCGCCGAGGAGGTCCTGGGCCTCGTACGCCTGGTCCATGACGTCGCAGAGCCGCTCGAGCTCGCCGATCTCCGCCTCGTCGATGCGCTCGGCCGCCCGCTCGGCGGCGAGCCCCTCGAGGAGCTGCCGCATCGCGCTGATCTCCTCGAACGCGGCGGCGGTCGGCGCGGGCACGCTGAGCGTCCGGTTGGGGCCGACGCTGAGCGCGCCCTCGGCCACGAGGCGGCTCGAGGCGTGGCGGATCGGCGTGAGGCTCACGCCGAGGGCCTGGGCGAGCGCGCGGAGCGTGATGGGCTGGCCCGCCGCGAAGCGCCCCTCCATCAGCGCGTCCCGGATCTGCGCGTAGACGCGGTCCTCGAGGGTGTCCCGGGTCAGCGGGCCGACGGGCAAGGCACTCATCCGTGTCCTCCACGGGGATACGGGATGTGCGACGGCGCCATGATTTAGCACGGGGCGGGTCTCGGAGTCAATGACATGTGATAACGTGTCACAACTTCGTTCCAGGGGAGGACCTGTCACGCTGCCACTCGCCGGGATCCAGGTGGTCGAGGCCGCGTCCATGGTGCTGGTCCCGTCGGCGGCGGCGATGCTGGCGGACTTCGGCGCCGACGTGATCAAGGTCGAGCCGCTCGCCGGCGATCAGAACCGGCACCTGCACGAGCTGCCGGGGATGCCCGAGTCGCCGACCGCGTACTCGTTCCTCGTCGACAACCGCAGCAAGCGCGCGATCGCCGTCGAGCTGAAGTCGGCCGAAGGCCGCGCGATCCTCGATCGGCTGCTCGCCCGGGCCGACGTCTTCCTGACGAACTACCGGCCGGCGGCGCTGGCGCGCCTGCGGATCCGGTACGGGGATCTCGCGCCGGCCTATCCGCGCCTGGTCTACGCCGGCGCGAGCGGCTTCGGGGAGGCGGGCCCGGAGGTGGACAAGCCCGCGTACGACACCGTCGTGTACTGGTCGCGCTCCGGCATCGAGGGGACGATGTTCCCCCTCGACGCCTGGCTCGGTCCGATCCCCGCGGGCTCCGGCGACCATCCCTCGGGCGTCGCGCTCTTCGGCGCCGTGACGCTCGCGCTCTTCGCCCGCGAGCGCACCGGGCGCGGGATGCGCGTGAGCACCTCGCTCCTCGCCAACGGCCTCTGGGCCAACGCCACCACGCTCCAGGCCCAGCTCTGCGGCGCGACGTTTCACCCCAAGCGGCGGCGCGAGGAGAGCCAGAGTTTCGGCGCGGTCTACTACCTGACGCGTGACCGGCGGGTGCTGAAGCTCGCGCTCGTCGATCCCGCCCGGGTCTGGCCGCGCCTGTGCCAGGCGGTCGGCCGCGCGGAGCTGGCTGACGACGCGCGGTATCGCTCGGAGGAGACCCGTCGCACGAACGCGCAGGGCCTCATCGCCGAGCTGGACGCCGCCTTCGCCGCCGCGGACGCCGCCACCTGGCGCGCGCGCTTCGAGGCCCACGACGTGCCCTTCGCGATCCTGCCGACCTATCCCGAGATCGCCGCCGACGCGCAGGCCGAGGCGGCCGGGCTGCTTCCGGCGCTCGCCGACGGCCAGGCCCGGACCGTCGACAGTCCGATCCGCCTGCCGGACGCCCGGAAGGTGCCGCCGCGCCCTGCGCCGGCCCTGGGCGCCGACACCCGGGCGGTCCTCGGCGAGCTGGGCTACCGGGAGGCCGAGGTGGACGACCTGCTGGCCCGCGGGGTCGTGGCCCAGTCCGGCGCGTAGCGCGGGGAGAAGCCTCCATGGACATCGCCACGAAGGACATCGTGCTGCCCACCACCATCACCGGCTCCCTGCCGCGGCCCGGCTGGTACACCGAAAACCTCCGGGGGCGCCCGTTCCGCATCGCGATGGCGGACCGGAACTACCGCGAGCAGTATCTCGACGCCGTCTCGTGCCTCATCCGCGATCAGGAGCGCGCGGGCCTCGACATCGTCACCGACGGCGACAACCGCTTCGACACCGACGTGGGCGGCCGGTCCTGGGTGAGCTACGTCGTGCAGCGCCTGGAGGGCTTCTCCGGCTACGAGACCTCCCGGGGCCACGCCACCTGGGGCGGCGCGGTGCCGGGGGAGATCCTGTACGAGGTGCTCGAGGCGCGCGTCCTGCCCCGGGTGACGGGCAAGGTGGGCCCGGGCCCGCTCGAGTACGCGCAGCTCTGGCGCGCCGCGCAGCAGATGACGACCAGGCCGGTCAAGTTCGGCTCGATCAGCGCCGACTGCCTGGAGTCCATCGTCGGCAACGACTACTACCGGGACCGGCGCGAGCTGGTGCTGGACCTCTGCGACGTCATGCGCGCCGAGTTCCTGCGTCTGGCCGACGCGGGGTGCCGGGTGCTCCAGATCGAGGAGCCCTGGGTGCACCGCTTCGAGCATCACCGGGAAGACAGCGCGATGACGAGGGAGTTCTACGTCGACGCGTTCAACCGGAGCGTGCGGGGCTTGCGCGAGCGGCTCGAGCTGTGGTGCCACACGTGCTGGGGGAATCCCGCCCAGCAGCGCTTCTACGAGGCGGCCCGGAGCTACGCGCCGGCCCTCGAGCACATGAACCGGCTCGACGTGGACGTGCTCACCTTCGAGTGCGCGAGCACGGGGGGCATGGACCTCGAGGCCATCGGCCGCGCGATCACGCGGCCCAAGATCGCGATCGGCGTGATCGACCACCGGGGGCTGCAGGTCGAGCGCCCGGAGGAGGTGGCCGCCCTCATCCGGAAGGCGCTCCGGGTGATCCCTGCCGAGCGGCTCTGCATCTCCACGGACTGCGGCTTCGGCCGCGAGGGGATGAGCCGCCGCCACGCCTTCTTCAAGATGGTGGCGCTCGTGCGCGGGACCAACATCGTCCGGAAGGAGCTCGGGCTGCCCGAGGCCCCGGTCCCGGCGGCCGACGGCCGCTTCGCCCTCGCCGACGAGGGCTGAGCGCCGCCCCCGCGCTACGGCTGCGCGGGAAGCGCCACGGGCGCCGGCCGGGGCGCGGCCATCAGGCGCGCGACCACGAGGCCCGAGCCGAGCGTCAGCGCGGCGACGACGTGGATCGCCGCGCCGAGCCCGACGAGGTCGGCGACGAGCCCGGAGAGCAGCGCGCCCACGGCGTAGCCGAGGTCGCGCCAGAAGCGGTAGACGCCGAGGCTCGACGCCCGCCACGTCGGGTGGGCGTGATCGGTGATGGCGGCGAGGAGCGTCGGGTAGACCATCGCGGTGCCGAGCCCCTGGAGCACGGCACCCGCGATCCACGCGTCGAAGCGCGGTACCAGCACGGTCAGCCAGATCCCCCCGGCCTGGACGACCATCCCCCAGGCGATCAGGCCCTTGCGGCCGACGCGGTCCGAGAGCGGCCCGGTCACGACCTGGAGCAGGCCCCAGACGGCCGGGTAGACCGCCTTGACGAGGCCGATCCGCTGGACGCCGAGGCCGTGGGCCGCGAAGAACAGGGGAAACAGCCCCCAGGCCATGCCGTCGTTCAGGTTGTTGACGAGGCCGGCCTGGCAGGCGGCGAGGAGGCTCGGGTTGCCGAGGCTCGTCATGCGGAAGATGCGGCCGAGCGTCGGGGGCCGGGCGCCCGGCGCGCTCCGGGCGGTCCCGGCCTCGAGGGCGACGTACCCGAGGGTCTCCCGGACCAGGAGGAGCGAGAGGCCGAGCCCCACGAGGGCGATCGCGATCCCGAGGTAGAACGGCTGCGGGCGGAGCGCCGAGTGGGCGGCGATGTAGCCCGTGACCCACGAGGTCACGCCGACCGCGAAGTACCCGGCGAACTCGTTGAGGCCGAGGGCGAGGCCGCGCCGCCTGGGTCCGACGAGGTCGATCTTCATGATCACGGTCATCGACCACGCCATCGCCTGGTTCGCGCCGAGCAGGACGTTGGCGAGGTCGATCCACCACCACGCCGGCGCCAGGATGATCAGGAAGGGGACCGGCAGCGCCAGGAGCCAGCCCGCGACGAGGATGGGCTTCCGGCCGATGCGGTCCGAGAGGCGGGCGGCGAACAGGTTCAGCACCGCCTTCGTCACGCCGAAGCTCACGATGAACGAGGTGATCGCGGTCTTCGAGCTGAGGCCGAAGTCCTGCTCGCCGAGGAGCGGCAGCACGGTCCGCTCGAGCCCCACCATCGCCCCGACGAAGGCGTTGAGGAGGACGAGCAGGGAGAACTGCGGCAGGTTCTCCCGGAGCCCGAGCCGGATGGGCGCTACTCCAGCCCGAGGTTCAGCCGGCGGTTCTCCGCGAACGCCTCCGGCTGCGGCGGCAGGTCCTCCAGCACGAACCGGACGAAATCGGCCTTCGACGCGAGCTGGAGCGCCGGGTTGAAGCGACGCTCGAAGCCGATCGTCGAGCCCGGCTTGCCGCTGAGCCCCTTGCCGCAGGCCGCGCCGCCGAAGTGGGCGGGGTCGACCTCGACGTGGTCGGGCAGCTCGAGGAGCTTGCCGTGGAGGCTCTCGTAGAGCTGCTCGGCGAGCGCGGTCTCGGCGCCCTGGCCGAGGAGGTCCGGGCGGCCGACCCCGCCCGAGAAGAGGGTGTCGCCCGTCAGGACGAACCAGGGCTCCTGCGCCCGCGTGCGGTCGGTGACCACGAGCGAGATGCTGTCGGGGGTGTGGCCCGGCGTGTGGAGCACCGTGACGCGGACGTTCCCCAGCTCGTGCTCCTCGCCGTCCTCCAGGGCCGCGCGCGGGAACCGCACGGGCGCCGACTCGTGCAGGAGGATCGGCGCGCCGGTCGCCGCGGCCAGCCGGCGCGCGCCCGAGACGTGGTCGGCCTGCACGTGGGTCTCGAAGATGTGGGTGATCCGCATCGCCTTCTGCGCGGCCGCCTCGACGTACGCCTCGATCTCCTGCTGTGGATCCACCACAGCGCAGGTGCCTGCGCCCCCTCAGCCGAGGAGGTAGCTGGCGCAGCCGGTCTTCGGAGCCAGGAACTGTCGGAAGATCATGAGATTGATTTACGCTATCCGGTGCTATAGGGTCCAATACGTAGTTCGGATGGAAAGGATCGGAGAATCCCGATGACCTTGCGCCAGGTCGACGTGTTCCTCGCGGTCGCCCGCGAGCGGAGCTTCAGCCGGGCGGCGCAGCGGATCCACCTCTCCCAGCCGACGATCTCCGAGCACGTGAGCGAGCTCGAGCGCGAGCTGGGCAAGCCCTTGTTCCTGCGCCGGGGCCGGACCGTGGCGCTCACCGAGGCCGGGCGCGTGTTCGAGGAGTACGCGCTTCGCCTGGCCGCGACGGCCGAGGGCGCGCGCCAGGCGGTCGCCGAGCTGGACGGCCTGGGGCACGGCTCGCTCCTGGTCGGGGCGAGCACGACGCCGGGCCTCTACGTCATGCCGGGGATCGTCGCGGCCTTCCGCGCCCGCTACCCCGGCATCGACCTCCGGCTCCAGATCGCCAACTCGCGCGAGATCGAGGAGCGGGTCAAGGGCCGGGACCTGGACCTCGGCGTCGTCGGCGGCCACGCCGTCGGGCCCGGCGAGGAGTGCCTGGCCGCGGGCCTGCTCGACGAGCTGGTCCTGGTCGTCCCGCCGGGCCACGCGTGGGCCCGCCGCCGGGAGATCGCCCCCGAGCAACTCGCCGGACAGCCTCTCCTCATGCGGGAGGCCGGGTCGGCGACCCGGAGCCTGACCGAGCGCGCGCTGCAGCGGGCGGGCGTCAGGTTCCTGGCCGCGATGGAGCTGGACCACACGGAGGCGATCAAGCAGGGCGTCATGGCGGGGCTCGGGATCGCCTTCGTCTCGCGCCAGGCCGTCCGAGGCGAGGTCGCCGGCGGACGGCTCCGCGCCCTGCGGCTCCGGGGCCTCCGGATCCAGCGGCACTTCCACGTCATCCATCACGACGCGCGGCGGCTGACGGCCAGCGCGCGCGCGTTCATCGAGCTACTCGAGCGCGCGGCGCCGCGGCCGACGGCGGCGCGGCCGACGCGCGCTCGGAGGGCGTGAACGGATCGGCTCAGGCGGGCGGGAGCGCCGGCGCGCGCGCGGACCACGGCCGGGCGCGCTCGAGCTGACCGGCGAGCCGGAAGAGCGTCGCCTCGTCGCCGAAGCGCCCGACGAGGTGCATGCCGATCGGCAGCCCCGCGGCGTTCCAGCACAGCGGCACCGACATCGCGGGCTGGCCCGTCACGTTGAACACGGGCGTGTAGGGGATGAAGTCGAAGACCTCGGCGGCGAGCTGCCGGATCATGCCCATCGCGCGGAGCGCCCAGCCGGCGTGGAGCCGGCCGATCACGCGGAGCAGCGCGCGCTCGCCGCGCGAGGGCTGGAGCGAGCCGATCGGCACCGGCGGCTCCGCCAGCGTGGGCGTGAGGAGCACGTCGTGCCGCTCGAAGAAGCCGCCGATCTCGCGCGCGGCGAGCTGGAGGACGCGCGAGGCGTTGGCGTAGTCGCTCGCGGCGAGGGCCCGGCCGAGCAGACCGAGGCCCCACGTGGCGGGCTCGAAGTCGCCCGCCGCCGGCCGGCGGCGCGCCTGGCCCGCCGCCCACTCGATCTCGGCGCGCGCCTCGGCGACCACGATCGTCA
>Ga0209211_10006506_pt1 | contig 16865 bp, 9 predicted proteins | sample RifGroA2_FD_183992 | JGI IMG/M metagenome (GOLD analysis project Ga0209211, IMG submission 183992) | Groundwater microbial communities from Rifle, Colorado, USA - Groundwater A2 (SPAdes) (version 2) | ecosystem: Environmental > Aquatic > Deep subsurface > Groundwater | place: Rifle, Colorado... | reverse complement strand
ATATATTTTCTACTGTATTCCTTTTTTTATTAATATTGTGATGTTAATAAAATTGCCTCATTATGCCTCAATTAATAAAGTGCTTTTGGGGGAAGTTATTTTGAAAATCTTACTAAGCAATCTGTTGTCCTTTATATTTAATTTATAATCTTTATGAAAAAATTCAATTTGAGTATTTTAAATAAATATTACATTACTATTCTATTATCTTTTATAATTTTAATTATCGCTTTTCCTGAAAGTAATTTTAACTATGAGAGTTCTTATGACGGCTCTGCTTATTGGGGATTAAATTATTTATTTAATAATGATATAACATTATTTAATAATTTATTATTTCCATGGGGGCCTCTTTCATTTTTAAAAGTTCCGGTTGTTATGGGAAACCATGTAATATATTCTATTTATTTTAAATTATTATCTTGGTTTACTTTTATTTATTTAACATTGTTACTTGGGAAAAAAACTGATGTAAATCGTAATCCATTTACATTTATTATTGTTTTAACAATGGCACTGTTTTTTCAAATAGACCATGCAATAATAACAATTGCAATTGTTTCTATTCTTCATTTTAATTTAAACCGGCATTGGGGTTGGATTTTATTAGCTGCAATATCAGCTTCACTTGGAATATATATAAAAGCAAGTATTGGAATTATTGCATTATCAGTTATATTTAGCCAGATTATTTTTGATTTATTTTATTTTAAAAAATACAAGCAATTTTTAATTTATATTTTAATTATTACATCTGCATTATTATTACCGGGACTTATTCTTTTTCATTCAATTACAGCGATATTTACATATCATTATAATATTATACAACTGAGTTTTTCTTATTCTGGTTCCCAATCCCTTTTCTCCGAAAACAACATGTTTATCGTTTTTTTTATTATTATACTATTTGTTTTATTTCCTGTTATAGTAAAAGATAATAATGCACGTAAAGCATACTGGATTATGTTTATAGCTTTTTTATTAAATTGGAAATATTGTATCTCCCGCGAAGACCCCCCCCATTACTCATCAATTTATTCTTTTATCATTTTAGGGTTTGGACTTATTACAATTTTTGCCGGAAAAATAAGAATCAGGCAGATTTTAGTTCCTACTATTATTTTTTCGTTATTTTATCTTAATATGTCTTTTTTCCATGATTTTAATGTAAGACAGATGGAATATAACAAAGTAAATCATTTTTATAATAGCTTCTTTAACTTTTCTGATTTTGAAAAAACATTTTTATTGTCATCGAATAATAATAAATCTGAGTTTGTTTTAGATTCGGCTGATTTACAAAAAATTTCAAATCATTCCATAGATGTTTACCCATGGAATTTAGCTTACATTTCTAAAAATAATTTAAAATGGAAACCGGGTCGTCAATTATTATTTTTAGCTTATTCTCCAGAAATAGATAAAGAAACTGCATCAGATTTCTCGATTGCCAATGGTCCCGAATATTTAATTTTTCATAGCGTTGAAAACAGAAATGGTGGAACTATGGGTTCTTTAGATAACAGATATATGTTAAGCGACGAACCCAATACCATATTTGAAATATTAAACAATTATTTGTTTGTAAAAGAAATACCTAACACTAAAAATTCGAGATATGGTGCTATTTTGTTTAAAAAATGTAAAAGTTCAAAATTCGAAAAACCGAAATCTGTTAAAACTGAAAATGTAAGTTGGAATACATGGATAACAATTCCCAAAATAGTTGATGGAATTGAGCGAGTTAAAATTAATTTCAGTAAATCATTTTTTCAAAAGCTAAAATCGTTTTTCTATAAAGACCAACCATATTTTATAGAGTACAAACTTTTAAACGGAAAAATATTTCGTTTTAATTTTAGTCCCGAAACAGCTACGGAAGGAATATGGGTATCTCCATATTTTAATGATTTTATGACAAATGTAATTGCAAATCAGGTTCAGGCAATTCGATTTTCATGTATTAATTCAAGGGCTGTTTCATCACAAATAAAATTAGAATGGCAACAAATTTATTTTAAAAATAATATTAACTCTTTAGACACTGGCTCAATACAAATTCCTTTTTATAATTCTTCAAAGTTATTTGGAAAAGACAATTCAGAACCAAAACCATTTTTAACAAGTATTAATGATATAGACGAAACAGATTCTTTATGGACACCAAACACTAATATTGTTTCATCTGTTTCATATACAGGCGAATATTCAAGTATCGTATTAAAAAATAATTACTCGTCAACATTTATACTCAAATATACCGATTTAACAAAAGATACAACTAATAAAATAATTGTTTATGCTTCTGTGTTTTCTAATTTACCCGACAATGCAAATGGCTCTCTTGTAATTTCTTATGAAGATGATTCCGATTCAAAAAGTAATTTATATTCAAGTATTGCATTACCAAATGTTAAAAAATATATTCTTGATAATTGGGGATTTAGCCAATTATCTTTTGAAATAGATATTCCTAAAAATCATAAAGGAATTATTAAAGTTTACATTTGGAATTATGGAAATGTTGACTTTAATTTTGACGATTTTGAAGTTAGTATTTACAAAACACAATAAATATGATTTTTCACTATACCCGATAATCATTTTATAATATATTGTTCAAAAGTAAAAAAATATTTTATCTGTTTATTTTATTTCGTGTTTGTCAGTTTCATATTTGGAGCAATGAATAAAATTGATGCAAAATTCACGAACTTTTTCTAATAAAATAATTTTTAAGTTTTAAAAGTCTGAAATAATCGCATAAATAAAAGGATTCCCTTTCTCAAATCTAACACAAAAATCATCAAGCAGGATTGGAGTTTTTCCAACATTCCAAATGTAAGTATTAAAATATACGCTGTCAGTTGACAATTTAATGTCTGTTAAACGAACTGCTAAGTTTACTGTTTGCCATTTATTTTTTGCATTATAAAAATCTTTACTTGATGCACCTATCCATGAAATTAAGCTGTCATTTTTATCAGTAAGAGTAAGAACTATAACAGCGTCTTTTTTACAATTTTCAGAATAAAATTTTGCAGATATATTAATAAAATCATGAGAGCAACAATTATATTTCTGTAATAAACCTTTTAATCCCGGACCCCACTCTTCGCCTTCATTGAATTTATAACAATCATTAGTTGAATCAGTTGGACTCTTGCAAATATTTGCATGGCTAAACGACCAGTCGTTTAAAGGCTTATCAAAATAATTATTCGATTCTAAATAAAATCTGGAACTGTTTTTTTGAGGAATTTTTGAAAAAACATACCATTCATAACCAAAACCTACAGAGCGTTTAACAAAATAAGGAAACTCATGTTGGGCGATATCATAATTCTGAAGTGGCATTACTCCAACATGTGCAATTGCTATATAATCTGTTTTCAAATTTAGAATATAATTTCTAAATCCTATATTATTAAGCATATCGAACACATATAAATTACACGGAATTTTATGATGATATTTAAGTGTGTAATATTTAAGATAAAATGGTTCGTAACCATTTATAAGCAATGAAACAGGTTGTTTTACTGAATCCAATAAAGCAATTTGATTTTTTGCAATAGCATCATAACCTTGGTTATAGAAGAATTTATAATACTGTCGTCCAAAAACTAAAGAAGGAATTGTAAAGCAAAAAATCAAAAAAACAAGAACTGCATTTGTTCGCACTTTTAGCGAAGGGAAAAATGAAAATGTTGCTAAAAATAAAAACGGAACCGAAAAAATAAGTGCCGAATATTGCAAAACCGGTTTTCCGAGCATGGAATACACAAAACCAGTAATAATTGGTAATAGAAACCAGATTAATCCCGTAAACCTTAAATTATTTTTGCTGTTTTTTGAATGATTTTTTAAAAACAGAAAAACTCCTGTTATTAAAAGAATTATAAAAAAGATTTCGAGCCAGCATGAAAAACTAAAAATAAAGTCTAAATATGTGATAAAAAAAGAGTTCTTAGGTTTGGGAAGCCAATTTAAACCGCCATGCGATAATTGTATTATAAAAATATTTATGTGAGGTAATGTTAGCATAATTGCAAAAAAACAGAATAATAGATATTTTTTTAAATGCTGTCTTGATATTAACAACAAACCAAAAAATGCTGCTATTAATGCCGAAAAAAGTGTGAAATAGTGATTGTATGCACATAACGCAGCCGAAATAGAAAAACCAATCCAATTATATAATTGATTTCTTTTTTCAATAATTATGTTTGACCAAAAATAAACAAATAGCAAGAAGAAGAATAACCCCGAAGCATAAGGTCTCTCAATTTGACTATACATTACGGTAAATTGAATAGTTGCAATAAATGCAGCAGAAAGTAAACCAACCGTTGAATTAAACCATTTTTTACCAATAATATATACTAACCAAACAGAAGCAATACCACATATAATAAATGGTAATTTTACAGCAGCTTCGGAATAACCAAAAATTTTAACCCAATAAAACAGAAAAGATTGAACCCCCGCAGGATGACCGTCTCTCAAAATGCCTAAATTAATAAGATCAGTATAGGAATCATAATTAGTTCGCAATAAAGCACTGAGTTCGTCAAGAGTGTATGGAATTTCTGAAAACTTGTAAAATCTTAATATTGCAGCAATAATTACAATAAAAAAGGCAATTAAATTATTGCCTTTAAAATATTGTAGAGTGTTAAATAATATTGGGTTTTTATTTAAGTTAACCATTTTGTAAAGTTGAACATTTTTTGAAAAATTGCATATTTGTTTAATAGAAACCTCTTTGCCAACTGCATCTTTCAACTCATTAAAACATCTCTATAAATACTTAGTGGATTTGCTTTACTACGGTTTACTTTTAGCAATCCTTTTATTTGTGTGATATTCTTTTCAAAGTCTTTTTTAATTGTTTCCAATACCTTATTACAATCAGTTGAAGATTTGGGCAAATTTATTTTAACTCCTTTAATATCAAGAGTTGAGTTTAAAAATTGAAATAACATTAATTGTTGAATATTATTAAAACTTAATTGTTTTTGCACACTACCTTCAACAAAATACACATTATAATGGTTAAATAAATTTTCATTTCCTACTCCTCCCTTAGGATATTTAGCTTTCCATTCTGGTATTGCATATTTAATACACTTCAATCCAATTATTAAATCTTTATATTTATTAATTTCGCTAAATCTATCTTTTATTAGTTTTAAAGTATCTTCGGCACTTAATTTTTGTTTTGTTTTAGAACCGTTTAACGATTCTGATTTTTCTTTTCTATCTTGAATATATTTACATGCTTCAACATATAATTCATCAACATCGGAAGCTTTCATTCCTATAGATTCAAAAATTATTTCATCTAATCTTCTTTTATCAGCTTGTTTTACTTCTTCAAAAATATTTCCGGGTTCTCTATCTTTAATTGACTTGTATATTTTAGATAGTTCTTTTGTTTTATTTTTTAATAAAATAGGATTAATAATTAATGCTTTTTCAACTACATTAACGTCAACATCGCTTATTGTTTGGCTTCCTGTTAATTGTCGCGAAAATAAATCAACAAAAAATCGGAATGTAATGCTATTCAAGATTAAAAAAAGTATGTCCGAATATTCCTCAAATTCTTCTTTTACTTTTATTGCATAATTTACTTTATCGCAATAAACTTTAGAGTTTCTATTGTCAATTAAACGAAATTTCTCGCCAATTTTTGAGGGAAAAATAAAATCGCCAGTTACCGCAGCACTTGATAAATCATACCAAATTTTCCGACCTTGAACACTAGGTCTTTTATCAATACCATTCGCTTCTGCATCTTCAATATATTTCAAAATTTTATTTTTAAATTTACTCAACTTGTCTTTGCTATCAGGACAAATAAGAACATAATACTTTAAGTTTTTAATTTCAACATCAAGATTTACTGCTTCTTTTTGTGTTTTAAAAACGGGTTTCAAATAAAATCTTTCAATCATATAATGCTGATTATTCATTTCGGAAAAATACCATCCGAATTTTTCCCACACTTTAATATGTTTTTCCTTTTCAGCACCAAAAATCAATTTATATTCTTTATCAGATAATGCTTTGGCTTTCTCAGTCTCATCAATTATGTAAAAAAAATTATTTGCTCCTGTTTTAATGCCGTACATAATATTAACAACATAAAAAAACTCGTTTGCGCCTGTAGTAAAACCTCTTTTCACATTTGTAATCTTTGAAAGCGGAACTAATTTATCTCCACTCGCTTGAATAATCTTGGTAAATATTTCAGGAGACCGAAGATACTTAGCTCCCCAATGACCATTTTCGTATTTACCATCAATAGTTGAATCGTTTTCGAGTGTACTTTGTTTAATTACTGTAACATTAAAATCTTTGTTCTTTGTTATTTTTTTTATTTTTTCGATACTTTCGGCAAATGTTTTAATTTTTTCAATTCTTTCGCCATTACTGCACTTTCCAATAATACTTTCATAATCATTAAAAACCCTAACAAATCTAACAATATTGTTTATTCTTTCTTCTTTGTTATCACATTTTTCAAGAATAAGTATTATTGTATTAATTGATGCCGTTTCGAAACTTCTTTTCTTTTGATTATCAAGAATTGCAATTACTTTAAACTGGTCTAATAAAAATTTCTGAAATCCGGCACCAAACGAAACATCAAGCCAAGAGCTTGAAATAACGTATCCAAAACGTCCCCCATTTTTCAAAAAAGCGGCAGTATGCATAAGGTAATAAACATACATATCGCTTTGTTGGTTAATTTTTTTAATTCCAAATTCTATTTCTGCTAATTTGTTCCATTTTTCTTTATCTTCAATAAGCTCTTGTCTAATATAAGGTGGATTTCCTACACAGGCATCAAACACTGGAATTTGGACATCACAAATATTACCATTTATATTTTTAATTGCAAAGCTTTTACTGTCGTTTAAAAAATAACCATGATAAGAAGATTTAGTAGTAATATCGGAAAAATCGCTTTTAATAATAGTTGGGTAATTATCGAATGCTTTTATATTTAATAACGATAGATTTAAAGTAGAGAGAAAAACAGGAAATGTTGCTATTTCTATACCCCAAATCTTTTCTAATAATTCTTCGTGGCTATATTCGGGGTGAAAATGTTTCATGAAATAATATGCACGAACTAAAAAAGTTCCTGCTCCGCAACCACTGTCTAAAATTAATTTCGTGTGTTTATTAATACAAAATGCATTTACTACATCAACTTCAAAAGTATTAGTGAAGTGCTGCCCTCTATCATGCTGTTCCTGATTATCAATTAAAACATTGTAAATAGCTCCCACAATATCAGCGTTAAGCTCATTAAAATTAAGCTTTCTAATACTTTCAACATTACTTTTTAACACAGGAACATAATTTTGTTCAAATTCAAATTCGTCGAGAACATTTTTTGAAAATATTAATTCGAAATCGTGCTGTAATACTTCGTCAAACCGTGAACGCAGAGTTTGATTCAATAATTTTTTATCTTCGGGAATTTGTAATGGTTTTAATCTTAAATTGGGAACCTCCTTTTGCAAATAAGAATAAAACATTATTTTAAGATATAATAAATAGTTCGAAAGCTGGCAAATTTTGTAAACATCATCAGAATTAAAGTTAAATGTTACATTAAAAATATCCTGAGTTTTTAAATAATCTTTTAGTCGGGTTTTAAATTTATTGTCTTTGCTTATTTTGTTATACATTGGCTCAAACATATCAGCAGATGCTTCGAGTATGTATGACGATAATTTATTAACAAAAAACTTATCAATACTATCCCAAGTAATTTCCTTATAGTCGTTAATTAAATCGCTTAAATCTTTAAGAATTTTTTTTAGTTCATTGTATATTGTTTTTTCATAAGTTGGAAGAAGAACATCATCATCTTTTTTTACGTTTGAAATTGTGTAAATTTTTTTCTTTCTTTCGTATATTGTTGTGTTTGGTTCAAAAGTTTTAAAAATAACTAACTGGCGGGGTGTTCCGCAAACATAATATTCAATTCCTGCATCCATTGCTTTATGCATTGCATCAGTTATAAGAATTTCATCAGTAGCATCCCAACCGGTGTTTTTAAGTTCAAAAAGAACTTTACGATTTTTAAATGCACTTGAGTAAAGCAAACCATCGGCAAAGCGTTGTTTACTGCCAATTCCAATATTTTCCTCTTGTGTTATTTTTTCAAAATAAATCTCTTTTTCTTCGGTTATTATTTTTGTAACAATTTGAAATAATATACCCTGAAAAGTTCGTTCGTTTGCAGATTTTTTAGCAATCATTATTTTTTTATGCTAAATTAAATATTTTTTTATTTATTTCTACTTTATTTTTTTCAATGCCTCATCTGTAGCTTCTAACATTGGTTTAATAGAAACATTATTACCAACAGCACCTTTCATCCATACATTTGGAATTAAACGCCCCTGAGTATATATACGTTGAATTTCATTTGCAAAATTTTTATCTTTAATTTGTTGTTCAATTTGAAAATCAATTAAATGTCCTACTGGATAAGCGGAAAGATAAAGTGGTGCATCAATCATGTGCGAATAAATTGCAAGTATAGGTTCATCTTTTGTTCCAAAAACCGAAGCATAATATTTATTCCAAACATCTTTAGCAATTAAAATCACTTGTTGTTTAAGTTGTTCAGGCGTTGCATCAGGATTTTGATATAACCATTTCCAAACCTGCATATCAACTAGCGATACTCCCATTATTTCGTAGCAAGCCCAAAAATTATCTAAAGCCATCATATCAAATTTGGATGGGTCAGAATTTTTTATTCCTAATAATTCTAAATCGCGTTTTTGAAAAATAAATGCTAACGCTTCGGTAAAGGCAGTATTTGGAACACCTTTCATTGTATAATAATCCATGTCGTAAAGCGAAAGAGTTTGCTCAACAGTATGTCCAAATTCGTGTACAGCAATATTATAGCCCTTATAATCCATTCCATCTTTACCAACTCTTGTACGCAAATGTGCATTATCGCCACGCATTTCGCTACCCCAAGCATGACCAGCACCACGCGATGCATCAACAGAAATACGGTTTGTAATTTCAAGAGCTTTTTCGGGACTAAAATCAAGTTTCTGAAGAATTAATGGCAAATCCTGTTGAAATTTATCTTTTGTTAAGTATTTTGTTTTTACAATTCCTGTTAACTCATCTTCCGAAATTGTACTGCGAGCTTTAAAGCCATCATACCAAATATCGAAGGGTTCAAGGTTTCTTCCCAATCGTTTACTAATTACTTCTGCAACTTGTTTTACTTGTGGAGATGAAACAAATTCTATAAATAGTTTTTCTACCTCTTCTTGCGACATTTCCATTTCGCCATCAAATTTTCTTTGAATATATGTTGGATACTGGGGACTATACGAATCTATTGCTTTATTAGTTTTAAAAACATTTAGCAAATGCTCATATCTGGTATTAGGTTCAGAAGTAAATTTAATTTCTTTACTATTTTCAAACAATTTGTTTTCATTTGGGTTCCATTGATATTTATTGCTATTTATAACTTCATTAGGAATATCTTGACTGATAATGTGTTTCATAACATTATAAATCATTTTTTGTTTTTGTAACCCTTCAGTATCGCTATAATGCGATTTTAACTCATCGCGTAATCCCCAATGTGAAATAAGTTTTAGATCTGTTGGAAATAATGTTTTATTATTATCATCAACTAAATTTCCCATATAAATATTATATTCGCTAATGTATGTGTCGGCTGCGGTTAATGTTTCGCTAATTTTCTGAATTAAATTTGCTGGTACTCTGCTGGAAAAAACATCGCCTAAACGTGCATAAGCCCATTGTAAACGATTCCACGATGCACCTTTTTCATTTTTTTCTTTTAATGAATAAGATGGGAAATTTAAAATTGTAACAAATGCGATTTTATTAGTAAAAAAATCGTCGATAAAATGTGAGCTAACACTATAGCCTCCAAACATTTCATCAATAGGTAACACTTCACCTTTATCAAGATGTAGTGGTTCCATTAACCCAATTGTTATACGATTAAAATTACCATTTAATATTTCAAGTTGATGTTCAATTTTACTATATACAGACTCACGCATTGAGTCGTTTCCTATATAATTTACTTTACAAAATTTATTAAAATCTTCCGAAGTACCATCTTTTTCGAACCACAAAGCTGCTGACTGGCTCACACCTTTTTCGATAAGTTCTTTTTTACTATCACCATATATTATTAATAATGTGTCGGTAGCCTGTTTGATGGTTGTAGTTGAAATATTTGTTTTTTCAACGTCTTGAGAAGCATTATTCTCATTGGCATTTTTACAATTTTGCATTCCTATCATTAATGGTAGAATTAAATAAATAAATAAATTTTTCATTGTTATTATGTTTTATATCATTTTCATTGGTTTAATGTTTGAAGTTTTGGGTTTGAAGCTGTTAAAAACTATAAACCTAAAACTAAAAACCTTTTATTTCTTTAATTTATTTGTTAAAAAATCAGTTGCAGATAACATTTTGCTCTCATAAGTAAATGTTTCATTTAATTTATAGCTAAACTCCTTTAACCCATGCGAATAAAAAAGTTTAATAAACATTTCCGATTTGTTAAACACATCAATATTATCGGAGTTAACAAAAAGTTTTGCCTCTAAAATATTGCATACTTCGTTTTGAAAAACAGGCTGACGATTGGGGACCGAAAAAACCGAATAAACACCTTCGAGTCTATTAAAATAATTTTGCTGCGAGAAAAATAACGAATCGTGAAATTCAGAAGGTATCCATAATTCAAATTTAAAATGTTTTTCAATTGCACTTCCAGCATTACGAACAAGAAATTTAGGATAAAAATTCATGTTTAAAATTTTATTGTTTTCTAATGTAGGAACACCTTGTGTATTAACAACACCAATAAATTCCATGTTTGGAACCGAGGCAACATTGTACATTTCTCTTACATATTGTTCTAACATTAATTCAGTTTTATTTCCTGTTCTAAAATAATACCTGTTATCGGAAGCCATGTGAGGACGATTTATGCTATTCGGTATTTTTAAAACAATTACTCCTATTAGCAAATTATTTTCACTTGAAATTTCAACAATTTCGATGTTTTCTATTTTCGGTGAAATCTCATTCTCAATTAAATTCTTGAGCCAAAAAGATGTAACATTTGTTAAATTCAGGAAATCAAACTCAACTGCCCTGTTACGTTCCTTTTTAATACCAAAAATTATTGTCCCGCCACCTGAATTGGCAAATGCCGAAATGTATTTTGTGAGCCATTGTTCTTTCTTTTCATTTCCGGGTATTAGAGTTTTTGAATCACAAAAATCTAAATTATTGCTGCATTTTATTTTATTTAAAACGAAACTTTTAACGTATTCGGAATTATATATTTTATGATTTGTTTGCATTTAATTGTTTTAATATACTAATTTTTATAATTCATAAACATAAATTTCGTTTGAATTTGAAACAACAATTTTATTCTTATAAATTGAAACTGATTTAATTTTTAAGTTTTCGGGAATGGATAAGGAATCTGCATTATTGGTAGTAGAATATGAAAATATTTTATTGTTATTTAGATAAATAAATTTATCACCAACAACTTGAAATTTATTTAACTGATAAAGTGGAATGGTTTTTTTATATGTTCCAAATTTGTCGAATACTAAAACTCCTGATTTTGGTGCCGACACAAATATTTCATCATTTTGTTCTAACATATAAACAGGTAAATCATTGCTTTGTAAAACTGATTGAATATTAGTACCTTTGCGGTCGGATTCTAAATTAGAATTCAAATGCACAAGTTGCATTTGTTGAGCATTAAAAATCCAAAATCCACCTAAATTAGAATTACAACATGCACTAATCTGACTATATCCTAAATTATCAAGTTCAATTGCAGAACTAATTTCGGAAAGTTTATTTGACAGAAAAATTACTTTATTAAACTCTTTGTAAAAAACCAAAACCCGCATTGGGTCTAAAACATCAACAGAATAAATACTGCCTAAAAATGAATTTGAGTACGAAAAATTCTTTAATCCTTCGAAATTATACATTGTAACATTATTCCCATTAACTGCATAAATATTTCCAATAGCATCGGTTAAAACAATTTCTGAATTTGCCGAAAATTGTTTAATAAGCTTCAAATCGGAAGTTGTAGTAAATAGCAAAATAAAAATTATTAATATTTTCATTATAAAAGATTTTAAATTGCTAACATTTCTTCGATATATTCACGGTGATTAGCAAGTCGTGGAATTTTATGTTGACCTCCAAGTTTACCTTTATTTTTAAGCCATTTATAAAAGGTACCTTTTTTTAAAATAGTGTATTTAGGAAAATCGAGCGATAAATTTTTATATCGCTTTGCTTCATAATCGGAATTTAAACTTTTAAGTGCATTATCTAAGACTTCCATAAAATATTCCATATTTAAAGGCGAAACCGAAAACTCAAATAACCATTCATGTGCCCCCTTTGATTTTTCGGTCATATAAACTGGTCCTGCAGTATATTCAACAATGTTAGTACTTGTTTTTTCGCAAGCAATTTTAATAGCTTTTTCGGCATTTTCAATTATAAGTTCTTCACCAAAAGCATTAATAAAATGTTTTGTGCGTCCTGTTATAACAATTTTATGAGGATAAAGTGAAGTAAACTTTACAGTATCGCCAATAACATATCGCCATAAACCCGCATTGGTAGAAATAACTATTGCATAATTTTTACAAATTTCAACTTCACCAATATTAAGAACTTTAGGATTTTCATTACCAAAATCTTCAATCGGAATAAACTCATAATAAATTCCATAATCGAGCATAAGCAACATATCGTTTTTGCTTAAATCATCCTGAATTGCAAAAAAACCTTCGGATGCGTTATATGTTTCTAAATAGTTAACCTTTTCCGATGAAAAGATTTTTTTAAACTGCTCGCGATAAGGAGTAAAGCTAACTCCACCATGAACAAAAAGTTCGAGATTGGGCCATACTTCGTTAATGTTTGACTTTCCTGAAATTTCTAAAATTCTTTTCATAAGAACCAACATCCAAGAAGGAACTCCTGCAATATTGGTTACATTTTCTTTAGAAGTAACATTTGCCATTTTTTCAATTTTACTTTCCCACTCATCCATCAAAGCAATTTCAAGATTTGGAGTACGAAGAAACTCAGCCCAAAATGGTAAATTTTGCATTAAAACAGCCGACAAATCGCCGTAATATGAGGCATTATTATAATCATTTACCTGATGACTGCCTCCAAGCGCAAGTGTTTTTCCTTTAAATAATTCGTAATTTGGCTTTTGCGATGAATATAATGCGATAATATCTTTTCCTCCTTTAAAATGACAATCTTCTAATGCTTCGCGGCTTACCGGAATAAATTTACTTTTATCGTTTGTTGTTCCCGATGATTTTGCAAACCATTTAATTTCTGAAAACCATAAAATATTTTGCTCGCAGTTACGAATACGATTAATATAAGGTGTTAATGAATTATAATCGCTTAATGGTACACGATTTTTAAAATCAGATGCCGTATCTATACTGTTAAAGCCGTAATTTTTCCCCCATTCAGTTTCACGATTTTTTTTAAGCAATTTGTATAAAGTTTCTAACTGAACATCAACAGGATATTTACGAAAAAGTTCAATCTGCGACATTCGCTTAATATTGAGCCAGTTAATTATTGAGTTTAAAATTGCCATGAACAAATTTATTAATTTTTTTTCGACATTTTATAAAGATTTAATTTTTTGTTATTAAATTTCACAAAATTTTAGAAAATTATTTTATTTATACTTTAAGTGGTTATAATTTGAGTTTTTGTTTTTTTATGACCTCACCCCCGACCCCTCTCCAAAAGAGAGGGGAGTAAAAATGTAAAACTCAAATTATTCCCTATTGCAGTATAAATATAGTTTATACCGAAAAAGTATATGTTATGGCTGAAGCCAAGTATTCTGTTGTTTTAATAGCCACGACCTTAAGGTCGTGGTTAAAAAACACCAAAAGTTGTGGGCTTTAGCCCTGATTTATAGCAATTAATATATAATTCTTATTCGATATATTGTTTAATTTTTATTTCTGATTTTTTATGAGTAACTATTCAGTATGCGTAAAAATTGTCACGCAAAGTCGCAAAGTTCGCAATTCACTCCGTTATATAATTCCTATAGAAAATTATAATAAGTAAAAAGAAAAAATGACTATAAGATTTTATGGTTCCGCCTAAGCGGAACACGTTGTAAGCACGCAATGAAAAAAATCATTAATGATTTTTTTTAACTTTGCGTGCTTAAAACTTTGCGGGCATTGCGAGCTTTGCGTGACATAATATTTGAGAGAAGAACTTGAATGTAAATAAAAAATCAAATTAACTTTGACTCTGATTAGTTACTTTTATGATTTACCAAATTCAATTAAAATGTTTTTTGTAAAATTAACAACAAATTTTTAACCTAAATTAATTATGAATTTTATAGACATTATAATTGTTATTCCAATTCTCTGGTTCGGATTCAAAGGATTTAGAAAAGGTTTTATAGTTGAAATTGCTTCATTAGCAGCATTGATGTTGGGTATATGGGGTGGAATACATTTTTCGAATTTTGTTGCAGAATACATTATAAAATGGTTTACAATTAAGTCGGATTATGTCCCGCTGATTTCTTTTTCTGTAACATTTCTGTTAATTGTTATTTTAGTTTTTTTAATTGCAAAACTTGTCGAAAAAATAGTAAAATCGGCTGGTTTGGGATTGCCAAACCGTTTAGCAGGTGCTGTTTTAGGGGCTGCAAAATCTATATTAATTATTAGTATTGTTCTTTTGTTACTTAATAAATACGACCATTCCGGATTATTAATAAAAAACGAAACAAAAACTCAATCGTTGTTATATAAACCGTTAACAAACTTAATTGTTGCAATTTATCCTTCTATTACTTCAACATTTGAAAAGGTAATAAATTGAGTCTGTCTATAAAGTCCGCTGACTGCGTTATGCTTGTTTTGAAAACAGTCATTTACATAAGTAAACTCCTTGATTTTCAAAACTTCGCAAGCCTTGTCATCGAACTTTATATTTCAGACTCTTGGACTCCTGATATTTTGGTTCAAACAAGACTTTATAGACAGACACTAAATAATAATAAAGAGGTTGAGAGTAAAGAAATTGTGAATCATTAAAAATATTTATTTCTTTTATTATAGCAGTAAATAACATTGTTAATAACTTTTTATTCCAAAAAACTTGACTTTTAATTTTACATAGTCGAATTTTGCTAAATAATTATTAAAATTTATTACTATGAAAAAAATCTATTCTATTCTATTCTATTCTATTCTATTCTATTGAATAGTATTATGTTACTTAGTAACAAAGCTAATGCACAAAATGTTTTTCCCGACACCGGATATGTGGGAATTGGAGTTCTGAATCCTCAATACCAATTAGATGTAAATGGCAATGTGCGAATTTCCCAAAATCTTTATGTGGGCGGTGGTATTATTATTTCCGACAAAGTAAATGCAACAACATCAGTTGAAACTGCCACTTTAAAATCTGCATCAATTCAAGCCGATTCTATTTTAATGGATAGTACAAAAGCATTTTATGGTTATTCAAAATTTGTCGGTGATGTTAAGTTGGAAAACAAGTTGAAAGTAAATGGAGATGTACAAGTAAATGGTAATATAAATACACCAGGGAATATTTCTTCCAATGCAATAATATCAAATAGCATTCAGACATCTCAACTGACCATAAGTGAGGGAACTTTTACAACCGATACACTTCATGCTATTAAACAAGTAATAGTAAATAATTCGCTGAAGATTGCGAAAGAAGACATTAACAATTTTGCAGAAGTTTCTACTAAAGACACCGCAGTTACTCTTGTATTGCAAAAAGAAGAAGCCGCACAGGTGGTAATAGGTTCTTCTACGACACAGCCCGCACCACCTTTGCCGGGACAACCAAAAGATAAATTAATCGTTATAGGAAACACACAGTTGCAAGGGGATGTGAATGTGAGCGGGAATTTAAAAATAACCGGTGGCTCACCCGCTATAAACAAAGTTCTAACTTCAAACGCAGAAGGATTAGCTTCATGGCAATTACTAACCTCAGCTTGGGAATTATTAGGTAATAGTGGAACAGATCCTGCATTAAATTTTATCGGTACAACCGATGCAAAAGCTCTTGCTTTTAGAACTGATAATACTGAAAGGATGATTATTTTGCAGGATGGAAGGATTGGAATTGGAACAAATACTAATCTTACAGAAAAATTAAATGTAAATGGTGGTCAATGGCCTTCTTATACAAAAATGGAGAATGATAATGGTTGGACAAAAATTGGCTTTAATGGAGCACATGGTATAATTGAAAGCGACCATGCTATATTTTTAAATTATTATAGTGGAAATGATTTTATAGTTGGTGGAACAACAGGTAATTTTAAAGCAGTAAATAATGTTTTTTTAGCAACAAATTTAAATACTAATGTTGGTGTTGGAACAATTAACCCAGGTGCAAAATTAGAAATTAATGGACAAATTAAAATCACACAAGGTAACCCCGGTTTAGGATATGTGCTTACCTCTGATGCAAACGGATTAGCTTCATGGCAAACACTAAATACTTCGGCATGGCAATTAACCGGTAATTCCGGAACAAATCCTGCAACAAATTTTATTGGTACAACTGATGCAAAAGCTCTTGCTTTTAGAACTGATAATACTGAAAGGATGATTATTTTGCATGATGGAAGGATTGGAATTGGAACAAATACTAATCTTACAGAAAAATTAAATGTAAATGGTGGT
>Ga0209211_10006505_pt1 | contig 16865 bp, 12 predicted proteins | sample RifGroA2_FD_183992 | JGI IMG/M metagenome (GOLD analysis project Ga0209211, IMG submission 183992) | Groundwater microbial communities from Rifle, Colorado, USA - Groundwater A2 (SPAdes) (version 2) | ecosystem: Environmental > Aquatic > Deep subsurface > Groundwater | place: Rifle, Colorado... | reverse complement strand
AAATATAAAATCTTTAGGGCTGGGACAGCCCTATGTGGAGATAATATCAGACTCTTCTTCGGAAGAGCAGTCGTCTATGAAGCAAGAAGCCATAACCTCAACACAATGTTAGGTTATGGCAGTTCACATCGTATAACTTCTTTAGATAACAATGGAAAAAGTCAAGGTTGTTGTTTCTACATCTGGGATTTATGAGTGGAGGTCAGATTAGATTATGGGAAAAGCTGGCGAGAAGATTACTGGAGGGGGGAATTATGATACTCGGAGTTGAATGCACAGCACATACTTTTGGGATAGGAATCGTCGATAGGGGGAAGATATTGGTTAACTTAAAAGATATGTATAAAACTGAGAAAGGAGGGATCGTCCCTATAGAGGCTGCGAGGCATCATGAAAATATTGCTGATATTTTATATAATAAGGCTCTTGAAGAAGCGAGAATCTCAGAAGGCAGAATTAAGGCTATTGCTTTGTCGAACGCTCCAGGCCTTGCGCCCTGCCTTCTTGCAGGCATGAGGTTTGCAAAAGAAAAATCTGGAAACCTAAATATCCCCCTAGTGCCAGTAAATCATTGTATTGCTCATCTAGAAATTGGGAGAAGTTTAGGATCTAAGGATCCAGTTTTGTTATATGCCTCTGGCGCAAACACTCAGATTATTGCTTATGCTTCGGGCAAGTATAGGGTATTCGGAGAAACTTTGGATATTGGAGTGGGCAATTTTATTGATAAAGTTGCAAGACATTTTAAATTAGGATTTCCTGGAGGACCGAAGATAGAAGAACTTGCGAGGACAGGGCGATATATTGAGATTCCTTATTCGATAAAAGGCATGGATGTTTCTTTTTCAGGGATACAGACACGATTGCAGCAGCTTTTTGATTCAGGAGAAAAAATCGCAAACCTTGCCTTTTCATTACAGGAAAATGCATTTGCTATGCTCGTTGAATCTGCTGAAAGAGCTTTGGCACATACAGGCAAGAAAGAACTTGTTTTAGGGGGAGGGGTAGCATGTAACTTGCGATTGCAGGAGATGTGCAAAATAATGTGCAGGGAAAGGGGCGCAAAGTTTTATTGTCCTGAAAAGCAGCTGCTTATGGACAACGGAGCCATGATAGCTTATTTGGGAGAAATTATATTTAAATCGGGGATAAAGCAAAAAGCCGAAGAGATCGATATTAAACCTCGGGAGAGAACAGATGATGTTGAGGTCACATGGAGATAATTATAGGTATATAAAGTATAAGAGGCTTACAAATCGTAGTTACCGCATGTCCGAGGGGATAGGCGTTGATGATGAGCATTAGGGTTATAATTATACAATGAATTGCAGGATTGCTGAAAGCACTAACTTGCTTTAGAGGGATAGAATATCGGGAATTCTTTGGCGAGCAGTCAAAAACATTTAAGAGGCCCTTGATGAACTGCAAACCCGAAGGGTTTTATGATAATTCTTAAGAAAGGTTTATAAACCATATTTTCAGCATATAATTAAGCCGATGAGGTTACAAAGAATAAGATTCTTTGTTCCCCAAACTCTCACGAGTTTAGGTTATACGGAGGTCAAAAATGGACTTCTACTCAATAATAGAAAAAGCAAGAAAAACAGGCAAAGTTGATAAAGGAACTAATGAAGTAACTAAATCCATAGAGATGGGAGTTGCGAAGCTAGTTGTAGTTGCAAAAGATGTTGAACCAAAGGAAATTGTTGGACATCTCATGGCTTTGTGCAATGATAAGGGCATTCCATGCGTAGAAGTCGATTCTAAACAAAAATTAGGCATTGCAGTAGGGATTCCTGTTAGCGCTTCTGCCGTTGCAGTTATTAATGCTGGCGAGGCTGAAAAAGAAATAAGTCAATTAAGAGCCAAGGAGTAAGGTTATAGAACATGGCAAAGGAACAAAGAATAAAGGATAAAGCCGGATCATCTTCTGGAGCAAAAGTTGAAAGTTTAACATCTGGTGAAGCAGTTAATGCAGTAGTGGAAGAAATAATAGGGAGAACCGGCGCTAGAGGGGAAGTCACACAGGTGATGTGCAATGTTCTTGATGGCAGAAATAAAGGAAGATCTATGAGGCGTAATGTTAAAGGTTCTGTAAAGATTGGAGACTTGCTGACATTAAGAGAAACTGAGATAGAGGCTAGGAGAATTAGGGGGACTCAAGATAGGAGGCCTAGCAGATAATGGTAAAATGCACATTTTGCGGGGTAGATGAGAGTTATCATAAAGGAGTTCATTTTATTAAAAATGATGGTTCAGTAAATTATCTTTGCTCTAGCAAATGCAGGAGAAATTCTGTCATTCTTGGCAGGGATAAAAGAAGAGTAATGTGGACCGAAGCTTATAGGGAAGAATTGCATAAGGCTAGGAAAGCTGAGAAATATAAGGAAGAAGCTGAAGTGAAAAAGGCTGAAGCGAAAGTGGCAAGAGTTGAAGCAGAGAAAAAAGAAAAATCCAAATCCAGCAAGAAGAAAACCGCTGCAAAGTAGATTTCTTGACATATAGAGAACTGCGCAGGTTATAGCTCATATTTGTATGTAGTTCTCTAATGGATAACTGCCAATCTGTGAGATATAAGCAATGCAGTTATCCATAATGCAGCACACACCTTCTATTTTAGTTCGGAGTACGCGTGTGCCGCAAATGTGAACTAATCAAAGACGCTCAGGAATTTAGCCCCAAGTAGTTCACAAGCTGTAGAATCAGGCCATATCAATAAAATTCTTCACGGTTATTTTCTATAATATTACACAGCATAGTCTCACCGACGGGAAAAAGCAAATTTACATAGAAAGATTTTTAAATACGGCTTGATTGTTTTGGATGTGAAAAAGAGTTTAATATGGTAATAGATAAAGAGAAGGCTTCTAAGGATTACGGTTCTGAAAATATCAAGGTACTTGAAGGATTAGAAGGCGTAAGATTAAGGCCTGCAATGTATATTGGAAGCACAGGTAAGCAGGGGCTCCATCATCTTGTCTATGAAATTGTAGATAATGCTGTTGACGAGGCTATGGGAGGTCATTGCGATCAAATCTCTGTGAGCTTGAATAAAGATGGAAGCGTGACGGTAATAGATAATGGGAGAGGGATTCCTGTTGAGACTCATCCCGTATATAAAAGGCCTGCTGTGGAGATAGTTGTAACAAAACTGCATGCAGGAGGGAAATTTGACAAGGGCAGTTATGCTATCTCTGGAGGGCTTCATGGCGTAGGAATAAGCGTGGTTTCAGCTTTATCCAAATTGATGAGAGTTACTATAAAGAAAGGTGGCAAGATTTACAGGCAGGAGTATAAGATTGGAAAGCCTTTAGCAGATTTGAAAGTCATCGGAAATTGCGAGAGAAATGATACTGGAACCGAAGTAACTTTTTATCCTGATGACACTATATTTTCAGTCACTAAATTTGACTTTTCTGTTTTAGAGACAAGGTTTCGGGAGATTGCATTTCTGAATAAGGGTGTAAAAATCATTCTTGAAGATGAAGCTTCTGGAAAAAAAGAAAACTACCATTATGAAGGCGGTATCATTGAATTTGTAAAATGGGTAAATGAAAACAAGGACGCCTTACACAAGCCTATTTATTTCACTAAGGAGGAATCTCAGATTATTGTGGAATGCGCTGTCCAATATAATTCAGGCTACCAGGAGAATGTGCTTAGCTTTGTCAACACTATTAATACGGTTGAAGGAGGAACGCATGTCGCAGGATTTAAAACAGCTTTGACAAGAGCAATCAATGATTATGCTAATAAGAATAAGATAAATAAATCTGAGAATCTTACAGGAGATGATGTAAGAGAGGGATTGACCGCAATAATTTCTGTTAAGGTTCCAGAACCTCAGTTTGAAGGCCAGACAAAGACAAAATTAGGAAATAGCGATGTTAAGGGAATTGTTGATAGTGTAACCATGAGCCTACTATCTCAGTTTTTTGAGGAGACTCCATCTATAGCCAGACGGATTGTTGAGAAGTCGCTGGAAGCTCAAAGGGCTAGGAATGCTGCTAAGAAAGCAAAGGAATTAGTAAGAAGAAAGAATGCCTTTAGTGTTGGCGGTTTACCTGGAAAACTTGCAGATTGCTCGGCCAAGAAATCAGAGGGTACTGAACTTTATATTGTCGAGGGAGATTCTGCCGGCGGATGTTTCTCTGGAGAGACAAAAATTGCTCTTCTTGATGGACGGAATGTTTCTTTTAAAGAGCTTGTTGAAGAAGATAAGATTGGGAAGAAAAATTATTGTTATACTATTAAAGAAGATGGAAGTATAGGTATAGAAAGAGTTACAAGTCCGAGAATTACTAAGAGAGAGGCGCAAGTTGTTAAGATAATATTAGATAATGGGGAAGAGATTATTTGCACTCCAGATCATAAATTTATGCTTAGGGATGGAAGTTTCAAAGAAGCAAAAGATTTGATTAAAGAGGATTCTTTAATGCCATTATATAAGAGAATCTCAAGACTTGGGGGCAGAATAACAATTGAGGGGTATGAGATGGTTTGGGATAAAAATAACTCTTGGGTATTTACCCATTTAATCTCCGATAAATATAATCTGGCCAATGAGATATATGGGAAGGAGCAAGGAGAGCATAAACATCATATTGATTTTAATAAATTAAATAATAATCCTTCGAATTTAATAAGGTTGTCAAAGGAAGAGCATTTGCTTTTACATAATGAAAATTTGATAAAGACTTTACATAGGGAGGATGTAAAGAAAAAAGCAGCAGAGGCTCACAAGACTGAAGATTATAGGAAGAAAATGAGCGACTGGGCTAAGAAACCTGAAGTTAGAACCGCATTAAGCGCGAATTCTAAAAATCAATGGCAGAATCCAGCTTATAAAGAATTTATAGCTACCAAGTTTATTGAGTTTTATAATTCAGATGGGGAATATAGAAAGAAGAATAATGAATTGTTAAATGAATCGCAGCGAAAATATTGGGAAAATGCCGATAATCGAAAAAAGGCATCGGACAAGGTTAAGAAATTTTTCGAAGAGAATCCAGATGCTAAAGAGTATTTGGCAAATTTTGCTAAAGAGCAATGGAAAGATGAGGCTTTGATAATTTGGAGAAGACAAAAAACAAGAGAGCAATGGACCCCGGAGTTTAGGGAGAAGAGATTACAAGCCTATGATAAAACCTATTATCGCAAGACTATTAAGTTGATGAAGAAAGTTATGGGGGATAGAGGTAGCTTAGAGGGTTTTGATAGAGTCAGAATAAACAACAAGGATAAATCTGTTTTAAGCATGAAGACATTTTGTGAGCGTTATTTCAATAATGATTCTAAGAAAATGGCTGAAGCTGTGCAGAATTGGAATCACCGAATAAAAAGCATAGAATATTTGAATGAAAGAATAGATGTTTATGACATTGAAGTTCCAAACACGCACAATTTTGCTTTGGCTTCAGGAGTTTTTGTCCATAATAGTGCAAAGCAGGCTAGAAATAAAGAATTTCAGGCTATCCTTCCTTTGAAAGGGAAAATTTTGAATGTTGAAAAAGCCAATCAAGTCAAAGTTTTTTCAAATGAAGAAATTGCTAATTTAATAACTGCAATGGGCACTGGAATAGGAGAGCAGTTTGATTTAGAGAAACTGAGATATTCAAAAGTCATTATTATGAGTGTTGATGGTCAGGAAACTACTTTTATTCAGACACCGCAAGGAGAGATAAAATGTGTAAAAGTTGGAGAATTCATTGACCGCGCTATTGATGAAAAGCTCAATATCTCAAAGTATAAGGTTTTGTGTTTTAATCAAAGGACTCGCAGATCGCAATTTAAGCCTATAAAAGCAGTTATTAAGCATCCGATAGAGGAAGAATTATATGAGATTAAGACTTCATATGGGAGAAGTGTCAGAGTAACCTCTTCTCATAGTGTATTTGTTCATGAAAATGGGGGAGTTAAGCTTAAGAAAGGAAATGAGATTAAGCAGGGAGATAAGGTTGTAGCTCCCAGACGCTTACCCCTCTTTAACAACGTCTTTCCAAATAAATTAGACATTTTGGCTTTGTTAGTCAGAAATAAGGAGAAAATAGAAAAGAACGTTTTTGTCAGGGGAAAATCTGTTGAGGAATTTCTCCAAATGAAGATATTAAAAGAGCATGAAAACAATGATAATCTTGTAGGACCAAGAGTAGTTATTTCTGAGGATGGCAGACATAAAATTAAAATGGCGCGGGAGCAAAAAGGGCTTTCTCAGAAGATTATATGTGATAATTTGGGAATAAAACAGCCTTGTGTTTACTATGGTTGGGAAAGGGGCAAAAATAATCCTACCTTAAAGAATTTTGAAAGGTATGTTGAAGTTCTGGGGATGGATAAAAATCAAATTAGGTCTCAGGTTCAAGTGGTGCAATCAAGTCTAGAAAGGGTTTGGAGGGACCAATATAATGGTTCTGGCAGAAATAGAATCAAGGATTATATTTCTATTGCTGAATTAAAAGAAGAGGATCTAAGGTATATTCAAGATGATATAATTATTTGCCCCGAGCATTATAAGCATAAGGGTATTGGAAGATACATCCCCATCGGACCTTCTATTGCAAAGCTTATGGGATTTTGGTTAGCTGAGAGTTCATGGTCTTTAAGAAATGGAGTAAGAGTTTCTATAGGAAATAATGATAGTTATTTAATTCAAGAGTTAAGTAATGCATTTAAGGAGGTTTTTGGGGTTGAGGCCGTTCTTTCATATTCGAGGAATAGGGAAACTTGTGGGGAGCTTAAAATAGTAAATAAAGTTGTAGCTTTAGTCTGGGGATTAATTCTCGAGCTCGGTGCTTCAACATCCTCAAACAAAAAGATACCTTCTTTGATATATAACCTAAATCAAAATCTACAGACGGAATTTTTAAGAACATATTTCTTAGGTGATGGGACTGTGAGTTCTCATAATATTTGCTTTACAACCGTCTCAAAAGAATTGGCAGACCAACTTCTTTATTTATTACAGTCATTCGGTGTGATGGCTAGTTTAAGTGTAAGAGAACCTACAAAGAACAACTTTATAGAATCAAAAAGCAAAGTATATCAAATAAGCATTAATTCTAAAGAAGACTTAATTTTATTGAAGAGAATATGGGAAAGCCATCCGAATGCAGACCATCTTAATAAGAAGTTAGAGAGCAATTTTCCTTCTATAAATAGAAGATTTGATATTGTCTCAGAAGATTTAATTGGACTTGAGGTTACTAATGTCAAAGAGGTTGTTTGTAGTAGCAAAGATGTATATGATTTTTCTGTTGAAGACGATGAAAACTTTATAGCGGGAATAGGCGGAATTTGCTGCCATAATACCGATGCAGATGTTGATGGGGCGCATATAAGGACACTGCTTTTGACTTTCTTTTTTAGATTCACTCCAAAATTGATAGAGAATGGGAATCTTTACATTGCAGTATCTCCGCTTTATAAGGTAAGAAAGAAGAACGATCATTATGTTTATTCAGATGAAGAATTAAAGAAGATTGTGGCTAAATTAGGGCAAAATGTTAATGTCCAGAGATTCAAGGGTCTTGGAGAGATGAATCCTGAGCAGCTTTGGGAGACCACAATGGATCCTAAATCCAGATTATTGAACAAAGTTATTATTAACGATGCGGTCAAGGCTGATGAGACTTTCTCTAAGTTGATGGGAGATGTTGTTGAACCTAGAAAGCAATTTATTGCTGAACATGCTCAGGAGGCACAGATAGATATTTAAGATGGCAGATGAAGAAAATGGGAATGGGAAGAAAGAAGCGGAAATAGAGAAAGAGATTGAAGAAGAGGAAAAGGCGAGAAGAAGCAAGGACCAGATTGGAGATGAGAAGGGGGTGGCTGCAGCTGAAATAGTTGAGCAGATGGAACAATCTTTCATCGATTATGCAATGTCTGTAATTGTTGACAGGGCTTTGCCTGCTGTTGAAGATGGATTGAAACCTGTACATAGAAGAATTTTATATGCGATGCATTCTCTTGGACTAGATCCAAGCAAGGCCACTATGAAATGCGCAAGGGTAGTTGGAGAAACAATGGGAAAGTATCATCCTCATGGGAACCTTGCTATATACGATGCATTAGTGAGGATGGCGCAAGACTTTTCTTTAAGATATCCTCTTGTGCATGGGCAAGGCAATTTTGGCTCATTAGACGGAGATTCGCCTGCCGCAGATAGGTATACTGAAGCGAAGCTCAGTAAGATTGCAGGAGAATTACTTGGAGACTTAGATAAAGATACTGTCAAAATGAGGCCTAACTTTGATAATTCATTAAAAGAGCCTGAGACGTTGCCTGCTAAATTGCCTAATCTTTTGCTGAATGGGGCGACTGGAATCGCAGTGGGCATGGCCACTAATATCCCGCCGCATAATTTAACAGAGATATGCGATGCAGTTATTGAGACAATCAACAAGCCAGATATAACTGCTGAACAATTGACTGAATTTGTAAAGGGGCCGGACTTTCCTACAGGAGGTCTTATTACCGGAGAAGGAATAAAAGAAATGTACCGGTCTGGGAAAGGAAAGATAATCATTCGGGGAAAGACAACAACTGAGGACCATAAGGGGAGGATTTTTATTGTAATAACTGAGATTCCATATATGATAAACAAGGCAGATTTAGTAAAGAATATCGCAGTTCTTGCCACTGAGAAGAAATTGCCTGATGTTTATGACCTTAGAGATGAATCTGCAAAGGGGAAAGTTAGGATTGTTATTGAGCTTAAGAAAGACGTTGATCCAAAATTCACACTTAATAAACTATACAAGCTTACTAATTTGCAGACAAGTTTTGATGCAAATATGCTTGCTCTGGTCGGTAATAAACCAAGGGTATTGAATCTTAAAGATATAATTGAAGAATATATTAAGTATAGGAGATTAGTTGTAAGGAATAGAAGCAATTACGAGCTTAAGAAAGCGCAGGATAGACTTGAAATTGTTCTTGGAATTCTTATAGCAATAAAAGATATAGATGCTGTTGTTCAATTAATCAAAAAATCTGCTAACGCTGCAGAAGCACATGCGGGACTCATGAAGAAGTTTAGTTTGAGTGAGAGACAAGCCAAGGCAGTGCTGGAAATGCGATTGCAGCAATTGAACAATCTCGATTCTGGCAAGTTTAAAGAAGAAGAAAAGAAGCTTAAAGTTGAGATTGATGAACTGCAGAGATTACTGGGTGATGAAAAAGAGATCCTGAAGGTCATTAAAAAAGAAATCAATGAGTTAAAGAGCAAATATGGTGATGAAAGAAGGACTAAAGTGTTGAGAAAAGTTGAAGAAATCACTGAACAGGATTTGATTGAGAAGAAAGATGTTGTTGTGATGATTACTTCCGGAGGATATGTAAAGAGGGTTGATTTGAAAGTCTATAAGGAGCAGAGAAGAGGAGGTGCAGGGGTTTCTGGAGGAGAATTGAAAGAGGAAGATTTTGTTCGAAAAATGGTGACTTGCTCTACACATGATTATTTGCTATTCTTTACATCTACGGGAAGAGTTTACTGGCTAAAAGCCCACGATGTGCCTGCTTCTGAGAGGCAGAGCAAAGGGAAAGCCATTGTTAATGTCCTGAATCTTAGAGACGAGACAATCAGCAATGTTATTGCATTAAAAGATTTTGAAAAAGGGTATTTGATGTTTGCTACCAAGTTCGGGATTGTGAAGAAACTGCCTTTGAAAGATGTATCTAAGCCTAGGAGTACAGGAGTAAGGATAATCAATTTGCCTGTTGGAGGCTCTGATTTAGTTATTAATGTTCGGAGAGTTGAAGACAAGCAAGAAGTGCTATTAATCACTAAGAAAGGCCAGGCAATTAGATTTGTGAGCGATGAAGTAAGGCCTATGGGGAGAGCAAGCTATGGTGTGAAGGGAGCTGAGCTTGAAAAAGGAGATGAAGTCGTATCTTTGGAAACCTTGCCCATCGACGGGAAGACAACTATCCTTACTATTGCTTCGAAAGGATTTGGAAAGAGGACTGACTTAGAAGAGTATAGGAAGACATCAAGAGGAGCCAAGGGAGTGATTAATCTTAGTGTGAGCGATAAGACAGGCCCAGTCATGGGCTCATTATCTGTGAATGATAAGGATTCTGTGATTGTTACAACAAATAAGGGGATGGTAATAAGGATATCGATGAAAGATTTGAGAGTAATGGGAAGAGCAACTCAGGGAGTTCATGTGGTGCGCTTAAAGGAAGGGGATAAAGTTGCAGATATAGTCAAGGTGCCTATGGCAGAAGGAATTCCGGTCATATTGGATAGTGGTCAGAAAGAACTCGATGTTTAGTATTTGTTTAGGTAAAATTCATCTAAGTAATTATAAGAAGCTGCAAACCGTCGTTATCACATGCCTGAGAGGATAGGCGTTGATGATGAGTATTGATGCGATAATTATGTTGCAGGACTGTCTTAACTTCAGGGAACTTTAAAATAGAACAACCTGACTATCACTACCGCTGCCACAATCAATACTGAGATAAGCAAACCTAAAATGCCATAATAGAAGACTTCTTTGGCTTCGAATTCACTCTCTTTTTTCTCCCCATTGATGTTTTGGCCTGGAGAATTGTTTACTTCTTCAGTTGGGCCAGGCATTTCATCTTCTTTATTTGGGAGAGGATCATCTGAGTGAGGAAATGTCCTTAGATTGCTTTCTGTATTAAGGGGATTTAAAACTGGCTTGGATGACTGCATCATTAAAGGTCGGACATCGTAAATGCGCATAGATACTGAGGCCTTGTTTGGTGACGAGCTTATTGATCTTGCGCTTATGCTCAGGTCTTTTAATGAAGTGCCAAGGCTTAGCAGGATAGTTTTGTCTAAGTCGGTCTTAAATATATTGTTTTTATAATTTGCATACACTCCGCTCTCGTTTATTTTGCTGATATTTATTTCATATTTTGTATTGTTGGCGTATATTTCTAAGATATCTCCTTCTTTAATCTGAAGGTCTAATCCATTATCGAGATCGTTTTCAGTCATTTTGTGGATTTCTGGTTGAGGAACTTCAGGTTGCGGCTCTGGAATATCGGGAAGATTTTCTCTGGCTTTGGTAATCACTTTTCTTGTTCCTGTTGAATTCTCATGTCCAATTCTATCTCTTACTGTAGCCTTGAAATAGTAGGTTGTGTTTGGCTGCAGAGTTATGTTATGTTCATATGGCACGGCAGATGATTTTACTTGGTTAATCAATCCAGAGTTATTAAAAATTAAAATTTTCAATTCTAAAAAGTCTTCAGATGGAGAATTTACTTTTATTGTTAAGTTATCCTCAATGATGGAATTATTTTGAGGAGTAGGGTCCAGGAAGTATATTGCAGGCGGTAAACTATCAACGCCGAAACTTACTGATTTTGAGTTTGTATAACCTGCGCTGTCATTTGAATAAACTGTGAGAATATTGTTTCCTTCAGGGAATTTGATTGTTAGAGGGGAAGAATAAGTTATATTGTTTGCTCCATTATTGAACCATACCTTGTCAATATCTCTCTCGCTCTCTGCAGTCACGTTGATTAGTATGGAATCTCTTGGGTAGGTGGTGTTTCTTGGAGAGTATATCCTTATAGGGGGGATAAAATAAGATTCAAATGGGCCTATATCCATAGCAGGTCCAAGAGGCCTTTTATTTCTATCAAAGTCTAGATTTATATCTTCAAGCATCATCCCTGAATCTATAGCAGGACTTTCAATTGTAAGGTGAAAATCATTTTCTGCAAGAGAGTATAATTTAGGATCAAGTATCCTGGAATTAACATCGAAGCCAAGCTCTTGCCATACTGAAAATGGCCTTCTTACTCCTCCTGTGCACCATCCATTACACCAATAATTACTATTTTCTCTTTCAGCTATTAGTTCGTCACTTAATCTTTTTGACTCTTCTTTTTTTTCATTCATCCCCCGCCATAATTTTGTTGGCCCAGGATTAAAGAAGAGGTTATAATCTGCGCTGTTGTTCTCAATTAATACTCCAGGATATCCTTCATATACTTGCGTAATTGTAATAGGGAATGAAACATTAAGGAATATATTGTTGTGAATCTTATTTCCCACCGCCATTCTTCTGCGGGCTTCTGTTGCTCCGGTAGACACTCCTACAGTCACGCCTCCTGGAAGATTATAAAAGAGATTATTGTAAACATAGGTATAATCAGATGCTGAAATGTAAACTCCCCCATCTGACCAGCCCACGCCTGGCCAGTAATCATATTCATTATTGCTGTTAAGAATAAGATTATTTCTTATCACGGTCGGATCTTCTTTTGTAGCATTAGCAACTTCCATCATAATCGCAAAGCCAGTGTTATTAATAAAAATATTATTCTCAATTATGTGACCATGCTGAGTGTAATCAAACCAAAGCCCTTTACATAGGTTGTTTTTGAACAGGTTATCCTTTATAGTGATTTTCTTTACACTATATGAGGCTAATTTGAGACCGCCACAATGCCAGCCGTGTTCATAATATCTCCAGTTATTCCCCTCTATAGTGTTATTTTCATAAGTAATATAATTTCCAAGCACTCCTGAGCCTGAATTTCCATTAAAGCTTAGTTTTGAATCCCGTATTGTGCAGTTATGGCAGTTTGCGCCTGCAATTCCTGTAAAATCGTTATATGTAATCTCCAGATTTTTAAGCAAGTTATTCTCGCCATTCACGATAAGAGGAGTTGCCTGCGAACTCTTGGCGGTTGATCCTGAATAATGAATGCCTAAATTTTCCAGAACCAGCCAATTTATATTAGCAAACCAGATAGTTTTATCTATGCCGACTTCTATATTTTTTTCATTAGGGTCGGAATTATCAGGAAGCCAGACAAAGAGCTTTCCATAATCAATGCTATTCTTGTCTGATTCATAATAGAAATCTCCCTGAATCATATCACTTTGATTTGTTCTGAAACTGTATGGAGCAGCATATTCTCTGAAAGAATTAGCGGTCTGACGGGAGTTTACCTGTTGCAATGGCTTAGGCAGATTACCATCAACAATCACTATCTGAGGCATATATTCCTTGGCTCTTTTTTCTTTGATAAATATTTCAGCAGTATTGGGATAATTTTCTTTAATGAATGCTGCCCAGTCGAAATACCAAATTGGAGAATCCTGTTGATTAGGATAAGGAGACCATGGAGATATCTTCTCAGACATATAAATTTTAGGCTTTTCTCCAGGATAGCCTGCAATCAAAGTGGGATTTGACTCTGCTCCATTAAGGGGATAGGTTATCCAGAAAATTTCTGCATCTTCTTGGAAGCGATAAATACCCTCTTTTATGTATAGCTTCTGCCCACCCTGTAAGTGAGGCTCAAGGCCGGGATTAAGAGCTCTTTGAATTGTGCACCATGGCTTTTTTATTGTTCCAGGATTAGAATCGCTACATTGGCCGCAAATATTCTGTCCGTCGACATAGAAATCATTATCTCCGGGAGCGAGGTCCGTGCATTTCTCCTGCAGAGGATATGTGGTAAATGCAGTCAATGATATTTGCCACATCACTAAAATAAGTGATATTACTAGAAAAACAGCAAAGGCTATTTTCATCACATCTCTTTTTTCAATCTTTTTCATTATATTATCCTGTTAAATAGCTATAAAAATATTTGTTTGCTTTGCAAGAGCTTAGCTTCGTAAAGCTTCGATGATGAATTAATGCCTTCGGCAGTCCTGCAACATAATTATCACCTTAATACTCATCATCAACGTCTATCTCCCTAGACATGCGATAACTATGGTTTATAAGCCACTTATAATTGAACAGACTCTCTTCTTTTCTACTCCATAATTCTAAGTAAATACTTTGCTTTGCATCTTTCTGTCCTTCCCGGCAACTGCCTTCTGCGGAACTGTCTAAGCCTTTTATCTACTACCTATCTAAGAACGAGAAATTAGACTAAGGCAATTTTAGCCATAGATTTTTTAATAAGAGGAATTCTTTTCTTAATTGTCAGCCAGATTCTATTCAAACTAACTTCATAATATTCATGGGCAATCAGGTCCCTTATATGAGACATTTCCGGCCAAGGTACATGCTTATTCTTGTCTTTTAGAGCTTTAGGGATATTTTTTGTTGCTTCGCCTATTATTTCCAATCTTCTCGCAATAGCATCTTGCAGAAGAATATCTTTCATAAATTCCTCTTCAGATACATTAGAAACATATTTTTCTATAAAATTTAGGCTTTCCCTTATATCATCAATATATAACTTGTAATCTCTTTTCATCTTATTATTGGGATTTCATCGTCCAATATATTCCTTCTTATCTGCTTTCTTATGCATTCGTATTCTACTAAATCAATCTTTTTCCGCAATCTCTTTTCAATTAACATCTTCAATCTTACTATGTCGAACAAGTCATAGGAATCGTCTAACTTTACCAAAATATCAATATCACTTTTTTTATTATGCTCGCCCCTCCCATAGCTACCGAAAATCCCTGCTTTTGTAACATTATGTGCTTTTAGTATGGGTACTAATTTATCTTTGATTTTTTCAAATTCATTTGTTTTCTTCATACATCTTATAGCGGAACTGAATTTTTAAGGTTATTGGGTATTGGGATTGTACTCGACAAGTTTTATAAAGAAATTACATCTTTGAGAAATAAGCTAATCATGCTAAAATAGACCTTTCACCATGAAGGTGTCAAGCCTAGGAAAACGAAGTATGTCTCTTTCTTTTTCTATTTCTTCCATGTTATATCAATAGATATAACAATATTTAAGCTTTTGTTTTCTGTATTTTCTGGATTTCAGAGACAGCTTTTGGATGAGTATGAAGAGAGTTTAGAAGAGTAGCGAGCAAGATATTATACGGGGCCCTGCATCTTTTATCTTTACTAACCAGCGAACCCAACGCAAGAATGCTCCCCCGCTTTAGCTCGGAGTGAATTGCATTGGGCGAGCAGTAATCTATTTCTATTCAAGAAAATTACTAGGAAGTTGTCGATTACGAGTTTTATTAGTACGGTAAACAAGCGACGCTTAGTCAGTATTAAACACGTCGCCTAAAATGTCCAGCGGCTTTAGTGGCTGGGTAGTTTACTTTACAAGTAGTAAAGCTTTTTAAGAGGGAGAGGATATGAATATCAATGTCAAGAGGTGCACAGATAAAAGAGGTAGAGGAATTTCCTAAAAGGATAAAAATATTTTTAATAGTGATATTGGTAGTTTTCTCCATAGGGACAATTGGTTTTAAGATATTGGATAATTCAAGCTTGGCTGATGGCTTTATAAGAACTTTGGAGACTACTGCCTTCATGTTTTCAGATGATAGTCATTTAGTTGAAAGATTATTGGAAGTTTTTCTTGCCACAATAGGGCTATTTACTATATGGTGGGTTCTTTGGAGCGTAGCAGACATGACTTTAGATGGAAATTTAAGAAGGTATTTAAAGATGAAATATTATAGTCTAAAAATGAGGTCGATGAAAAATCACATAATTATTGCAGGAGGGGGAAGAATTGGTGAAGAGATTGCGAGAGTGATATCTGTTAAGAAGAGCAATTTTGTCATAATTGATAATAACGAGCTCATTGTTAAATCTTTAAGGAAAAAAGGATATAATGCCATTTATGGAAATGCGGAAGAAGAGTCTGCTTTGAAGGAAGCTAAAATAGAAAGCGCCTTAAAAATTATTTTAACGCTCCCGAAAACAGAGGCAAATATCTTGGTTACATTGACTGTTAAGGAACTTAATCCTAAAATAGAAGTTTATGCCCGGGCAGATGATTCTTCATTGGCATCAAAGCTGAAGAAAGTCGGAGTCAAGGCGGTTGTGATTCCAGAGATTGTCGCGGGAGATAAACTTGCGGAAGAGCTGAAGGTATAGTTTATATTAGGAAAATACTTCTTGTTATTATATCTACTTTAGGGATGCGAAGTCAAAAAATTTGATGTTAGACTTGTTTTTGTCTACTTTACGAAATTGTTTAAGCTTTTTATCTATTGTAGCCTTTAAATTCGGGCAGTTTTGTAACCATTTTAACATTTTGGAACAGAAAACTATATAAATTATAATCTTTATAGTTATTATAATGAATATAGAATAACAAAATGGAAAACACAACAATAGCAATAAGTAATGAAATAAAAGATAAAATAAAAGAATTTGGAAATAAGGGTGAGACTTATTCAGAGATAATTGCGAGGCTTCTTGAAAGTGCTAGAAAGAGGCAGCTGCAGGATTTGTTAATGAATGAGGAAAATACAGTTTCTATAGATGAGGCTATTGGCAATTCTAAAAAGAGATGGCAAGGGTAATAGTCACAAAAAGGCTTGAAGAAGAAGTAAATAGAATATTTAAGAAGCAATCACTTAAGATATTTCATTTAATGAAGGATTTAGAAGAAAACCCTAAAAAAGGAAAGCCTGTAGGGCAAGTAAGCGGAATAGTTGTCAAGGAATTAAAATATGAAAATTATAGGTTCTATTTCATAACTGATGGATTTAAGATTAAAATGTTGCAAAAAGAAGAATTAGATGATTTGCTGATAAAATTTGTAAGAATGTCTGATAAGAAAAGCCAGCAAAAAACAATTGACGAAATAAAACATATTCTTAGGAGTGTAGGCGAGGAAGGTTTTTAAGAGAGGTTAATGCATAGTGGCAAAATCCCCTTAAAATCGCATGATGGGGGGTGCCCTGCCGAGCATGATACACAATTGCACTTTTAAGGAAACTGAAAACCTGAGAATGTGTTAATATGTCCAGATAGGACAGGCTTATGATACGTGATGGTGAGAGATAAAACTTTATTTAATACACGTGAGAAATCTCCAGCTTTTAAGCTGGAGTATCATTTATCGATTTCTCCCGGTTCTCACAAAACCACGAACAAACCTCGGCTTTTAAGCCGAGGTAAAAACCCGAAGGGT
>Ga0209211_10006501_pt1 | contig 16874 bp, 17 predicted proteins | sample RifGroA2_FD_183992 | JGI IMG/M metagenome (GOLD analysis project Ga0209211, IMG submission 183992) | Groundwater microbial communities from Rifle, Colorado, USA - Groundwater A2 (SPAdes) (version 2) | ecosystem: Environmental > Aquatic > Deep subsurface > Groundwater | place: Rifle, Colorado... | reverse complement strand
TTGACATAAACGGCGGTTTTTTAAGACTCTTTCTTTGTTGAAAATCATAAGGATTAATATTATTTGTAATATTAGCCCTTTTATTATATCAAATTTTTAAAGAATTGTTAATTTGGGGACAGGTCTATTTTTTATTTCGTCTCTTAGAGACGAAATTCTAATTAGCTAAATTTAGTAAAACTAACACCTCTAAAACTTGACAAAATCTGCTATCTATGACACTATCTTATGATAGTTCGGACTTTAAAAAATCACAAAAAGGAAAAGGAGATAAAAATGGGAAACTTGTCATTAGATGACGTGGATAATCTAAAAAAACGTTTTCCAATGGCAACACCTGAAGCCATTAATTGGGTAGTTGCGGGCGGCGGAGCAGTAAAATTTTTATTAACGGCTAATTTTGTCCATCGTCATGGGAACAATCTTCCTTTTGTGGAAAGCTTGCGCGACCACAAAGACTTGGATATTTATGTTTTTCAATCAGAAAATTCTTGTTGGAAAATCCGGTATCCATTGGAAATCATTGGTACTTTTTGGGGCAATACCTACAAGCAGTTTAACTATAATGAAAGAGATATTGACTTTAGTCAATTTTTCATTGAATTGTTAACTGCCTATTATTATGGTTTCCCGATTCCAGAACTTCAACAAGATACAACCTCGCTTCTGATTGATGACAATCATCTATTTACACTAACGCCTGAATATCTGATTGCGAGCCGGCTTTTTAATGCTCGGGGAATTAGAAAGGGTATTGATGACGTTGATGTAAAAGCACTTATTGGAAAATTCCATATTGATGTCAGTAGAATTCACCAGATTGTAAAAAAAGGATCTTTTCCATTTTTTACCGAAGAGATGATTCGTGAAATTCTTCAATCTGGTAATTTTACAAGCATTGATGCTGAAATAAAAACTCGCGCTGAAGAAGTTTTTAGACATCTTCCGCACCAAACTAGACCAATCAACTCCGATTTGCTCTACCGCAATCTTTTCAAAATCGCGGAAAGCGGAATTAATGAAAAAAGATTCCGGTGCGCGGTTAATTTTGTAAGTTCAAATATTTGCATCACCACTTCACCAGAATCTACTGACAAACTTTTTTGGACATTTGTATTTTTTGCATATCATCTTGATAATCAAAAATACAAAAAACGACTATACAAAAAAATTCAGGAAGTCGCAACCGGTATAAATACCAATGAACGACATAATACATGGTTTGCAATTGCAGCCGAAACATGTCAAGCTCTGACTGAATTTCGTGAATCTCTGGTGCGAAAAGAGATGGAGTTGGAATTTGAGCATCTTGCGGCGCGGTTTATTGAAAGACTTTTTGAGACACAATTCAGAAATGTCCTTCTGGCGGAACTGAATTTCATACCATCTAAACTTGCGAAATGTAGAGAAGTACCTGAAGTCCACAACATCATTCAACGCTTCGCTAAACTTATTGGCTGGAGAGGTTGGAAACCACAAGGAGGCCTTCAATGAGCAATAAAGCCATTTTTGGTGCCGATTTCCACGGAAATCGGTATGCTTTTGAACGCCTCTTTGCCGAGGCAGTTCAAAGAAAAATTAAAGTTGTAATTCTGGGCGGCGATCTTACTCCAAAAACACCGATCATTACTACAAGCAATGGCGGGCTTCTGCCGTTACATCCAAGATATTTCCGGGAAGATAAAAACGGTTACACTTATGTTGATTATCTTCGTGAAATCAAGGATGTAATTGGTTCGAGTCGAACCAAAGCGGAAAAACATTTCATTGCGCTTGGCGAATATCTAGTTCACAGCGGCAAACCTGGATTTATTGAAGATATGCTGGAAGAACAAGAAGTGCTTCGAAAAATTATTGACACGGTTCCAACATTGATGAATAGTAATCTTGGTTTGACTCTATGTGATATAGAATGGGATGTTTTGGAGCTGATGCTTAAAAATTCATTAAATCTTTCAGAGGATTTGAATGAAATGCTGGCTACTTGGCGATGTCTTACTCTGGGCATAGAGCAGTACACAAAAGCGAATGAAATTATTAAAATTATATCCGACCAAAAACAAAAACTTTTGATGGATAATCCGGAAGAAATCAGGCAATTATTGCGTTTGATTATGCCAACAGTTAAGCATAACAAACCCGAATCTACCTTACTGAAATTGAAAGTATATTGCAAGGCCATTGCCAGAGAGCATTTTATTTCAACATGGTCACAAAAAACCAGCGGATATGAAACATCTGTAAAACCACAAAAAGATTTTCTTGAATACTATCTGGCTAGGCGCATTAAAAAGTTCAAAGATGAACTGCCTGGCGCCGAAGTTTACGTCATTCTTGGCAATGATGATAACAGTGAGTGTGAACCAATCGTCAAACGCCTACATGAAAGAGGTGTGGTCAGATACATCTCAGGCGAGGTTGCTCAACTTTCACCCGACTTGCTCATTGCCGGTTATCAATACATTGGTCCAATGGAAAACGTGTATTGCTCTGACTGGCAAAAAATTGAGCAAGAAATTGAAATTGATCTGACTGAAATTGAAGCAGAAACCGCGGGAAAGAAAACGATTTTCGTGGTTCATGTTCCGCCAAAATACACAAAGTTAGATCTTGGTGAGGGTGGAAGAAAAAACTTTGGAAGTACTGGCGTCCGCGGGTGGCTGACAAAAGGTTCCAAACATGTGCTGCTTTCCGGCCATATTCATGAAGCGCCTTTTACAAGAGGCGGTTCATGGAGAGAGGTGGTTGAAGGAACTCCTTGCTTCCAACCCGGTGGCTGGCATGACGAGGGTCTTTGCGCCGTTGTCTTTGACCTTGATAATCCGGAAGACGCGGAATGGATTCATAATTCATACCCAGCCGATTCTCAAGATTAATCCGGTCTCAACCGAACAGTTCACACTGTTCGGTTTTTTATTTTGTCTATAGGGCAATTCGCACGAATTTGCCTATTGTTTCCTCGAGGTTCGACCTACGTAGGTCGAACCTATGTATATTGATTTTTTAATTAAATGGTGTAAAATATCCATTATATGTTACTTGACACCCACTGTCACATTCATTTTCGCGCTTATGACAAAAACCGCGATGAAGTTCTTGCCCGCATTAAAGAAAAAAATGTTGGGATGATTACTGTTGGTACAAATTATCCAACTTCGGCAAGCGCAGTGGAATTTGTAAAAAACCATAAAAATGTTTGGGCCGCGGTTGGTACGCATCCCCATCACTTATTTCCTGGATTCACAGATCCGGATGAAGAAGAAAATCATTCTGTGGAAATTTTTGATTACGAAAAATACAAAGCCTTAGCAGTACAAGAAAAAGTCGTGGCAATAGGGGAGTGTGGCATTGATATTTTTCGTCTTCCAGATGGTTGTAGTAGAGAAGAAGTTTTAGCAAAACAAGAAGCCGTGTTTCGGATGCACTTAGATTTGGCCGACGAATTGGATCTGCCAGTAATTGTGCACGGTCGCGATGCTCATGAAGAAATTAGAAAAATCTTGGAAGAATATGTTAGTGCTGGAAAATTAAAAAAACGCGGAGTCATCCACTGCTACACTGGAACAATTTCCGAAGCGGCTGCCTATTTGCCACTAGGATTTTATATCGGTTTTACCGGAATCATTACTTTCCCGCCGCGAAAAAACCAAACTGAAACTCTGGCTCAAGTTGTAGCCAGCCTTCCGTTGGATAAAATTTTAATTGAAACTGACGCGCCATATTTGTCACCAGTCCCGCACCGTGGCAAACAATGCGAGCCACAATACGTCGAATTTGTCGCCCGCAAAATTGCCGAGATCAAAGGCGTGGCATACGAAGAAGTCGTTGAACAATCATACCAAAACGCGAAAAATCTTTTTAATCTGCCATAATCTCGCCACAGCCATTTTAAAACATGTAGTACCATTCGTACGAATGGTGCTTAGAATTTAATAATGTAGGGCGGGGTCTTGCTTGCCACGTGAAACCCTGCGAGGGTTTTTACGTGGCACCCCGCCAATGCGTTGTATCTACGAGGCTCAGCCTCGTAGAAGCAAACCACTTCCCTAAATCTAAAACAAATTTGTCATCCCGAATTTTTATAACGAATATTCTTACGAGTTAAGTAGGGCGGGGTCTTGCACCCCGCCAACGAGGCAACCCACGAACCACCCCCTCTTTTCTCCACCAGAGGCGAACCAGCCTTCGGTTGATGATTTATCTTTTCGCTTTTCTAACCTCTCTTACCAATTTCTAATTTCCAAACAGCCAATTTCCATTCTTTTACTCTCCATTCTGCCAAAAAATTGACCAAACCACCCCATCTGGCGTATGATTGTATTAAGAAATTAAATACAAAATTTACTTTTTAAAATATGAACGAAATCATCTATATCCTTACAAATGAAGCAATGCCCGGCTATATAAAAGTTGGCAGAACTTCAACAAGTCTTGAACAAAGAATAAGGGAACTAAATTCCTCAACAAGCGTACCTTTGCCTTTTACCGCTTTCTATGCCTGCATAGTAAAAGATGCTCAATTTGTCGAACATCAACTCCATGACGCTTTCGACAACGCCAGAATAAATCCTCGAAGAGAATTTTTTCATATTGCGCCGGAACGAGTAGTCGCAGCATTGAAGTTGGTTGAAATTGAAAATATCACTCCGAAAAAAGATTTTGTTGATACAAAAGAAGATCAAGAGGCATTAAATGAAGCGCGTCAAAGACGCAGTAGATTTAATTTTGGTATGGTTAATATTCCTATCGGAGCAGAACTTATTTTTAGTCGTGATGAAAATATTAAAGCTAAAGTTATAAATACTCATTCCACCGACTCTATTGAATTCAACGGCAAAACAACAAGTCTTTCAAAATCGGCACAAAAAATACTCGGCTATGATTATGGAGTCGCTGGAACGGACTATTGGATGTATGAAGACGAAACACTTGATGAACGGAGAAGAAGATTTGAAAATGAAGAATAAAATTAAAACATTTACAAAATAAAAATCAATATGTCAAAAAATAAAAAACTTACAAAAGAAGATTGCGAACGGATGTGGGGTGAGGATCAGCCTTATTCCCAAGTCCGCCTTTGCGAAGAAGTGCGAATTTTAGGCGATGGCGTGAGCCGAGTTTTTCTTGTTGTGGAAGCGGAAATAAATCCGTTTACTTTTGAATATATTTTAGAATACAGAGAAAAATTTAAAGATGACCAGGCAATACAACAATTACTGGATCATGCAGATTACCGTGACAAACATGGTTATATTGTTTACGCGGGTGAAACAGAACTTCGAGGAAAAGAATCCGTGGATTTTGCCCAAGAACAAGCATCTGCTGCTGTTCAAACGCTTATAAAAATGCACGCGTTTATTATAGATGAATTCGGTTTGGAAAAGAATTCTGGTTTTGGAGTTGTCAAAGACCCACTAAAGAATGAAAATTTTATTTGGAACAGCCTAAGCGGTCAAATAGAACCCGCGGATGATGAAATTTGGGATGAAGAAACTTTGGTTGGTAGCCCAGCAGGGATATGCAACAACAAAGCCAGGTTTTATTTCGTTTTACCTTTTGGTAGAGATTTTGAACATAAAAAAGAATCTGCCATGCTAATCATCAAAAACATTAAAAAAACTTCAGCTCATTTTAAAGCGGAGATTGAAGAAGTTGAAAGTTTTCAAGAATATTTTTTTATGACAGTCTTGTTGCCGTTTGAAATTGCACCAGCAGATTATATTGAAACCTTTTTGAATAAGTGTAATACCATGGCAAAGAAAATAATTTTTCAAAAAAATTATTTAATTAACAACACCAAAAGACCATCGCCAAAAGAAATTATGTCTTTCTTGGGCCACCTACCCCGCTAATCCATGAAAGAATTCGCGTAAACATATAATAAACTTCCGGTATAAATAGCTCAAATAACCTTTGTACTTTTCGCGCGAATGGTACAATAAACAAACAAACACTCCCTCGTACTATAGGCAAATTCGTGCGAATTGCCCTATTCCAATTTTTATCAAAAATAACCTTTGTGTCATCCATACACCTGTCCGTCAAAAACATGACAGAAGTGAGAAAAATACAAAACAAAAATTCTTCCAATTTTATATCAAAGTCTATTGCAGTGTTTTGCAAAAGACTGCAATAAGAAAAAAGAAAATGAACTATACAATCAAAAAAAGCAAGCGAGCAAAAATAATTAGAATTACAATACGCCACAACGGAGAAGTGATTTTAACTGTGCCTCGCCAAGCATCAATTCGTTTGGCAAAAAAATTTCTAGAAGAGAAAAAAAATTGGATCTTAAAAAAGATCGAATTTTTAAATAAACATAAAAATCCGGAATTTGTTAATCTTCCAAAAGATGATTACAAAAAAAAGAAAAAAGCCGCACGCCGGCTTGCGGTTGATCGCATCAAACACTTCAACAAATTTTATAATTTCAAATTCAACAAAATAACTGTTCGAAACCAGCGGACGAGGTGGGGGAGTTGCTCATCGCATGGCAACTTAAACTTTAATTATAAAATTATCTACCTTCCAGACCATATTGCTGATTACATCATTGTCCACGAACTCTGCCACCTTGAACAGCATAATCATTCAAAAAACTTCTGGGCAATGGTTGCCAAAACAATTCCAGATTATAAAAAAATAAAAAAAGAACTCCGTTTCAAATCTCTCATCTTACAATAATATCTTTTTAACCTAAGTACCATTCGCACGAATGGTACCATATGATATAATGAAAATATATGAAACCGGAAAAAATTTTAAAGGCTTTGGCAAACAAAAGGCGTTTAGAAATGTTGAAATATTTAAATAAAAACAAAGAAGCTGTGGTCGTGGACATTGCTGATGGTATTAATCTATCAGTGAGAGCAACTTCTAAACACCTCCTAAAATTAACTGACGCTGAAATTTTGATAAATAATCAAAAAGGTATTTATGTCTTTTACAAACTCTCTCAACCAGTACATCCACTCGTGAGGCTTACAATTTCTTTATTATAAAAAAACTGACCAAAAGCATTGGCCAGTATAACTAATCTTTATAACCATTACCACGACATTCAGAACATGCGAAAGTACAATCAAAAGAACCGGATCCTTCGCAACTACTGCATACCTCTTTATTACCAGATAAACTCTTTATCCGCCCTTTTCCTTCGCATCTAAAACAATATTCACTCACATCCTCCATGCCCGAACCATTGCATTTCGAACAGGTATTATGAACAGTCTGGTATCCCATTATTTTCTCCTTTCTTACAAAAAGAACCTTACTAAAAGTATAAGTGTAAAAATAAAAATTGTCAAAAAATTGTCATCACACCTTGACAGTTATTTAAAAAAAAGTTATACAATCTTATAATCGCAACAAAATCACGCATTTTCTTTAAAACCATCGAAAAAGGAGATAGAGGCGATGAAAAAAATTGCGTGTTTGTTCTTTATCATTGTTTTTTTTGGATTTTTGAAAAATGCAACAGCAGCACGGAAAAACCCGGATTGGTCTGAGCAAAATAATTTTGAACTTCGTTTTTCCACAATGGCGTGGAGTGGACAATGGCCGATCGTAAATGTGGTGGATAGCCATCCGATCCCAGATCTTCAAATCAATCTTGGAAACAACCGGCTTCAGTTCCGCGGCTTGCCGACCGTGCTTCATATCTTTGAGTTTGACCTTCATTTGTTATGGCGCGACTTTCTTGGTGCCGGTCTGTCGTACAACCTGCTCGGCTGTTGGAATATTGATTACTTTGACCGGATTGTTTTTAACCGTTATGCCTATGCCCAAAGAATCTATACAATAATGAAATTAGGTGAAGCTTCACTCACATTGTCTGCCGGAGCAATACAATACACAGACAATGTTTACGGAGAAGACGGATTCACAATTCTAAATTTTCCAGAATTTGGATTAAAATGGAATTTGAGTCCGGGAACAATTACCGCATCAATCGGATCATCAATGATTTACACCCAAACCAACGGCAAAAAAGATTGCAATCCGATCGGAGCAGTCACTTTTGTCTCTAAATTTCATTGAACGAAAGTAAGGCGGGGCTTATGCCCTGCCTATTTTAATAGACTTGTCCCTAAATAGGCTTTTGAGTTGAAATTTTCATTTTTTGAGGCAGAATCGTTGAATAAATTTTGAGGTTTATCTGTAAGATAAGCTGAAAAATTTTTCAACGATTATGACCAAAAAATGGAGATTTCAACCAAAATGCTATTTAGGGACAAGTCTAATACAAAAAACCAACCTCATAATTTCAAAATTTTAAAAGAATATTGACGAATTTCAGATAACAATGTAAACTATAGTCGATTTTAAATAACTTGTGGATATTATTTGTGCAAGAAAAAATGACTAAAATTACAGATAAAACAAAAATAAGACTTCCGTCCGATAGGCGGTATTTTTTATTTGCGCTTAAAACCATGGGTGAAATTACTTGGATGATCGCCGTGCCAATCGTAGCTTTAGCAATATTTGGAAAATGGCTTGATTCTCGATATAATACCAGTCCACTTTTTATTATTTTAGGCTTTGTTTTAGCCGCAATACTGTCCGGACTTACTGTCTCGCGCCGCGCCAAAGAACTTGGAAAGGAATATCAGGATTTGGATAATGTAGAAGTAGAAAAGGATAATATGAATTAAAAATTCCAAATTCCAAGCACCAAGCAACTTCCACAGGAAGTCATCCTGAACCGTTTTGATAAATTTTTCTACAAGGGTAAAGGATCTCACATTCCTAACCAAACAATATCAAAATCACAAACTGCAATAAAAATTCAAAACACATCCTGTAATTGATCTGACTTTGACAAGGTGCAAAATCTACCACCCCACAATCTTCGTTCGTAATGTTCGTAATAAGTTCGTAGTTCGTATAAATTATGCTTCTCCCACCAATCACTGCTGAACCAATATTTAACATAGGTAGCTTTCCAGTTACCAATGCTCTTATCAATGGCTGGATTGCGGTGGTTTTATTTATAATAATTGGACTGATTGCCAAAAAACGAAAAGATTTGATCCCAAAAGGAATTCATAATGTTTTTGAAGCAATTGTAGAATTTATTTTAGATACAATTCAAACTGTAACACATGATCGAGAAAGAGCCAAAAAATTCTTACCGCTTGTTGGATCGTTATTCCTTTTTATTTTAATTTCAAATTGGATGGGACTTTTTCCCGGAACCGGATCAATTGGTGTTTACCAATTTCATCATGGTGAAGTGGAACTTATCCCAATTTTAAGACCAGCAGCCAGTGATTTGAATTTAACCTTGGCGATGGCGCTAATTGCAGTCATTGGTTCTCACATCTTCGGAATATTCACTATTGGATTTTTTAAACACGCTAACAAATTTATCCAGCTTGGCACGCTTTGGAGTTCAGTTCGCAAAGGTGGAATAAATATTTTTATCGGGTTGGTTGAATTCATGGTGGGAATTATTGAATTAGTTTCTGAAGCGGCAAAAGTTGTTTCCTTGTCACTGCGACTTTTTGGAAACATTTTTGCCGGAGAAGTTCTTTTGACAGTAATCGCCGGATTAGTCGCGTTCTTTGTACCATTGCCTTTTATGGGTTTGGAATTGATCGTTGGAATTATCCAAGCAATGGTGTTTTCTTTATTAACTTTAGTTTATTTAACCGTGGCTACTGAAAAAATTAGTCACTAAAAAATTATATGGCAATGGATCCAGAATCAGTGCGTATCTTTACAAAAGGTCTGACAATGGCGGTTGGCGGTTTTGCGCCAGCGCTCGCGGTCGGAATGTTGGTGGCAAAAGCAATGGAAGCAATCGGCCGAAATCCGGAAGCTGCTGGAAAGCTTTTCGTTCCAATGCTTCTTGGCGCCGCGTTTGCTGAAGCGATTGCGATCTACTCGCTTGTTGTTGTTTTCACTTTGTAAACGTATTTTTATCTTGTGCCTGAAATCCGTTTTGGGCACAAATATAAGAATAAGTAAGTGAGTAATCAGGTAATTGACAAATTCGAAGCACAAAATCCGAAATACGAAACAAATCTAAAATTCAAATGTTCAAATCACCAAAACCTTATTCTCATGTTCTTAAGAACATGAGAATAAGAAATAGATAGAATTTAAAATTTGTTTTGAACATTTGTATTTTGATCATTTAAATTTGTTTCGAATTTTGATATTCGGATTTTTACAAGCTACAAGCTAATTCCTAATTCCTCAGTCCTAAGTCCTTAGTCCTACACTAAAAAAATATGTTAATCGAAATCGCACATGCTGTGGCTAATGCTGCAAAAGAAGTGGCTGAAGTTGCCAATGAAACTGCAGTCGGAGAACAAGGTGTTCTTGGATCTCTGGGAATTAATTTAAAACTTTTTATCGCCCAACTCGTCAATTTTGCCGTAGTTTTGCTTGTTTTGTGGAAGTGGGCATATAAACCGATTGTTAAAATGATGGACGAACGAGAAAAGAAAATCGGCCAAAGCGTTTTAAACGCGGAAAAAATTGAAAAGGAAATGGCCCAGCTTGAAATCAGAAAAAATCAAGTTGTTTTGGAAGCGGAAAAACAAGCACAAGCAATTATTTCTGAAGCCAAAGAACTTTCCGAAAAAATTCGACAACAACAAACCGAAAAAACAAAAGTTGAACTTGAAAAATTAGTTGTCAAAGGAAAAGAATCGCTCGAGACTGAAAAAGTTCGTATTGTAAAAGATGCAAAAAATGAAATTGCTGATCTTGTTGTTTTAGCGTGTGAAAAAGTAATGGGAGAAAAAATGAATGATAAAAATGATAAAGCTTTAGTTGAAAAAATTATTAACCAAGTATGAAAAAACTAACCCCGCGCCAGTACGCGCAATTGCTTTACAATCTCACTTTAGATTGTAAAAAAAACGAAGCAGAAGCACGGATAAAAGCATTTGCAAACTATCTTATAAAACAGCGCGCCACAATGTTAATGCCGCGAATTCGTCAAGCATTTTTAGAAATCTGGAATTTAGAAAATGACGTAGTTGAGGCGGAAGTAACTTCAGCGCGCAAAATTTCATCAGGCATGAAAACTAATCTGACTAAAGCGCTCGGAGCTAAAAAATTAGAAATTAAAGAAATTATTGACAGCAAATTAATCGCGGGAGCCAGATTCCGAATAGGAGACACGGTAATTGACGGAACTCTCAAAGGTCATCTTGAATCCTTGCGCAAACATTTATATGCCAGATAAAAATTACATACTTGATACGCTCAAAGAACAATTGACTAATTTTACTGCGGATCCAAAAGTGCAAAAAGTTGGAACAGTGGTGGAAGTGGGGGATGGAATTGCCCGTATTACCGGACTATCTGACTGTATGGCATCAGAAATGCTTGAATTTCCCGGCGGTACTAAAGGTGTGGCTTTAAATTTGGAACGCGAAACTGTCGGTGCCATGCTTCTTGGTGAAACCGGTGATATCAAAGAAGGGGACACGGTTAAAACAACCGGAAAAATTCTTTCTATTCCGGTTGGCAATGGTCTTATTGGTCGCGTAATTAATCCTTTGGGAGAACCTTTGGATGGTAAAGGACCAATCGATTCAACAGATATTTATCCAATTGAAAAAGTGGCACCTGGAGTTATCACTCGCGAATCTGTAAACACTCCAGTACAAACCGGTATTAAAGCCATTGATTCAATGATCCCAATCGGCCGTGGCCAGCGCGAACTTATTATTGGTGACCGTCAAACCGGAAAAACCGCAGTAGCCATTGATACAATCATCAATCAAAAAGGTAAAAACATAATCTGCATTTATGTTGCCATTGGACAAAAAGAATCCAAGGTGGCAAAAATTGTTGCCAAGTTAGAAGAAGCTCACGCTATGGATCACACGATTGTGGTTGTCGCCGGTGCAAGCGACCCAGCACCACTTTCATTTATTGCTCCATATGCTGGAGCGGCGATTGGCGAATATTTTATTGATCAAGGAAAAGACGCGCTCGCAGTTTATGACGACTTGTCAAAGCACGCTTGGTCATATCGAGAAATTGCTTTGCTATTGCGCCGTCCGCCTGGTCGTGAAGCTTATCCGGGAGACATTTTTTACTTGCACTCACGACTATTGGAACGCGCTTGCAAACTTTCCAAAGAACATGGCGGTGGTTCATTGACCGCCTTGCCAATTATTGAAACTCAGGCTGGCGATGTGTCCGCTTATATTCCAACAAACGTTATTTCAATTACAGACGGACAAATTTATCTTGAAGCGGATTTATTTTATCGCGGAATTCGCCCGGCTTTAAACGTCGGATTATCAGTTTCCCGCGTTGGTTCAGCGGCACAAACAAAAGGAATGAAAAAAGTTGCCGGAAAACTTCGTCTTGACCTCGCTCAATTCCGCGAACTTGAAGCCTTTGCTCAATTTGCCACTGATTTGGATGCCGGTACAAGACAACAAATTGATCGCGGTCGCCGCACCGTTGAGGTTCTTAAACAAAAACAATATTCACCAATGCCAGTTGAAAATCAGATAGCGATTTTGTTTGCTGTAACCAACGGATATTTAGATAAAGTAAAAGTTGAAAATGTAAATGACTGGGAATCAAATTTTCATGAATACCTTGAAACAACTGGCAAAACTGTATTTGATGAAATTGCGGAAAAGAAAACTTTAGAAAAAGATCTGGAAGAAAAATTAAAAGCGCTGATTGAAAAGTTTAATGAAAATACTGGGAAAAAATTCATGGAAGAAGACAAATAAAATATCTTCAAATTTTGAATTTTGAATAAATTTTTAATGATTGAATTTTTATTATAGCGCCCAAATTTGTCGCCTACAATGTTCTCCCGAGAGGAATGCGTATTACGAGGGAGAACTTCCTATATTCTAAATTCAAAATTCTCTATTCATACCCTATGGCTGTCTCCACAAAATTAATCAAAGGCCGCATAAAAAGCATTAGTAATACTAAAAAAATTACTAAGGCGATGGAATTGGTTTCCGGCGCCAAGATGCGCAAAGCGGTAAATTCAGTTTTATCAACCCGACCTTATTCCGCCATGTCTTGGGATATGGTTGTTGAACTTGCAAAAAGAACTGATCCAAACGACCATCCATTATTAAGAATTTCTGAAAAAAAAGAAAATATTCTTTTGATTGCTTTATTTTCCGATCGTGGTTTATGCGGCGGTTTTAATTCACAACTCTTGAGAAAATTAAGAATTTTTGAAAATTTACACAGCACCAAGGTGGCAAAAGTCGATGTTATTGCGGTTGGTAAAAAAGGTATTAATGCTTTTCGACGAAGTGGTATGAACATCATCGCAGCGTTTGAAGGAATTTCCAACAATACTAAGTGGTCGGAAATAAGACCGATTGCAAAAATGGCAATAAACGAATTTATTTCTGAAAAATACGACCAAGTTATTATTGGATACACAGATTTTCGATCAACCATAGTACAAAATCCACGCACCAGAATTTTACTTCCGGTAAATCCGGGAATAATTGCCGACGAACTTGGAGCAATAGGAATCTCTGAACCTAAAAAAGAATTTCCGGCACAATGGGAAAAATATGAATTTCAATTTGAACCAAATGCAAACGATGTACTTGAAGAAATGTTGCCACGATTGGTGGAAACTCAAGTTTTTCAAGCGGTGTTGGAATCATCGGCTTCAGAACAATCCGCGCGAATGATGGCAATGAGAAGCGCTTCGGATGCAGCGCGTGACATGATCAATGATTTACAATTAACATTTAATCAAGCCCGCCAAGCGAGCATTACAAACGAAGTCGCAGAAATTACTTCTGGCAAAGCGGCGTTGGAGTAATAAAAAGTTGGTAGTTTGTAGTGAGTAGTTGGTAGAAATTCCAAGTCCTAAATTTTTGTCTACAGGTAAGTAGGGCGGGGTCTTGCACCCCGCCATAATTTCACAAGATCCAGAGGACGGTAAAGGTAGCACAGTACTTTATATACTGCTTCATTGCGGGGGACAAGCCCCCGCGCTACTCATTCTTAAATCTTTGTTCGTAATATTCGTACTGTGTTCGTAGTTCGTATAATATGCATACATTATCCTACAACCTAAAACCTATAACCTAATACCTAACCTAAAAACTAATCTATGAACAAAGGAAAAATCGCACAAATTATCGGACCGGTTGTTGACGTGGAGTTTGAACAAGGACTCCCGAAAATTTTAAATGCTTTAGAGCTTGAAAAAGATGGACAACGGCTTGTTTTTGAAGTTGCCCAACATATTGGAGGAAACAGTGTTCGAACCGTGGCCATGTCGTCAACTGACGGGCTGATGCGTGGTATGGAAGTTTTAGACACCGGTGCACCAATTTCCGTTCCAGTTGGAAAAGAAACTTTGGGGCGCATGTTTTCAGTTACCGGCGATGCAATTGACGGTATGCCTGATCCAAAAACTGCAAAAAGATATCCAATCCACCGACCAGCTCCGGATTTCAAAGATCAATCTACAAAAACCGAAGTTTTGGAAACTGGCATTAAAGTTATTGATTTGATTTGTCCAATGGTCAAGGGTGGGAAAGTCGGATTATTCGGCGGCGCCGGAGTAGGGAAAACTGTCGTCGTAATGGAACTTATCCGAAACATTGCCACTGAACACGGCGGTTATTCAGTTTTTGCCGGAGTGGGAGAGCGCACCCGTGAAGGAAATGATTTGTATCATGAAATGAAAGAATCTGGTGTTATTGAAAAAACTTCGCTTGTTTTCGGACAAATGAATGAGCCGCCAGGCGCCCGCGCTCGCGTGGCTTTGACTGGTTTGGCCATTGCTGAATATTTCCGTGATGAAGAAAAGCAGGATGTTTTGCTATTCATTGATAACATTTTTCGATTTACTCAAGCTGGTTCAGAAGTATCCGCGCTTCTTGGACGTATTCCATCAGCCGTAGGATACCAACCAACCTTAGCAACAGAAATGGGTACTTTGCAAGAACGAATTACCTCAACCAATGAAGGTTCAATCACTTCTGTGCAAGCGGTTTATGTTCCAGCTGATGACTTGACTGACCCAGCACCAGCCACAACTTTCGGACACTTGGATTCAACTATCGTATTGGCGCGCTCACTCACTGAACTTGGAATTTATCCAGCAGTGGATCCTTTGGATTCTTCTTCTGTAATTTTGGATCCGCTTGTTATTGGCGAAGAACATTATCAAGTTGCCCGTGGCGTGCAAAAAGTTTTACAGCGCTATAAAGATTTGCAAGATATTATTGCAATTTTAGGAATGGAAGAATTAGGAGAAGAAGACAAACAAACTGTTTCTCGCGCGAGAAAAATCCAAAAATTCCTTTCCCAACCATTCCATGTTGCCGAAACATTTACCGGCACACCGGGAAAATATGTTTCGGTTAAAGAAACTATTCGTGGATTTAAAGAAATCTTGGAAGGCAAACACGATGATAAACCAGAACAAGCTTTTTATATGAAAGGTGGGATTGATGAGGTAAAATAGGGAATGAAAAAAGTAGGTAGTAGATAGAGCTATAAGCCATAAGCTATAAGCCGTAGAAATTCCAAATCATAAACCGCCAGCTGGCAATTAAAATCCAAAAAACAATATTATTATGTAGCTCAAACCTTTAGGTTTGAGAATGTCTCAGGTCTAAAGACCTGAGCTACACCAGTCCCAACGTTTCTCAGTTTCTCTGTTACCCATATGCCAAAAATTAATTTTGAACTTACCACTCCGGAACGAAATGTTTATAAAGAAAAAATAGATCAAATTACCCTTCCAACCAAAGAAGGGGAAATTACTGTACTTCCAAACCACATTCCGCTTGTCGCAGTTTTGGTTCCTGGTATGGCAACGCTTGTAAAAAATGGCGAGGAATCATACTTAGCAGTTTCCGGCGGATTTATTGAAATTCAACCCGGAAGCCGAGTCATAGTATTGGCTGACACGGCAGAACGCGCTGACGAATTGGATGTGGAAAAAATCGAAGAAGCGCGCAAACGGGCGCAAGACGCTTTGGAAGAAACACGTCATGGCGATCAAGTTTCTTTTGCCGAAGCTACTGCATTACTAGAACGAGAATTAGCGCGATTAAAAGTGGCGAGGAAAAAGAAATATCGGAGATAATAAAATCTGATAATTAGTAAAAATACTCATTGTACCATTCGCGCGAAAAGTACAATGTAAAAATTAAAACGGCTGACTCTATAAAATAAAAATGCCACCCTTGGGAGTTCCCTCGGGTGGCATCGTAGTATAGCACAAATTGCTAATTTTGTATTTATAGTATACCATAATCTTATACTTTTGTCAAGAGCAATATTAAAATTATGGCTAAATTTAACGTAAAATTAGCCTATAAAAACCTTTTTCAAACCTATGGTCCGCAGAAATGGTGGCCTGTTTTGCATCCGCAAAACGCGCAATTTGAAATAAGTATTGGCGCGATTTTAACGCAAAACACGGCTTGGACCAATGTGGAAAAAGCCTTAGCAAATCTTTATAAAAATAATTTACTGTTACTCGAAGCTATTAAAACCGCGCCAAAATCCAAACTAGCAAAAGCCATAAAACCAGCCGGATATTTTAATCAAAAAGCAATTAAATTAAAAAAGTTTGTAAAATTTTTAGAAGCTGAAGGCGGTTTTAAAAAATTGGCAAAACTGCAAGTTCCAGAATTAAGAAAAAAATTACTTGGCATTTGGGGCATTGGTCCGGAAACTGCGGATTCCATAATTTTATATGCTTTCAACAAACCATCTTTTGTAATAGACACTTACACTAAAAGATTGCTTGCTAAATCCGGAATTAAATTTAAAACTTACGACGAATATAAAAAATATTTTGAAAGCCGTCTGCCAAAAAATGTAAAAATGTGGAACGAATATCATGCACTGATTGTGCGATGGGAAAAGGGGCG
>Ga0209211_10006500_pt1 | contig 16876 bp, 14 predicted proteins | sample RifGroA2_FD_183992 | JGI IMG/M metagenome (GOLD analysis project Ga0209211, IMG submission 183992) | Groundwater microbial communities from Rifle, Colorado, USA - Groundwater A2 (SPAdes) (version 2) | ecosystem: Environmental > Aquatic > Deep subsurface > Groundwater | place: Rifle, Colorado... | reverse complement strand
CATAATATAGGTTGCAAACATGATCTTGTTTATAATAGCTTAAATTTCTGTTTGACGGGATTCTTCGCTTTGTTCAGAATGACATGTCGATTTGTCGCACAATGTTGACAATAAAATAATTCTCTGGTAATCTTAATATCAATAGATTATGAGGAATTAGTTTTAAAATTAAAAATTTAAAATTAAAAATTTCTTTGAGCGTCTCCCCTACTCTGCCCGGGATATTTCGTGAAACATTTTGCAAAATATTTTCACATAGAAGCTATGTTAAGACGTATTAAATGAGTAAAATATTTATGATTAGATTGATATATCAATATTTGGTTGTTGAATACAGTAGTTAGCAGGAGAAACAGATGAGTGATAATAATTTGGAAGGAATTACTGGATTAATCAATGATTTTTTAGAACATTTGGAAGTTGAGCGCGGTCTATCGCTATTAACTATTAGGAATTATCGTTTTTGGCTGATGCGATTTGCTAAATGGTTATTCAGCGAATTCCCGGATAGCAAATTGTTTCAAGTTGACGTAGAGAAGGTCAGAAAATTCCGTTTGTGGCTGGGAAGGCAAAAGGGTCGGGGCGATTCACAAATGTCATTGGTGACTCAAGGATATCATGTTATTGCTTTGAGAAGCTTCTTAAAGTGGTGCTCGAAAATGAAGATTGTGGTCATGAGTCCGGAGACTATTGATGTTCCAAAAAGTCGGAGTAGGGAGTTGGCTTTCTTGTCTTCGGTCCAGGTTAGCGACTTATTGAATACCGCCAACGGAGCTAAAATTAAAGACTTGCGGGATAGGGCGATTTTAGAAACGCTGTTTTCAACCGGGCTAAGAGTGTCGGAATTGGTCAAGTTGGACAGGGATAAAATTAATTTGGAACGGGGTGAATTTTCGGTTATCGGCAAGGGCGGCCGGGCCAGAGTGGTTTTTTTGTCTAAGCGGGCGATTGAGTGGCTAAATAAATATTTTGCTAAAAGAAAAGATTACTACAAACCCGTATTCATTCGGGTGGGCGGTAAAAAACCGGAAGTGGTTACCCCCGACGAAAAAATGCGTCTGACTTCCCGTTCGGTTCAAAGGTTAGTGGAATACTACCGGCTTAAATCCGGAATCCCGATTAAGATTACTCCTCATGGCTTGCGTCATTCATTTGCGACTGACTTACTTCAGGGAGGAGCTGATCTGCGGGCAGTCCAGGAATTACTGGGGCATAAAAATATCGCCACCACCCAAATTTATACTCACGTCACTAACCGCGAGTTGCGCGAAGTCCATCAGCGGGCGCATAGCGGGAATAAATAGTGCTAAAATAGCGCGATGTCAGTGCTTTTTGAGGTTTGGAAGCGAACCGTGCCGGAAGGCATAGTGATGAGGTATGGTCAAATCAAGCGAAATATTAGAACTCTTCAAGCTGAAGGTTTGATCCCTGACAAAATAGAGCGGGTGGCTGATGTGGGCTATGGATCAGGCGCCGGTAGTATTGCTATAGCCGATCTGTTTATTGAGGCGACTATTACCGCAATTGATAATTCCAGCTCTCAACAAAATTATCCCGACTATCATCGTCGCCCATTGCCGTGCTGGACATCAAGATTTGAGGCTGTTTCAAATGATGTCAAAAAGGTCGCCCCAAAACTTGAGCATCACGATATCGTATTGGCCTCCAGAATTCCATTTTCCGACATGAATAAAAAGGTTGATTGGAGAGTTGACTCTTTAGATGCCGCCGAAACATTTATTGCTTTAACTCTGCTGGTAAAACCTGAAACAGGGGTTGTACTAATCGGATATGAGCCGCATGAAGATCCCGGGGCGCTTTGGGAATTGGAGAAAAGAATTGATTCAGGGAAACTTTTCAACAATCTTATGCGGTATCAAGTCGAAAATGGCGATGATTGGCTTGTGTTGAAAGGAGTAAAGCGAGACGCGTTAATTGCATCACAATCAGATCCGGAAATTCTTTTGACTGAAATCGGGAAGAAACTGCCGCCTATAAATTCATTCGCAGAATATCTAAGGTTAGATAGAAGTCACGATTAAAATGAATTAACATTTTTTTCAATCGTCGTGACGAATGAATTCTTTTATAGAATTATTTAACATTATTTAATGATGTAGAATGACTCTGCTATAGCATAGCCATTCTACATGATATTGAATAATGCTTAAGCTATTTGACTGTGATGTTGTAAATGCTAGAAGCAAATAATCGGAAATATCGAGGCAAGTGAATCTACTAGCGAGCGGCATAGTATGAATAAGTAATAGCTATCTAATAAACCTCGTCGTGGCCGCCGATATTAATTAGCAGAATGCCGTAATCCCTATATACAAACATGATTCTCAAGCCCATGTCTATGCTTATGCTCCACATATCAACGCCATTAGATTTTATTTTATGCAACCTTAAACTATTATGATTTTTGTTGAGTGAAAATAGTTTTAATTTTGAGCGTATTTTTATTTGTAACAGGGAGTTTTTACTTATTAGCTTCTTATATTTCTTTACAAAATCAGGAGACTGTTTAATTATCATTATTAAGTTTAAACTCCACAGACTTTCCGTCATTGTCATCCTTCAAGGCTTTTTTTAGCAATAGATTCATTTTAGAAGTGGCTTCAAAAGTTGGTATTGATGTTACTTCTTCAATAGCATCTTTGGCCAGCACAAATTTAGCATATTTGGTGACATCATATCCCAAAACTGCCGCCCGCATGGATAGAAGCTGTGTTTCCTGATCCGTCAAAGTAATTTGTAATTTAGTCATGAGGCTATATTAATTCAAACTCAATGATTTGTCAATGCTTAGCCAATGACTATTAAATAGAGACTCCTCCAAAGGCTAAGTTTAAACCTGAGATGCTGTTGAGGAAAATTGGGCTTAAACATCCGTCATATATTGAGCTTAGAAGAATATGGCGTAACGCCGACGATTCATAAAAAAAATCTTCTCTTGAAGTAAATTCTTAATGATGAAATAATGTAGATTGACTCTGCTATAGCATGGTCAATCTACATAAGTTAAATAATTGAATAATGAATCGGGAAAGATCAATACGCGATACGCATCAATTAGTGAAAGAAATAAGCTTAGGGATTTGCGGAAGTTTGGTTGATATTACTCTGTTTTTGGCATGTTTTGCTGGCGGATATATTTTAAGCAGCATGAGCACTTCTAAGGGAAGGGTTAACTTAAAGCCTTTAAAAGTATTCCTCAAGGCTTATCCGGAATTGAGATTAAAATTAAGAAATGCTCTTCATCTGGCCAAAAGAGATGGATTGATTAATAAAAATGGCGAACTGACTATTGAAGGAATTGAGAAGCTTGAAGAAATCCTGCCTAGTTTTAAACGGCAGCCAAAATGGACAGGGTCTTTATGGCTGATTACTTACGACGTGGCTGAAAAACGAAAAAAAGACCGGGAAGCACTGCGCCTGTTTTTAAAAAGTCAGGGTTATGGAAAGCTTCAGGATTCTGTTTATGTGGCGCCTTTTGATCCGACGAGATTAGTCAGGAATGAAATTGAAAAAAGGCAATTTAAGAGTGAAGTGATTATATCTAGAATGGGAGTTGGTGGGCATATAGGAGAAATGTCGGTAAAAGAATTAATATCCAAAGTTTACGATTTGGAATCAACTTCAGATAACTATCTATCATACATCCAAAGTGTTTCCGGAGATTTCTTGCCTGAAAAGGCCCCATTTTTATTTTTGGAATATTTATCTATCTTAAAGTCAGATCCTCAATTGCCGGAAAAACTTCTACCGTCTGATTGGCCGGGTAATAAAGCTTTTGAACTGACAAAAAAGAAATTACTCCCCTATTTACAGCAGAATAAAAAAGTTGAAGACTTGGTGTTAAGGAATATAAATATTTACAGTTAAAAATCATGTAGATTTGATTTGCTATAGCAGAGTCGATCTACATGATTTATTGATAAAACTATAACTATTTATTTGACTGCGTTGATGCTGTCAAGGATATTGTGATAAGTGGTAATACGGAGATAATACCCGAATGGATCTTCAACCCGAAAATCTTTTAATCCCCAAGGCTGCAAAACCAATTCTTCAACTACATTGGCGAAGCCTTTTACTTTAGAATAATAAGCCTCAACGTCGTCAACCATAATCACAATTTCAACCCCATAACCTCTTTTTGTGTCTTTAGGAAATCTCTTAAAATAAGACTGTTCGTAGACATGTTCGTTACCAGCCCAGAAACAGAGGATATTATCTTCCATTTTAAGTATCAGATAACCCTTAAAACCCTCAGGTTTCCGTTCCCAAATGATATCAAACCCAAGTTTCTCATAATACTCTTTAACTTTTTCAAAGTCAGGGACATGCAGTTCAAGCAAAATATTGTTTTGGGCTGGACTCATAGTTATTCCTCTTTCTCAATCGTTGCCACGGCGGCGACGAAATCTTTTTTATCAGATAATCGGACTAAGATGACTCCCTGCGTCGGGCGTCTTAAGACGGGGATGTTCTTGAGCGGCAATTTAATGGCTTGGGCTTTGGAGGTGGTGATAACTATAAATTCGTCTTCGTCGGTTGCCAGAATAGCTGCAGCTACATTTCCGGTTTTATCGTTTATGTCCGCGACTTTTACTCCCTGCCCGCCGCGGTTTTGAACCGGATATTCGGAGATGGCGGTCCGTTTGCCAATCCCCTTTTCGGTGACGACCAGTAATTCGCGGAAAACTTTGCGGCGCTTATCGGTGGAATTAAGAGTTGATGTCGGAAGAACCGTCATTGACAGGAGTTGATCGTCTTTGCCCATTTCAATCCCCTTCACTCCTTGGGTATCCCGGCCCGTCGGGCGGACATCTTTTTCTGAAAATCTGATGGCTTTACCATGATATGTTGCCAGCAAAATATGATCGTCAGTTGAAGATGCCATGACTTTTATCAGCTCATCACCGTCTCTTAAGTCAATGGCAATCAGGCCGGAAGTTTTGATATTGGAGTAAAGATCAATGGAAGTTTTTTTGATTAATCCATGTTTGGTAGCTGCAATAATAAATTTAGTCTGACTGTCTTTAGAAATGGCCAGGGTTGACCTGATTGATTCTCCCTGAGAAAGATTCAGTAAGTTAACTATCGCCTGGCCTTTTGCCAGTCTTCCTCCTGCCGGAAGTTCGTGAGCTTTCAGGCGGTAAACTTTGCCTAAATTAGTAAAGAACAGAATATCATCGTGGGTGCTGGCAGTCAGGATAGTGGAAATCGCGTCTTCTTCTTTTGTTTCCATGCCCTTAACTCCTTTTCCGCCCCTTCTCTGTGAGCGGTAAATGTCTGAGGGCATTCTTTTAATATATCCGGTTTCGGTAATGGTAATAATTACCTCTTCCTGTGGGACTAAATCCAGATTTGAAAATTCGCCGATTTTACCTTTAATTACCCGGGTTTTGCGGCCGTCTCCGTAGGTTTCTTTTAAGTAATCCATTTCTGAAATAATTTCCGCCAGAATATTTTTAGGATCTGACAACATCTGGGTTAATTTTTTGATTAGTTGTTTGATGCTTTCGTATTCAGCTACTAACTTTTGCCGTTCCAATGCTGCCAGTTTTTTTAACTGCATCTCCAAAATGGCGATGGCTTGGAGTTCGGAAAACCCAAACTTGCTGATTAGGCTTAGTTTGGCTTCGTCGGCATCTTTTGATTTTCTGATGGTTGCAATTACTTCATCTAATATGTCAATCGCTTTAAGCAGGCCTTCCAGAATATGATTCCTCGCATTGGCAACTTTTAGGTCAAACTGGCTGCGGCGGACGACGACAATTTGGCGGTGGCGGACGAATTCGGAAAGAATTGTTTTCAAATTCATCAATTGCGGAATTCCGTGAGAAGTCAGGGCAACAATGTTGGCCGGGAAAGTCGTCTGTAATTCGGTGTATTTATAAAGTTGATTAAGGACGGCTTTGGGGACAGAGTCTTTTTTCAGATCAACGGCAACCCTTAGTCCGTCCCTGTCTGACTCATCGCGCAGATCGGCGATTCCCTCAATTCTTTTTTGTTTGACCAAATCGGCAATTTTGGCAACAAGCCGGGCTTTGTTAACCTGATATGGGATTTGGGTAATGATAATTTGAAACCTGCCGGTTTTGGTTTCTTCAATTGCAGCTACACCCCGGCAAACGATGCTCCCCCGGCCGGTGGCATAGACTTCTGCAATGGTTTGGGCGTCGTAAATAATTCCGCCTGTGGGAAAATCCGGGCCTTTGATAAATTTTAATAAGTCTTCGATGGTAGCGTCAGAATCGAATTCCCCGGCTAAAAGTTGAGGATCAGTCGTTGCCAGATCGGAAAGTTTTTCAACCTTTTGACCTGTCAACCTGTTAACCTTTGTTTCTTTTTCTATCAATTCTATCAGCGCATCGCAAACCTCGGTTAAATTGTGAGGCGGAATTTTAGTCGCCATTCCGACCGCGATTCCGTCGGAACCCATCAGGAGCAAATTCGGAACTTTTGCCGGCAGAACTGTCGGTTCTCTTTGGCTGCCGTCGAAGTTATCCATGAAGTCCACGGTTTCTTTTTCAAGATCGGCTAGAATTTCCGCGGTGATCCGTTCCATTCTGGCTTCGGTATAACGCATCGCAGCCGGCGGATCGCCATCAATTGACCCAAAGTTTCCCTGACCGTCAACCAACCTGTATCTCATTGAAAAATCCTGTGCCAATCTAACCAAGGCGTCGTAAACCGCCATGTCTCCGTGAGGATGATATTTTCCTAAAACTTCTCCGACAATTCTAGCCGTTTTTTTATAAGACGATCCTTTGGTCAACCCCAGACCTTTCATGGTGTAGAGAATCCGGCGGTGGACCGGCTTTAATCCGTCGCGGACATCCGGCAAAGCCCGGGCCACGATGACTGACATGGCATAGTCAAGATAAGAACGTTCCATTTCAGCAGTAATCGGGACCTGCTTGACCATACCGTAGTCAGTTTTGGTTAGTTGATTGTTGTCTGTTGTGTCCATAAGTTCATTAAAACACTAGAGCATTAAAACACAAGTGCATTAAAGCAATGTGCTTTCATGTTTTAATGTTTTCATGCTTTCATGCACGCCTCCAGCTTTTTCTCCGCCTCTTTGGCCCCTATCCAATTTTTGATCTTGACCCATTTTCCCGGTTCCAGAGTTTTATAGGTTTCAAAGAAATGCTTGATCCGGTTTTTCAGAGCTTCCGGAATATCGGAAATGTCCGTCCAGACGCCGTTGATCGGATCGACTTTAGCCAAAGGGACACCGACGAATTTATGGTCAATCCCTTCTTCGTCTTCCATCTCCAGCATTCCGATGATTTTGCCTTTGATAACGCATCCCGGAACTACTGCTTGGCTGGATAAAAGAACGATATCTGCCGGATCTCCGTCTTCAGCCCTGGTTCCTTTTATGGATCCATAATTTGCCGGATATACTTCCGATGTAAATAGAAATCTGTCAGCCACCAACTCACCGGTTTTTTCGTCGATTTCATATTTAACCGATGAACCGGCCGGAATTTCAATAAAGAATTTTAAGTTATTTAAATCTGTCATATTCTCACCCCCTTACTTTTTAAAACTTACAAACGAACAAATGCACAAACGAACAAAAAAATGTTAAAAAAACCAAAAAACACAAAAAGTTTTATTGATTTTTTATTGTTTTGTTTATTTGTTAGTTTTTTTGTAAGTTTGTTAGTTTGTCAGTTTGTTAGTTTCTATATATCTAGTGTTGCTAGTTTCGCGTGAGTTTGAATAAATTTGCGCCTTGGCGGAACTTCTGATCCCATCAAAGTCTGAAAGGTCAAATCGGCTTTTTGGACATCGTCAATCATTACTTGTTTCAGGATCCGGCTTTCCGGATTCATAGTTGTTTCCCATAGCTGCTCGGCGTTCATTTCTCCCAAACCTTTAAACCTTTGGATGATTATATTAGCATCCTTATCAGCGGATTTGATTTCGGCGACCTTGTTATTTAGTTCCTCATCGGTGTAAACATAATTATTTTTAGCTTTGTGCTGGATTTTATAAAGAGGCGGGAGAGCGATGTATAAATATCCGTTTTTAATTATTTCCGGTAGATGGCGGTAAAAGAAAGTCAGGTTTAAAGTGGTGATATGTTCGCCGTCGACGTCGGCGTCGGCCATTAAAACTATCCGGTGGTATCTTAATTTTTCAAGTTTGAACTCCTCCCCTATCCCCGCTCCTAAGGCAATCAATAATTCTTTCAGGGCCTGATATTCTATTATTTTATCCAGTCTGGCCCGTTCTGTATTTAAGACTTTTCCCCACATTGGCAGAATTGCCTGAAACCGCCGGTCCCTCCCCTGTTTGGCGCTATTATGAACAAAAACTCCGCTGGCTAAGGCAAAATTGTGTGTTTCTGATACTTCTAAGTCATAAACATCAATTCTCTCTTTTAGGGGAATAATTTTTTTAATGCGGTGATTAAAGTTTGTTACGGCTTCAAAGAGCCGATTCTCTTCTCCGTCAAAGAACCTGTCGCGGATAGTTTCATAACGAAGAAGATTTGTGTCGCGAGTATTTTTTCTCAGGTTTTGATAGGCAGATATGTCGATTAGTCCTGATCGCAGATATATTTCATGCAGGATGGATAAGGCTTTATTCAGATAAGTTTGATTGTAGGCAGCTTTACGTTTGGATCGAAATTCTTGAGTCCATTGTTCTTTAGTTTTTTGACTGCGCCAAAGACGAAGATTTTCATCCGACCATTGTTGTAAGGATAAATCTTTTAAGAGTTGTTTGCGTTCCGGGTGATTTGCAAAAAATAGTTTGACTCGTTGGGATTGTTTCTCCCTGTTTTCGTTATTATTCCAATATTCCTTTTGTTCTTTATCTAGCAATTTATTGTTTTTTATTTGATAATCTTTATTATTGGCGTAGAAATCCATGAACTTTTGGGTCATATATTGTTTGTAACTATTGTCCTGCCATTGTTTTTTAGCGCGGTTACTCAAAGTTTTTCGCATTGCCGGAGTAGTCATTGCCTGCCTAATTTTTTCTCTAAATTCTGGAGTTTGGTGAAGCCTAGCAACTTTTTCCTTTACGTCTGGTCTATGCAGGCTGACTTTTAATAATTCTTTATGTAGTGTGAGATGATCCTTTTTGGAAAGCCTTTTGAGATTGTCCGGATTGTTGTTTAGCTTGTTAAAATCCAGATGATGCCGATGGTCTCCATTGCTTAGCTGATAAGCGTTGTTATCTAAATTGTATTCGTCAGAAAGCATGTGAGTAAATAACCAACGGTTCTGGCCAAGGTCAAACACCATTTCGTAACCTTCAATGGTTATGCGTTTCCCGAGGCGAGATAATTGTCTGCGAAGCGGCATTAGGGAGTCGCTGGATTTCAATATTTGCGCTTGTTTATAGGAACCGTCTCGTAACATGAATTTATGATTGGGAGTACAGACGACTTCCTGATTGTTATCTAATGTTACTTTTATTACCCGAGCATTTTGCTTAGTAATCCGAGGGGAAACGATAGGAGAGATGCCGATAGAACCATTCGATTTGATAGTGTAGCAATAGTTTTGTTTTCCAGCCAGGTCTTCCTCGACGAGTTTTTTAAATGATAAATTTCGCCCATCGGTTAAAGCAACTTTAGTATCACCAGAAAAACATCCGCCGGCCGAATCTCCTTCGACCACAAATAATTCCGATTTAGCGGGATCCCTTTCCTGACAGTCAGCCAATTTTCCCGGCAAACTTGCCCCTTCTAAAGCACCTTTTCTGATAACAGCTTCTTTGGCGGCGCGGGCGGCAATTCTGGCTCTGGCTGCCAGCAGGACTTTCTCGGTGATTTTCCGGCCTTCCTGGGGATGCTCTTCCAGATATTCATCCAGTTTTTCTCTGACTATTTGATAAACTGCCGATTGAGCTTCCGGGTTATTGAGCTTGGCTTTTGTTTGTGATTCAAATTGAATTTCATTGCTGGACATTTTAACGAAGACAACTGCCGTCAATCCTTCTTTCAGGTCTTCTCCGGTTAATTCTTCGCTGACTTTGGCAGTGGTTTTTAAATATCCGTTTTTGAGCATGTAATCTTTCATGGCTTTGGAAAGGGCCATTCTGAAACCGGTTAAGTGAGTTCCGCCATCAACGGTTTTGATGACGTTAGCAAAGCTTTCGATGGTTTCCGAATAAACATCGGCGTATTGCAGGGCAACTTCGACTCCGACCTGCATATTTTCGTATTTAACTGAACCTGAAACAAAAATAACTTCGTGAAGCGGTTTTTTATTTTGATTTAATTTGGCTACCAAACTTTTAATTCCGCCCTCAAAATAAAAATGTTTTTCAAAATCATGGTCTAAATCAACCAAATGGGTATTAAGTTTTGCTAATAAATAAGATCTTTCGCGGAGGAAATCGGTAATCAAGCCTTGATTCCATTTAGTAGTTATTTTAAAAATACTTGGGTCAGGTAAAAAGCTGGAGACCGTGCCGGAAGGAAGAAGGAAGAAGGAAGAAGGAAGAAATGGAAAGAATTTTTTGACTTCTTCAGTTGAAATCAACTTAACTTTGGCTATGGGGTTTCCGGTTTTGTATTCCTGCATCCAATATTTGTTATCTCTTTTGACAATTACCCGCATGTGGGAAGAAAGGGCGTTGACGGCTGATGCTCCGACTCCGTGCAGACCGCCTGAAGCCTGATAAGCGGTTTCCTCGAATTTTCCGCCGGCGTGAAGATGGGTCATGGCCAGTTCTAAGGCCGAAACTTTATATTTGGGATTTATATCAACCGGAATTCCCCGGCCATCGTCAACAACCGTGGCATAACCGGTGTCATCTAAATAAACCCAGACGCTTTTAGCATATCCGGCGATGGCTTCGTCGACTGAATTATCCACGATTTCTTTTATCAGGTGATGGAGGCCTTTTTCATCGGTAGATCCGATATACATTCCCGGCCGTTTGCGGACCGGCTCCAAACCTTCCAAAACTTTTATTTGTTCTCCGGTATATGCGGGTGAATTTTTTGCCATTAAAGAAAGCATCGATTTAAGATGCCTTGATTCATTCTACCAGCCTGAAGGTTGATTGTCTACCTTTTTAAACAGCAGGAATATCCAAAATAAATTGTTGCAGGGCGAGTTGGACATTGAGGTTATTTTTGAGGCGGCGGCGGGAGAGACAGGCTGCCGAAAGACAGGTTGTTAATGAGCGTTGAGCGTTGAACGTTGTGCGTTGAAGGAGGGTCTGATGTAAGCCGTCAATAATATATTCCATAAATTTCAGAGCCTCGGGCCGGGGAATAGTTCCCTGATATGGAGAAATTTTTTTTCCGGAAAACTCCGACAGCAAATCGTAAAGAATAGTTAATTTTTCAGACGGTGATTTATTCCCGATTTCCGTTAAACGGTGTAGAATGCCACTGCTATAGCTTGTCGAATCTACATGAATTGATGAGGGGTCGGCGGGCAATCTGATGATTTTGCATCTGGATCTGATGGTTGGCAGCAGTGAAGATTCCGAATCTGCCGTCAGGATAATCGTTAATCGTGAATCGTTAATCGTTAATCGTGATGAATCGGGAAAAGGTTCCTCCAGAGTTTTTAAGAATGCGTGTTGGGCCGGAATGGTTAAGCTCTGAGCCTGATGAATTATGACTGCCCGGGATTTGGTCGATTGTTGCGATAACCAATTTGAAATAAACCTGACATCTTCGATGGTTAGAGTCGGCAATTTAGTTTCTTTTTTAGCCGAAGGGCTTAAGTCCAGCCTATTTTTAGCCTCAATCCTGCCTAAACGTGATCTAAGCAGGCTTTCAACCTGCTCTCCTACCCTATCTTGATCCTGGCCACAAACTAAGAATGCGTGCATGGTTTACTTTTAGCTAAAACATACTATATTATATAGAGTATATGAACGCGCCTACTGCCCAGGCTACGATCTTAGATATTCTGTTATCCGGGAAAGTTATAACTGCCGATCAGTTTAATTTGGTTAAGCTGGAGTCCATCAATACCGGAATTTTGCCTGAGCAAATACTGCTTAATCACAATTTTGTCGATCCTCAAAAATTAGCTCAAGCTAAATCCGAGCTGTATAACATCCCTTACGTCAATCTTTCAGAGCGGGCGGCGTCTCCCGAAGCCTTAAATACTTTACCGGAAATAGTTGCCAGGCGGTATTTGACTTTTCCGTTGTCTTTGGATAGAGAGACCGGAGTTCTATCTGTCGTCATGGCGAACCCCTTGGATTTATCGGTGTTAGAATTTTTGGAAAAGAAAACAGGATTTAAAATTAAGCCTTTGATAGCCGCCGAAGCCGATGTAAAATTAATGATTGATGAAAAATATTCCCAGAGTTTATCAACTGAAGTTACAGAAGCCTTAAAAGAATCAGGCGAATCCACTCAAAAAATTGTTGACGTCTCCAATTTGACTTCCGGAGTAGCTGTCAGGGAGGCTCCGATTACTAAAATTGTAGCTACTATTCTGGAATTTGCCATGAAATCCAGAGCGTCTGATATTCATATTGAACCTCAGGAAGATAGGACTCAAGTCAGATACAGAATTGACGGAATTCTGCATGAAAAATTGATTTTACCCAGAAGGGTGCACGATGCAGTAATTTCCAGAATCAAAATTCTGTCAGAAATGAAAATTGATGAAAAGCGGGTTCCTCAAGACGGCCGGTTCACTTTTCGGGTCGGGGGGGAAGAAGTGGACTTGCGGGTAAGTTCCCTGCCGACAGTCCACGGAGAGAAAATTGTGATGCGGCTCTTAAAAAAATCCGGACACATCCCGAGTTTGCCCGAATTGGGTATTCGGGGCCGGGCTTTGAAAAATCTGGAAGACGCGATTGCCGTTCCTCACGGGATTATTTTGGTTACCGGACCAACCGGGTCCGGAAAAACCACTACCCTATATTCGATTTTACATAAAATCAATACCCCCCGGGTCAATATAGTTACATTAGAAGACCCGGTGGAATATCAAATTGCCGGCATAAATCAAGTTCAAGCCAATCCTCAAGCCGGATTGACATTTGCCTCAGGTTTAAGAAGTTTTTTGCGGCAGGATCCAAATATTATTATGGTCGGAGAAATCAGAGATTCCGAAACTGCTGATTTGGCCATTCAGGCTTCATTAACCGGACACTTGGTTTTTTCCACCCTGCACACCAATTCAGCCGCCGGAGCTCTGCCGCGGTTATTGGATATGAAGGCAGAACCGTTTTTGTTAGCCAGCTCGATGACTTGCGTTATGGCCCAAAGAGTAGTCAGAAAAATTTGCGAGCATTGCAAGGAAGAATATCAGCCCCCGGCTGAAATAATAGAAAATGTCCGTCAAGTGTTGGACAAACTTCTTCCGGCCGGAGAGTTTAAGCTCTACCGCGGCCGGAAATGTCCGGAATGCGGCGATACCGGATACTTTGGCAGAATTGCTGTATTTGAGGTCTTGCCAATCAGTGAAAAAATTGGTAGATTGATATTGGAGCGCCGTCCGGCGATAGATATCGAACATCAGGCGGTCGAGGACGGCATGGTTTTAATGAAACAGGACGGATATTTGAAAGCATTGGACGGGATTACGTCAATTGAGGAGGTGCTAAGAGTTGCCCAAACATAACAAACTAACAAACGACAAACTAACAAAAAAACTAATAAATTAACAAACAAATATTTTTTACTGTTTTTTTAATTTAAACAGTTAATTTTTTTGTTCATTTGAGTCTTTGTTCGTTTGTCTGTTTATACAAATTTATGACAATACAAGAACTTTTAGACATAGTTGTTGCCAAGGATGCTTCCGATCTTCATTTGGTAGTCGGGTCTCCCCCATCCATCAGAGTTGACGGCTCGTTGATTTTTTTAAGAAATGAACCGTTAACCAATGATGAAGCGATTCAACTGATCAATTCTTTGCTGACTCCGGAACAAAAAGATCAATTTCAGGTTAATAGAGAATTGGATTTAGGTTATCAGCATGCCGACAAGGGCCGGTTTAGAATTAACGCTTATTTTCAGCAAAATCATCCTTCGGCGGCTTTAAGATTGATTCATTCCAATATTAAAACCCCGGAGCAATTACGTTTACCGCAAATTATCCATACTTTTGCCACTTTGAAACAGGGATTTATACTGGTTACCGGTCCGACCGGACACGGAAAATCTTCAACTTTGGCGGCTATTATTGAAGAAATCAATCAAACCCGGTCTGACCATATTGTCACAATTGAAGATCCGATCGAATTTATTTATACTCCCAAAAAATCAATCATCTCTCAGCGGGAGATGAAATATGATACTCATGGATGGGATATCGCTTTGCGATCGGCCTTGCGGGAAGATCCGGATGTGGTTTTAGTCGGTGAAATGCGGGATTACGAAACTATTGCCGCCGCCCTCACCGTTGCCGAAACAGGCCATTTGGTTTTTGCCACTCTGCACACCAATTCGGCCGCTCAAACAATTGATAGAATTATCGACGTTTTTCCGGAAGAACAGCAGCAGCAGGTTCGGCAGCAATTGGCCGGAAGCTTGGAGGCGGTTATTTCCCAACGTTTGATTCCGGCTATCCCGGCCGGCCGGATCCCGGCGACGGAGATTTTATTGGCAACTTCGGCTGTGCGGAATTTAATCCGCGAAGGCAAATCCCATCAAATCGACAACGTTATCCAAACTTCAGGGGCTATAGGAATGATGACTTTGGAGAATTCGTTAGTTTCCTGGGTGAGAGCCGGGGCGATTACCCTGGAAATGGCTAAAACTTACGCTCTTAGGCCCGGAGAAGTTGAAAGGTTGGTTCACGGTTAAACCAAAAATTAAATGTTCCTTTTTTCCTATAAAGCTAAGACGGTTGATGGTCAGACTCTAAAAGGTCAGGTAGAAGCTCAAACTCGGGAAATGGCGGTGGAAATCTTGCGTCGTAAAAAACTGTTTGTAATTTCCGTTATAAACGTTAAACCATCCGTATTGGCGTTAATTTCCAAAAAACTAAAGAAAGTCGGTTCGGACGACGTAGTTGCTTTTACCCGGCAGATGGCAACCATGGTGGCTTCGGGATTGCCGTTAACCGAAGCTTTAAGAATACTCCGCAACCAATCAAATCCGGCGATGTCAGCCGTTATCGGAGAAATATTACAAGATGTGGAGGGTGGAGTCAGTTTGGCCATGGCGTTGGAAAAACAAAGGGGAGTTTTTTCTCCGGTTTATATATCGCTGGTCAAAGCCGGAGAATCGGCCGGAGTTTTAGATAATATTTTAACTCGTTTGGCAACCAATCTGGAAAAAAATAAAGCTTTTTCTAATAAAGTTAAAGGGGCCATGATCTATCCGGCGATTGTTGTAGGGGCGATGATAGTGGTTGGATTTATCATGATGATTTTCGTGATTCCGAAGCTAATGGAGATGTATCAAACTTTTAATGCCGAACTACCTCTGGCGACTAAAATTTTAATCTCTTCTTCTTCCTGGATGAGAGATAACGCCATAATAGTGTTTGGGATTTTGGCAGTGGCAATAACCGGATTTTCGATGTGGGTAAAAACCACTGACGGCCGGCACAAATTCGATCTTTTTATTTTCAAAGTTCCGATTATCGGCAAGCTTCAGAAACAAGTCGTTCTAACGGAATTTACCAGGACGATTGGGCTTTTGGTCGGAGCCGGAATTTCGATTATTGACGCGCTTAAAATTTCAGCCGATTCGGTCGGAAATTCAGTTTACCGAAGAGCTCTTTTGCTTGCCGCTTCTTCAGTTGAAAAAGGCCTGCCGCTGGCTGTGCCGATCGCCCAGAATCCGTATTTTCCACCGATTTTGGCCCAAATGATTTCAGTTGGAGAAGAAACCGGCAAGGTGGACGAAGTGTTAGCAAAATTGTCCCTCTATTTTGAGGCGGAAAGCGAGCAGGGGGTGGCGGCATTGACAGCCGCTATAGAACCGCTTATTATGATTGTATTGGGAATTGGAGTAGGGTTTTTAGTGATTGCGGTTATCCTGCCAATTTACAATTTAACCAACGCTTTTTGAAAATATATATGAACAAAATTTGTCCCGCTAAACTCTTACTTGCTCCCGTGGTCTACGTCCACGCGTCGCAAGGGCGAGTCAACGGGACTGCATTCTATTTATAGAAAATAACACTAAAGAATTTGAAAGGAGGTGAATATAAATGTTAAGAAAAGGTTTTACATTAATTGAACTATTAATCGTCATTTCTATCTTGGGAATTTTGGCGGTGGCTGTTTTATCAGCCATCAACCCGGTGGAACAGCTTAAGAAAGCTCGTGACGCCGGAAGGAAAAGTGACGCCGCCGAGTTATTGAATGCTCATGAGCGGTATTTCACTACTTTTGGCTGTTATGCCTGGGAAAATGTTGCTGGAGTGTGCACTACAACGGCCTTGGGGAGCGCGGTAATAGCCACGGCTTCTACTTTTGGCGCCGGAAACAGCGTGGCTCTTTTTAATGGTGATTTACTTACTAAAGAAGAGCTTAAAAGTCAGTTTGCCAGCCGTGATACGATAGTTAACAGTGAATTCTACGTCACGGAATCGGCTCTCGGTCAAGTTTCTGTTTGTTTTGTTCCGGAAAGTAAGTCTGCCCGATCCGGCGGCTTGGGACCGAACATGAACAATACCAATACTGCCGCCGCTACCGCTGCCCAATGTGCCGTAGCATACAACAAGACAACCACGACTTGTAGCGTTTGTGTGCCGCAGTAGTTTGGTTTTGAAAGGGTCGTTATAAAGAAATCTCCCTCTGGGTAATAAAGAAAATCCAGAGGGAGGGGAAAGTGGTTAGTTATGATATTAGCCCAATATATAATCGGGTTTTTTTTTGGAGTTTCAATCGGGAGTTTTTTGGGGGTGGTGATTGAGAGGCAAACGGCAAACGACAAACGACAAACGACAAA
>Ga0209211_10006499_pt1 | contig 16876 bp, 5 predicted proteins | sample RifGroA2_FD_183992 | JGI IMG/M metagenome (GOLD analysis project Ga0209211, IMG submission 183992) | Groundwater microbial communities from Rifle, Colorado, USA - Groundwater A2 (SPAdes) (version 2) | ecosystem: Environmental > Aquatic > Deep subsurface > Groundwater | place: Rifle, Colorado... | reverse complement strand
TGTTTGTCAAGGTGCATCGGGAGTAGCTTACAGCGTAGGAGCAATCACAGGAGCAACAAGTTACACATGGACATATAGCGGAACAGGAGCAACCATAACAGGAACAACAAATTCGGTAACAATAGCTTTTTTAGGAAGTGCTACCTCAGGAAATTTAACAGTAAAAGGCACAAATGCCTGTGGAAGTGGTACAGTATCGGCAAATTATCCGATTACAGTTAACCCATTGCCTTCTGCATCAGGAATAATTACAGGAACATCAAGTGTATGTGCAGGAACTAATAATGTAAATTATTCGGTAACAGCAATTACAAATGCAACAAGTTATACGTGGACATACACAGGAACAGGTGCTACAATAACAGGAACAACAAATAGTATTTCAATTAATTTTGCACCAAATGCAACATCAGGAAATCTTACAGTATATGGTGTAAATAGTTGTGGAAGTGGAACAATTTCGGCAAATTATCCAATAACAATGATTACCATTCCATCTGCTTCTGGGACAATAACAGGGACATCAACAGTTTGTCAAAGTCAATCGGGAGTATCTTACAATGTAGGAGCAATAATAGGAGCAACAAGTTACACATGGGCATATAGTGGAACAGGAGCAACCATAACTGGATCAACAAATTCAGTAACAATTGCATTTTCAGGCTCTGCAACAAGTGGCAATTTAACAGTAAAAGGCACAAATACTTGTGGTGATGGCACAATATCGGCAAATTATCCAATTAGTGTAAATCCTTTGCCTTCGGCATCAGGAGTAATTTCAGGCACATCTTCTGTTTGTCAAAGTGCATCGGGAGTAGCTTATAGCGTAGGAGTAATCACAGGAGCAACAAGTTATACATGGACATACAGTGGAACAGGAGCAACTATTACAGGAACAACAAATTCAGTTACAATAGCTTTTTCAAGCTCCGCAACAAGTGGCAATTTAACAGTAAAAGGCACAAATGCTTGTGGAGATGGCACGGTATCGGCAAATTATCCAATTAGTGTAAATCCTTTACCTTCTGCATCAGGAATAATTACAGGAACATCAAGTGTATGTGCAGGGACTAATAATGTAAGTTATTCTGTAACAGCAATTACAAGTGCAACAAGTTATGTTTGGACATTTAGCGGAACTGGTGCAACAATTACAGGAACAACAAATAGTATTTCTATTAATTTTGCAACAAATGCAACATCGGGAAATCTTACCGTGTATGGTGTAAATAGTTGTGGAAGTGGAACTATTTCGGCAAATTATGCAATTACTGTAAATCCTTTACCATTATCAGCTGGAAACATAAGTGGAACTTCAATACTATGTGCTGGAACTAATAATGTAAGTTATACTGTACCAGCAATTACAAATGCAACAAGTTATATTTGGACATTTAGCGGAACTGGTGCAACAATAACAGGAACTACAAATAGTATTACAATAAATTATGATATAAATGCTACTTCTGGAAACCTAACTGTAACTGGTACAAATGCTTGTGGAAATGGAGCAATTTCGGCAAATAAAAGTATAACTGTTAATACAATACCTGCAGATGCAGGAGTTATTTCAGGAACTTCTACTGTATGTCAAAGTCAGACAAGCGTATCATATTCTGTTCCTGTAATTACAGGGGCAATAAATTATACATGGTCGTATAGTGGAACAGGAGCGTCTATATATGGTAGTGCTAATGCTGTTACAATAAATTTTTCATCAACAGCAACATCTGGAAATTTAAAAATAAAAGCAAATAATTCATGTGGTTCGAGTGCTGAATCTGCATTATTTCCAATTACAGTTAATCCTCTTCCTGCTTCGGCAAGTTCAATTACAGGAACAAATGCTATTTGTGCAGGAGTAACTAGTGTAAGCTATTCGACTAATGCAATTAATAATGCAACCGATTATGTTTGGACTTATACAGGAGCTGGTGTAACAATAAATGGTTCAACAAATAATGTTACTATTGATTTTGCTTCAAATGCTACTTCTGGTCAGTTAAAGGTTAGAGGTCAAAATGCTTGTGGGCTTGGAAATATTTCATCGGCATATTCTATTAGTGTTACTTCTGGAATTCCTGCAACTGTATCGACTATTTCTGGAGAAGATACTCTTTGTGCTGGCGATAATTATACATTATATACTGTGAGTGCTGTGCCTGATGCTGTCAGCTATATTTGGTCGTTTAGTGGTATAGGTGGAAACTTTAGTAATTCAACTGCAAATAGTGTTTTAATTTTATCAGATGATGCCACTTCAGGAGTTATTTCGGTGTATTGTACAAATTTATGTGGAACCGGGGCTGCTTCTCCCGATTTTAACCTTACAATAAATCCTTTACCTGAAAATGCTAATGGAATTAGTGGTGATGCAGTAATATGTGCTGGTCAAACAGAAATTTCATATTCTGTTCCACCTGCATTATATGCCGATTCTTATATTTGGATTTATACAGGATTAGGTGAAACAATTAATGGAAATTCTGAAAATATTACTATTGATTTTGCTTCAAATGCTACATCGGGGCAATTAAAAGTTAAATCAAAAAATGCTTGTGCTACAGGTATTTATTCTACACCATTTAATATTACTGTTTGTCCTTCGATACCTGTAATAAATTCAAATCCAAATAATTTGATGAAATGTCCTGGAAATATGGCAACCTTTACGGTAAGTGCTTCAGGAACAGCTTTGAATTATCAGTGGTATAAAGATGGAAATTTAATTGTGAATGCAACTAGCTCATCATATATGTTTCTAATTTCATCTGTTTCAGACGAAGGTGGATTTTATTGCGAAGTAAGTAACGAATGTGGAAGTGTAATTTCTGATACGGCACTTTTAGATGTTAATTCTCCAGAAATAATTTATCATCCTGTAAGTCAGACTAGATGTACAGGAGATACCGTGACATTTAACGTAACTGCCAGTGGAATTGGATTGAGCTATCAATGGCTAAAAAATGGCTCAAATATTACAGGTAGTACTTTTAATATTTTAGCATTAAATTCGTTAAGTTCGTCAGATAATGCAAATTATAGTTGTAAAGTAAATACTGCTTGTGGAAGTACAGTTAGTAATGAAGCTACTTTAGCTATAAATCAGGTAATTATAACAACTTCACCTACAAATAAACTTGTCTGTATTGGTGAAAGTGCTACTTTTTCGGTTGTTGCAACTGGTTTGAATTTAAACTATCAATGGAAAAAAGACGGAGTTGATATTTTAGGAGCAAATTTATCAACATATAATATTGCTTCAGCTTCTACCAACGACTTAGGACTTTATTCATGCTTTGTTTTAAATACATGTGATTCAGTATTAAGTAATTCAGCAACACTTTCGCTAAATAATCCTATTATAACATTACAACCATTAAATTTACTTAAATGTATAGGAAATACTGCTCAATTTAAGGTAACTGCTTCAGGTACAGGATTGTCTTATCAATGGTATAAAGATGAAGTATTAATTTCAGGTGCATTTAGTAATACTTATAATATTGGCAGTGTAAGTTCATTATATACAGGCAATTATTATTGTATTGTTTCAAATACTTGTAGCTCTGTTTCGAGCGATACAGTATCGTTAATTATTAATAACCCTCAAATAACTACACAACCAATAAGTCAATCGACTTGTGTTGGCGAAGATGTATTTTTTACAGTTATTGCAAGTGGTTCGGGACTTTCGTATCAATGGAAAAAAAATGGAGTAAATATTAACTTACAAACCAATGATACTTTAATATTATCGCCCATAACTTCTACATCTGAAGCATCATACACTTGCTATGTGAATAATTCATGTAGCTCTGTTTTAAGCGATGTTACTACATTGACCTTAAATAACATTATTGTAAATTCTCAACCATCAAGTCAAAATGTTTGCGTTGGTGAAAGTGTAACATTTAATATTTCTGCGACTGGATTATCAATTAACTATCAATGGCGAAAAAATGGAGTTGATATTATTGGTGAAACCTTACCATCAATTACTTTAACAAATTTAGATGTTTCAAATATTGGCGATTATTCGTGTTATATGACAAATATTTGTGATACAATTATTTCTTCTATTGCAACACTTAATATTAGTAACCCTGTTATTTTGTTTGCTAATGGCGTAAATTCATCATGTGAAGGATATATTAAGGCTTCTGTTTTGGGCAGTATTTCACCATTTATATATTTATGGGAAGGTGGAGAAACAACCGATTCTATTACTGGAACTGAAATAGGAACTTATTATTTAACAATAACAGACGCTTATGGTTGTTTAGCAAATGATTCAATTGAAATCTTAAATAATCCGATTGTAGTTTCTTCAATTTTATCGTCAGTAGATGCAACATGTAATAACTCTTGTAATGGAAGTGCAGTAGTTTCAGGAACAGACGGACTACAACCCTATAATTTCTTGTGGGATGTAAATGCCGGCTCGCAAACATACGATACTGCAACTAATCTCTGTGCAGGAATTTATTCTGTAACGGTTTTTGATTCTAATTTATGTTCATCGGTATCATACATAACGATAAATGAGCCTAATACATTAGATGTTTCGGTGTCGGTTACAAATACCGATTGTGCAGTTAATAATGGAATACTCAATGCTTTTGTATCGGGCGGAACAAGTCCGTATAGTTATAACTGGACAGGAGGTTTATCTACTAATCCTTTAACAGGAGTTGGTGCAGGATATTACGAACTTACTGTTACTGATGGCAATATGTGTGATACTATTGTAAATGTAACCCTTGAATACAATGGAACACCTACAATGACACTTGTTTCAAATAATACAAATTGTTTTAATAGTTGCGATGGAAATGCAATTGCTTTATTATCAGGTGGAACACCTCCGTATTCGTTTTCATGGTCAAATTCAGCTACAAACGATACAATTGAAAATATTTGTTCGGGTTGGTATTTTATAACTTCTACCGATGCAGGCGGTTGTATATTAGAAGATTCGGTTTATGTAGAACAACCCGATAGTATAATGCTTTCGTTTACAATAAACGATGTTAGTTGTTTTGGCGAAAATGATGGTTCAATAGATTTAACAATAAATGGAGGAACTTATCCTTACACGTTTATTTGGACTAATGATTCGACTACAGAAGATATTAATAACATTTTAGCTGGATTTTATACAGTTAGTATTTCCGATGTTAATGGTTGCCAAAATGTTGATTCTGCCGAAGTAATTCAACCTAATGGAATGTTAATTTCGATTAATGCAACAAATACATCATGTACGGCAAATACAGGAATTCTGGAAGCTGTAATTTCGGGTGGCGTTAGTCCTTATACATTTGAATGGTCTGATGGATTTTTGGGTAATCCTAATACAGGTTTATCCATAGGAATATACGATGCTACCGTTACAGATGCCAATAATTGTTATCAAGTTCTCTCAGATACAATAAATTACGATTCAGCACCTCAAATAAATATTTCTAGTAATAATGTTAGTTGCTTTGGACTTTGTAATGGCGATGCACAAGTATTAATTTCGAGCGGAACAAGTCCATTTTTAATTAATTGGTCAAACGGAGAAACTTCCAATAGCGTTTCATTACTTTGTGAAGGAAGTTATGTAATTACTGTTACAGATGCTTTAGGTTGTGTAGTTGAAGATTCGTTAATGATTACCGAACCCGATTCAATAATTATTTCTTTCAATATTCAAAATGCAATTTGTTATAACGATACAAACGGAAGTATTGAGGCAACATTTACAGGTGGTATAAGTCCTTATACTTTTTTATGGTCAAACGATAGTATTACAGAAAATATATCTGGATTAACTTCTGATATTTATTATTTAACTGTAACTGATCAAAATAATTGTACAGCAATTGATTCTGCAAATGTTGGAGAACCAGCAATGATATTGCCTATTATTTCGGGAGTTGATACAGTTTGTGGAATATCAACAACTCTTAATACTTCTACATATAATTCGTATCAATGGATGCTTAATGGAGACAGCATACAGGGAGCAGTAAGCAATTCATATAGTGCTACTTATACAGGTAATTATTCTGTTTTAGTATCTAATGGGATTTGTTTTGGTACTTCTGATATTCATTCATTAAATGTTATAAATGTTACAGTTCCAGTTATTGTTGGAAGTAGCTCGGTTTGCTCAAATGACTCTATTGTGCTCTCTGTTTCAGATGTTTATGAATCGTATCAATGGAAAAAGAATGGTGTAATAATAAGTGGCGTTAATAATGATAGTTTATATGTAAATTCTGCTGGAAATTATACCGTTGTTGCAAATATTGGTTATTGTTCAAAAACATCTGCAAATAAGTCAATAACTGTAAGCAATTTTCCAACTATTACTGCTCAACCAACAACTCAAGAAAAGTGTATAGGACAAGCAGCTCAATTAAAGGTAATTGCTTCGGGTACAGCATTAAATTATCAGTGGTATAAAGATGGTTTAATACTCTCGGGAGTTACTTCAAATAATAGTTCAATTAGTCCTTTAGCTATTAGCGATACAGGAAGTTATTATTGTCAAATATCAAATATTTGTGGGGTTATTTATTCCGATACCATTGAAGTAATAATAAAAAATCCGCAAATTACTACTCAGCCACAAGATGTTTTAATATGTAGTGGCGATACAGCAAATTTTAACTTAACAGCTATTGGATATAATAATACTTACAAATGGAAAAAGAATAGTTCTTTCATAAGTGGTCAAGTATTTGATCAACTTGCGTTATTTTCGGTTGGTACAAGCGATGTTGCAAATTATTTATGTGTAGTTACTAATACTTGTGGTTCAGTAAATAGCAATACTGTATCTTTATCGTTAAAAGATATTTCTATAATAAAACAACCAATAAGCTCTAGCGTATGTGCTGAAGATACTACGAGTTTTAATGTTATATGCACAGGCTCTGATTTTACATATCAGTGGTTTTATAATGGAGTAGATATTTTAGGAGGAAATACAAATCAATATTCAATTCCTTATGTTACAGATGCTTTAGCAGGAAATTATTATTGTGAGATTAGTAATTCTTGTGGTACGGTTGCAAGTAATACAGTTATATTATCATTATTAAAAACAAACATCACTACTCAACCAACTAGTCAATGGAAATGTTTGGGCAATTCTGTTAATTTTAAAGTTACAGCAACTGGACCTTCTCTAACTTACCAGTGGAAAAAAGATGGATATTTAATTACAAATGCTGTTTCAAACATACTTTCTTTAAGTTCAATTACTCAAAATAGCTTGGGAGAATATAAATGTGTTATCAGCAATTCATGTGGCTTGTCAATAACCAGTGATACAGCTCATTTAAGATTAAACATACCAGTATTATTATCAAATCCAGTAAGTGCCGACCGATGTATAGGCGACTCAGTTTTGTTTACTGTTTCGGCAACTGGAAACCCTGTTCAATTCTATTGGATGAAAAATGGAAATCCTATTAGTGGATCAACTAACGATACCCTTATAATAAGAAATATAAAACAAAGCAATGAGGCTTCATACTATTGTTATATTTATAACGCTTGTTCAGGCTTAAATTCTGATACTGTTGACTTAAATATTAATAAGCTCCCAATTAGTTTTACTGCTTTAAGCGATACAAATAATAATTGCAAGGGAAGTGTTTCAATACTTGTAACCGATGGTACAGAGCCATTTACATATTTATGGAACGACGAATTAAATCATACTACACCATTTATCTCTGGTTTATGTACTAATTATTACACAGTAACAGTTTCTGATGCAATTGGTTGTACTAATTCTGATAGTGTATTTGTTGGCAATTTTATTACTTCTATTTTAACTCTAGGACAGGATATGAGTATAAATATATTCCCGAATCCTGCTTACGATGGTTTATTAAACATTTATTATCAATCTGATAATAAAAAGGACTTAAATGTAACTATATTCGATGTTACAGGAAAATTAGTTAATTCTACCGTAATAGATAAAATTAATTCAAATAATAAAATGGATATTTCAAATTTACCAACTGGAATATATTATTTAAAATTGAGTTATGAAAATAGAAGCGAAACCTATAAAATTGTAATTTATAATTAAAAAAAGGGCGTGAGCCCTTTTTTAATTTCTTAATTTTCATACATTTGAAAAGTTTTTAATACACATCATCGTGAAAGCAAAAAAGGAAATCATTATAAACATTTACTTTGTTTTTTCTGCACTTTCTGTAGCAATTGGACTATTTATTATCGGATATTTTATTTATGTGCTTAAAGACTATTATGTACTAAAGAATTTTGGACTTTTTAAATTACCTGAAAATTGGCAAGAAGTAGATTTTATTGGTGGGGTTTATGGAACATTATGGACTTTGGTTGGATTGCTATTATTGTATCTTGCAATGAAAATGCAAAATAAAATTCTGAAAATAGAAATTGAGGAATTGAAAAACAAAGAAAAACATTTTAGTTTCGAACAGTTTGAATATGAGTTTATAAGCCAATCACGAGGAATAATTGAAGCCTGCAATTCTATTAAATTAGAAACAGAAGAATATATTGCTGAATCTGATGAAACTAAAATTATTATTACTAAAGGCGATGCCTTTTTTGATTTGATAGAGAATGACTTACGAGTATTGTCATTATGCCTTAAAGAAAAACAAATTCCAAAATCAAAACAGAATATTACACGACTTACTAATTATGGAATTGGCGAAAAAATATTTCAACAAATTTCAAATAAATTCCAGAATTATTCTGAAAAACAAATTACAGAAGATACATTTAAGATTATTTTCAAAAGATATTTTTTTGAATTATCTCCATTATTTGAAAAATTAGATTCTATATCAAAGTTAATTTTAGACTCGTATTTAATTGAAATTGAGAATAATGATAAAGAATTAATCTATCAAAAGTATAAAAAGCAATATGAGTTTATATTAGCTCACTTATCATATAGTTCTAAGAATTTTTTTAATTTATCTTCATTATTTTCTGATAACATTAAGCAGTTGAATGATTTAATGTTAAAAAACTAAGGATTCAACATATTGATATTCAAGAAAGTACTTGGTTAAAACGCTTCGTAAAAACTACTTACATCGCTTCGTAATGCCAGACGTTTCATGTACGTAACCGTTAGGTGCAAATGCTAAAAAAAACAGCGTATTGACAATTAAATTGTTAATTTAAAAATATAAAGAAACCCTTCAACTATGGAAACAAAAAATAAAATACGAGATGATTAAATAAAATGAAAGAAACTCCCAAAAGAGAATACAGACTTCTTTCAGCCAAGAGTTGGATACAAACATACTCAGAGCCTGTAACAAAGATTTTGTAAAATATTATTTATCAGGCGATAGCCTGATTTGATAGGTTCGACTGAGGCATAGCAGCCGAACAGGAGAAGATTGTCTGAATCGCAGATTTACTTGATTAAAGGATTGGTTTGATTTTATTTAGGTACAAGATGCTTATTGCATTTGGGGCTAAAATCAGCGTTTCAGATGGTTATTGCGATGCACTGAGTTAATCGAAGTGAGTTTTATCGAAATACAAAAAAGAAACCAAACAGTAAAAGTAAAGCCAATTTGTAAGCTTTCCCATATTTCGTCCATTTAAAAAGAGAAAATAAAAAAAGGCTGCCTTTCTCAAGACAGCCTTTAATATTATGTTTAGTACAGTTTATTATTGAACTACAATTCTGCTTACTTTAACAACATCTCCGCTTACAACCTTCACAGCATAAATTCCTTTTGGAAGTGTGCTTAAATCTACTTGTATATTTAATTAAAGATAATCAAATTTCGTTTAAAAAAGTTCGAAAATTGATAATTATTTGTTGTTCATTTTTCCATTCTTGAACACCGTCATAAACAACCATTTTTTGATTAGTACATTTATGTAACTATATTTCTGACAATCAAAATAAAACAACAATGTTATACATTTCTGGAGTTCGATCCCTTATTTGTATAAAAAATAATTTAATTATTTGAATTTACAGAACTCACTAAAAGCAGTTTTTTTCAGGAAATAAAATGCAAGCATAAATGAACTTTGTATTTTTTCTTTTACTTTTTTATCGAAAAAAGTAACAAAAACACTTCTACTAAGCTCAGGGCATCGCTCTTTATCTGAAAGAACTCACTCCGGCTACGCCTTCGTTCAAACACTACACAGATAATAAGGAATAGTGTTTTACGCTTTGCGTGACTCAATTATGTGCTGAAAATTTCAGGCAGAGCCTGTTGAGTTAAATACGACTGAGTATAATGAATATTATAATGATAATGACAACCATATAACTAGAGTTTTATTATTTGGGGATTATAATTGAAATTTTCTTTTAAAAGTTCTTTAATGTCATTTGATTTTTTTGAAAAGTAGTTAATATCTTTTCCGAAAATTATTGTATTTATTCTAATTAGAGGGCGATTATAGGCTTCATTATTATTTGGAAATAAATTAATATTGACAAACTTTGTTTTACTTATATTATCATCAATCGGTTTAATATATTTATATGTACAACAAATGTCTTTTTCAACATAATTTAATAGTCTAACTTCATTTTCGGGCTCAAATTTCGTTTTTGTTTTATAAAAACTGAATAAAACTGCTAAATATTCTGAAATATTATAAATTTTAAAATTATGTTTAGAAATAAAATTATTATAGTTATTTCCCAATTGATTTAATTTTGTTTTACCTTTTTCAATATATTGAATAGAACCAATATATAAGCGAAACCAGTCTTTGAAATTGCTTGTATCAATTGATATGTCTAGACAAACACCAGAACCTTTGTCGCCGTATTTTTCCCACATATATTCTTTGGTTATTGACTCTTCATCGTATTCGTTTAATGATAAAGAAAATAATTTGGATTTATCTTCTTTCAATAAATTTTCATTAATAAAATTATTGTTTTGTTGATTTATAAAATTTGTATAACCTAAAATAAGTTCATTTTTGTCTTCCATATGGTTTAGCTCATACATTCTAATGGTTTTACTTTTTATAATACTTTCTAATATGCAATATTTAGTAAAATGTAAAAAACGATAATTGCCTTTATATTCCAGAATAGAGTCTTTAAAAATATCTGATTGACAAGAAGGTTGCATTTCAACTCTTCCGAGCCTACCATTAGTACCTTTTGATGCTATTAATTGACCATATTTAAAGCTAGGATAACCTGATTTAACAATCACATCTTCTTTAAACAGTTTAAGAATATCGTCCAATTCAGAATAACAATCCATTTTTAATTATTCAATTTTAAGTGGTTTTTATAAAAAATTTATAAACCCTCAACAATCCATATTTCCTCATCGGTTAAATCATAAATCATATAAACCATTGTATCTATTTGTTTTTCTAATTCGGAGCTGTCTTTATTTTGTTTTTTGGCTTCGAGGATTTGGTCAACTATGGCAATAAATGGCTTTTGTTCTTTTTCTGAAATTTGTTTTACTGGAACTTGCTCAAAGAATACTTTGCTTAATTCAAACGTTTCTCCTAATAATTCTGGAAAGTTGTCCTTGAAACAAAATTTAAATAAAGTTGAATTTAAAAAAGCAGTAAGGTATTTTAAATCAGAATTTGCTGTAATTATAAAACATTTTTGATTTGTAACAAACCCAGACTCATCATAGACAAATGGTAAAAATTTTGTCATATTTGGGTAAATGATTTTATCGTTATTAAAATCATCGTAATAAGAACAAGCTCTTTGTTCCCACCAAAAATCTCCTTTATCGTCTCTGTTTTCTGCTTTAACTTTAAATGGCAGTAGGTAATATGCTATTGCAGGCAGTTTCGCTTTAAACCAATCCCAAGCTTCATTTGGAATCATATTGCCATAACGAGGAGGTGGTTCATTAACTATATTTTCTGTACTCAACTCCGACTTACTTCCTTTAATTGTAAAGCCTTTTGGAATATATATTACCCATAAATCGGCAAAATTTGGTAGCCAAGCTTTAATATCTTGACCTCTTAAAATTGGTTTAATAAACTCAGCACTTTTGTTGTCGTCTGTAATCAAAGAGTTTTTAGTATTTCCATCAATTATAAATGCTTCATTATAACCAGTTAGAATACCTCTATTAATTTTAATATCCCAGTCCTTAAGTTTTATGCCTTGGCTTTCAACTTTTGTTTTAATTTTCTGAACATTATTTGGATGAATAACCCAAGCATTTTCACTAATAGAGAGGTTTATACAATTCTCATCAAAATAATTTTCCAAAGGAATTTTTAAATCAATATCAATAGGAATTCTAACAGCATTTAATTGTAACAAATTTTGACTTTTTGTAAACATTAATATATTGCTTAAAACCGTAGCATTTTCAAAAACTAAACGCATTCCAAAATCAATTAATAAAAAAGGATTTGAATTTTCAGTAATATATTTTCTAGTGTTTAGCCCATAATCAGCCCGCATCCATTTATTAGAAGTTATAAAAGATAAAATGCCATCATTTTTTAAAAGATTATTTCCCTTTTCATAGAATAGAGAGTAAATATCTCCAGTACGTGTATAGGTTTTATAATTCTCACGAGCTAATATATCGGCATCTTTCCCCATACTTTGCAGTTGAATATATGGCGGATTTCCAATAACAATATCAAAACCTTCAAAATTACCCTTATCATTCAACACTTCGGGAAATTCAAAACGCCACTCGAAAGCATTTTTATAAACCACATTTGAAAGAATATCTTCTTTTTCTTTTTCAAGTTTTGCAAGTTTTTCTGTTGCTTTTTCAAGTTTTAATTTTAACTCTTTTGGAATTTTTTCACCCCATTGCTGTTTTGTGTTTAACTCGGTTAAAACATTATCGACCTCGCCACGAGCCTTAGATATTTTAGCTTTAAAAGGGTCGTCAATATTTGTTCTGAAATCGCTTTTTATTGCATCAATAATTTTTTGCAAACCTCGCTTAACATCTCGATTTTTTTCGTTTTTGTAGTCGTTAACAAAACCCCGATAGGCTTTAATATCGTACTTAATACTTTTGAGAGCTTTACTTAAATCGGAATCTAATGCAAAACGACTAATGAGGCTGTTGCCACATTTAATATTTATGTCGATATTTGGAAGAGTCTCGAGTTCAGTATAGTTTGTTTCTTCTTTGTAATAGGCATTTTTAAGTAATTCAATCCACAAGCGTAAACGACAAATTTTAACTGAGTTTGGATTTATGTCAACACCAAACAAACAGTTTTCGATAATGGTTTGTTTTTCGTGAAATAGTGTTTTCTGTACGCGATTGCTTTCTTTGTTTTTAGGATTGTAAGCAAAGAAATTTTCATTTTCGTCGCTAATTGTTAAATCATCGTTTACTACTTCAATTACATAATCACGAAGAGTTTTGCCCTTTTCGTCCATCAAAATACCTAATTCGCTTTTAATTGCAATAATCTCATTTAATGCAGAAACTAAAAAGTGACCAGAACCAACAGCAGGGTCGCATATTTTTAACGAATTTATTATTTCGTTAGCTTCTTTTCTGTTATCAATTTTGTTGTAGAGTTCATCAAAATGTTTAATGTTCCATTTTTTTACTTCGTTAAATTTTTGAACAACAGCCAATCGAATAGACTGTTTACACATATACATTGTAATAAATCCGGGAGTAAATATAGAGCCGTCTTTATATCCGTTTATCTTTTCAAATACTTTTCCAAGAACCGAAGCATTAATAATTCCTTTGTTTTCTTCCTGAATTTCAGATACTCCTTCGCTTGCAAAATCGTAAGAATCTAAAAACATAAACAAATAATCAAGAGTTGTGAGCGTATTGTTTTTTTTCTTTATGTCTTTTAAAATTGTATTATTGATTAATTCAAGATGTTCGGAATTATCGAGTGAGTTAATTTTTATTGCTTGGTCTTCAAGTTCGCTGATTTCAAAAAGTGAACTGTTTAAGTAGGGGACATGGCTGTATTTGATTTTTATCGCATCTGTTCGGTCGTTAATGTTTACTGCTAAAACCTTATGGAATAATTTAAAAAGTTCGTCGAAATCGTGAATAGTTTCAGTATTCAAAAAGTGAAAATCCACTTCTCTCCCCGCCATCGCCAAAGGAGAGAGAGCTTTGTGATAGTTAACTAATTGACCTTCCAGTAGTTTTAAAAACAAAATGCGATTTATCCAAGTAATACAAAGCTCAAGAGCTACGTTATAAACTCGGTCTTGCTTATTATCTCCAAACAAAGTTATATCAGGAATTCTATGTAAGCTGTCTTCGGTTTCTATTGCAGAAATAGTATTTTCAAGTAATGAACCGGTGTTTCTATTTTCCTTTTTCCTGCGAATAATATTTTTGCCTCCTTCTTTTGCTTCTTCCAGTCCGATAATATGTAATAATTCCTTATAAAACTTATCATTTAAAGAATTACTATCATTTGCAAATGGCGTTTTGAGTAAATGATACGGTGAAAGTATTTTGAAAAGTGCTATCAGGTTATTATCATCTTCTTTGTCTTCATTTTTCAATACTTTTTCATAATTACGAATATCGAAATATGTGCAAGTAATTTCTTCGTCAAGCTTGTCAACAAAAGGTTTTACAATTTCGTTATAAAATAAGTTAGTGTCTTTTGTTACTTTTTTCCCATCACGCCATTGCTCATAATCTTTTACAAACGATTTATTGCGGAAAAAGAGTTTTTCAAAATATGATGCTTCGATTATATACCATTCGTAAATATTTGTTGCGATGCAATATTTAATGTCAATATTATTTTCCTCTATTCGTTCACGCAAGTAATATAAAACCAATTCGTGAAATGCTTTTGCATTGGGCTTTACAGCAGAAAACATTTCATTTTTATTGCTTGGTCTTTTAGCTTCAATTATTACTCCAACCTTATCTTTATTGGATTTTCCAAGATGAATTACAAGGTCTTTTGTATCTTTTGTATTTATTTCGTTTGTGTCTTTGTAATAAGTATCTCGAAGGAAATCACGGATATGATTTTTTTGATTTTCTTCTCTTTCAATTTCATCAACTTTGTTAAGAAGATTAATGAGATTTGTTTTAAATAAATCAATCTCGCAACGTAAAGGCTTCTGCTTTAGAAATGCTTTATTTAATGCTTTCTTTGGTATAATTGTATTAATCCTCATTACATTTTTTTCTCTTTACAAATTTATATATTTTGTAATAGTTTCATAGGAATAAATAAATTATTCATTACTCTTTGGTGGGAAAAAAATTGGAGAAATAAAAAAAGGCCGCCTTTCTCAAGACAGCCTTTAATATTCTGTTTAGTTCAGTTTGTTATTGAACAACAATTCTGCTTACTTTAACAACATCGCCACTTGTCAGTTTCACTGCATAAATTCCTTTTGGAAGTGTGCTGAAATCAACTTGTATATTTAATTAAAGATAATCAAATTTCGTTTACAAAATTCCGAAAATTGATAATTATTTGTTGTTCATTTTTCCATTCCTGAGCACCGTCATAAACAACTATTTTTTTTACTTTACCTACACTTAAATTTTTTTCAAGCCAGTCAAGATTTTCTACAAATCGGCTATTATAGGTTTGTGATGATTTTATTTCAATCAATGTATAATTACTTCCTGATTTAATAATCAAGTCAACTTCTTTTTGGTGGTTATCTTTGTTAAAATAAGCATTAGATATCTTTCCAAAATAAATTTTTAACCTTAGTCCTTATTTTTTTAACCTTAGTAGAAAAAAATAGCATAAGCAAAATTAACCTTATTACCTTATTGAGTGATTAAAATAAGGTAATAAGGTTAAATCGTAACCATTTATTGATTTCTACTAAGGTTTACCCTGTTAGATAATTCCTTCATTTTTTATTCGTTCTTTTAAATTAGCTATCTAACAGGGTGAATTGTAAAAAAATAAGGTTTTTATAAATAATTGTGTATAAAAATAGCTATTTGATTAATTTGGAAAGATGTCCAATAGTCAAACCTCCACGAGGCAATTTGGGATTTTGGGGTAGTTTTTATTTTATTTACATAAATCACCTACTGTGTATAACTCGTAGAGCTTAAATGACAATAAAACAACATAATAGAAATTCAATTTTTCCTCGTAGAGGATTAACAAGAATTTAGTCGGTTAGTAGTGATAAGCTTACCATATTTCAGTCTTTTTGGGTCATAATCACAATCTTTGGTTTGTTGATTGAAGCTCATCTTTTATTTTTTAAACAGAGAAGTTTGTTTTAACGTTTGGCAGTATAGCCAAGCCAGTAAGGGATTGTGGACTGCTTTACTGTCAAGTTACATAAAAGTTAAAGCGAGCTATAACCTTTGAATAGCCTACTGTCTAGGCAATTTTTTTATATATCATGTTGGCTGTTCGGCATTTTATCCAATTAATAGATTTATTCTTTTACCGAGTCCAAATTCAAAGATTCTGTAAAGTGTTGAAAGTTGTATGTCACACTTACCATTCTCAAGTCGATATTGAGCTTTTTCTTCAAAATCATTGCGTTTTTCAGTTCCGATTTTTCCGTATTTAATGTCTAATAACTCATCAAAGTTCTTAGCACTTTTAATCATTTCTTTGTCCATTTTATTCCTTTTTTGAGTTAAAATATTCGTCTTTAAGTCTCAACGCCAAATCAATTTCTTTTTTAGGTGTTTTCTGAGTTTTTTTTTGAAATCCATTGAAGAGTATAACCAAATTCCCTTTATCAAAACAGCAGAAAATTCGATAAATATTGCTTTCAAATTCTATGCGGACTTCATAAAGTCCATCTGTTCCCGTTAAGTGTTGAAGGAATTTTTTTGGGATAATCTGTACATTCCGAATGATTCTGAAAACAAATTCAATTTTTTCTTGAACTTTATCTGGATTTATT
>Ga0209211_10006497_pt1 | contig 16881 bp, 16 predicted proteins | sample RifGroA2_FD_183992 | JGI IMG/M metagenome (GOLD analysis project Ga0209211, IMG submission 183992) | Groundwater microbial communities from Rifle, Colorado, USA - Groundwater A2 (SPAdes) (version 2) | ecosystem: Environmental > Aquatic > Deep subsurface > Groundwater | place: Rifle, Colorado... | reverse complement strand
AGGATTTCCTGCAAGGCGGTTTTCGGATCCTTGCCGGCGTCCTTGGGATCGATGCGGGTCATGGCCGGTTCATACAAACGCTCGATGACGCCCCGCGCCGCATCAAATCCGGCATCGACATAGATCGCGCCGAAAATCGCCTCCAGCGCATCGGCAAGAATCGAAGGGCGCCTAGCGCCGCCACTCTTCAGCTCGCCCTCGCCCAACTGGAGGCAGTCACCGAGATTCAAGCCTCGCGCGATATCGGCCAGAGCTTCCTGCCTCACCAGACTCGCGCGCAGGCGGGAAAGCTCGCCTTCCTTCATGTCCGCAAAGCGCTGGTAGAGGCTGGCAGCAACGGCACAATTGAGCACCGAGTCGCCGAGAAACTCAAGGCGTTCGTTATGGGGGGTGCCGAAACTGCGATGAGTAAGCGCCTGACGCAGCAACTCGGGGCGACCAAAGCCGTGCCCAAGCGCTGCCTCAAGCGGCTGTGGCTTCATTGCTTGGCGCTGCTGCCCTCAAAATCGAAGACCAGGCTCGTGTTGCCGAACAGCGGTACTTTATTCTCATATTTGAAGGAGATCACCAGTTCACCACCCTCCTTGGTGATATCCAGATCAGCCGGCGTAACGCTCTTGACATCGTCCATGTCGGCGCGCCTGCCATACGCGGCACGTACCTGCGCCACTGTGGAATTCTTGAGGTTGCTGTCACCAGCGGTTCCCTTGATTGCTTTGACGGCATTGCCGTACTCGATCCATGGTGGTATGGCCTTCATCGCCAACAGCGATATCAGAGCCAAAACCGCGCCACCCATCACGAGTGCGTTCAGACTGATGCCACGCTGAAATTTCATGTTATCTCCTAGCGAAACGAACCGATCCGACCGAAGTCGACTCCCTGTGGAGGAATGAACGACTTGGCATGCATCCACACAAAAAATGCCTTCCCTACAATATTTTCGTCGGGGACGAAGCCCCAGAAACGGCTGTCCTGCGAATTGTCGCGGTTGTCGCCCATCATGAAATAGTGTCCGACCGGAACCTCGCAACTCACACCTTCGCCATTGTAGTGACATTTGTCGCTGTACGGAAAATGGGCGACCTGCTGAATAAAGGGAGGTGCATCGGCCTCGATCAGAATGTCGTGTTCCACGCTGCCCAGGGTTTCCATGAAACGCGGGGTATAGAACATGCGGTCACGATCGAGATAATCCTCGATCTTCTTTTGCGCGATCTCCCGACCGTTGATGGTCAATTTCTTGTTGCGATAGACGATCTTGTCTCCCGGCAGACCGACCACGCGCTTGATGTAGTCGAGCGAAGGATCCGGCGGGTAGCGGAACACCACCACATCACCGCGTTGCGGCGAGTTGAGTTCGACAATCTTTTTGTTGATCACCGGCAGACGCACGCCAAAGGTGTACTTGTTCACCAAAATGAAATCGCCCACCAGCAGGGTCGGGATCATCGAGCCGGAAGGTATCTTGAAAGGCTCGACGAGAAAGGAGCGCAGCAGGAAAACCGCGAGTATGACGGGGAAAAAACTGCCGCCATACTCGACCCACCAGGGATCCCTGGCGTCGGCGGGGCGTCTCTTCCTCGCCCAGAAATGATCGAAGCACCAGACGACGCCGGTGGCGACAACGAGTATGAAAAGAATCAGAGCAAAGTTCATTTGTCACCCACACGCAGTACCGCAAGAAACGCCTCTTGCGGAATTTCCACCCGGCCAACCTGCTTCATGCGCTTCTTGCCGGCCTTCTGCTTTTCCAGCAGCTTCTTCTTGCGCGTAATGTCGCCGCCATAACACTTGGCGAGCACGTCCTTGCGCATGGCCTTGACATTCTCGCGCGAAATGATGGTCGAGCCGATCGCCGCCTGGATGGCGACATCGTACATCTGGCGTGGAATCAGCTCGCGCATCTTGGCGGCCAGTTCGCGCCCGCGATACACGGCGTTGGCGCGATGCACGATGACCGAAAGCGCATCGACCTTTTCAGTATTTATCAGGATGTCGAGCTTGACCACGTCGGCCGCCCGGTACTCCTTGAAGTCGTAATCGAGCGAGGCATAACCGCGCGAGACGGATTTCAGCTTGTCGAAGAAGTCCATCACCACTTCGGCCATCGGCATCTCGTAGGTCAGTTGGACTTGGCGACCGTGATAGGCCATGTTCACCTGCGAGCCGCGCTTGCTTTCGCACAAGGTGATGACCGCGCCGAGATATTCCTGCGGCACGAAAATCTTGGTGGTGATGATCGGCTCGCGTATCTCTTCCACCTTCTGCGTCTCGGGCAGCTTGGATGGATTCTCCACCTGGATCAGCGTGCCGTCCTTCATCAGCACCTCATACACCACCGTCGGCGCCGTGGTAATCAGGTCCTGGTCGAACTCGCGCTCCAGCCTTTCCTGGACGATCTCCATGTGCAGCAGGCCGAGAAAGCCGCAGCGAAAACCGAAACCGAGCGCCTGCGAAACTTCCGGCTCGTAGTGCAGCGAGGCATCGTTGAGATGCAGCTTTTCCAGGGAATCGCGCAAGCCATCGTACTGGTTGGATTCCACCGGATAGAGGCCGGCAAACACCTGCGGCTTGATTTCCTTGAAGCCTTCCAGTGGCGCAGTCGCGCGACGGTCGGCGTTGGTCACGGTGTCGCCCACCTTGGCGGCGTCGAGTTCCTTGATGCCGGAGATGATGAAACCGACCTCGCCCGCGCTCAATTCGCTGCGCGTCAGCGACTTCGGCGTGAACACGCCGACCTGTTCGCACAAGTGGATGGAGCCTTCCGCCATCAGCAGCAGCTTGTCCTTGGCGCGCACCACGCCGTCGATCACGCGCACCAGCATTACCACACCGACATAGTTGTCGAACCATGAATCGATAATCAGCGCCTTCAGCGGCGCCTCGGGATCCCCCTTGGGCGGCGGAATGCGGGCAATCACGGCTTCCAGCACGTCATCCACGCCGAGGCCGGTCTTCGCCGAACAAAGAATCGCTTCCGTCGCATCGATGCCGATCACGTCCTCGATTTCCTGGCGCGCATTGTCGGGGTCGGCCGCCGGCAAGTCGATCTTGTTCAGCACCGGCACCACGTCGACGCCGAGTTCAATCGCCGTGTAGCAATTCGCCACGGTCTGCGCCTCCACGCCCTGCGAGACATCGACCACCAGCAACGCGCCTTCGCAAGCGGACAGCGAACGACTCACCTCGTAGGAAAAGTCCACGTGCCCAGGGGTATCGATCAGGTTCAGATTGTAAATTTGGCCGTCACGCGCCTTGTAGCTGAGAGCCGCCGTCTGCGCCTTGATGGTGATGCCGCGCTCGCGCTCGATGTCCATCGAGTCAAGCACCTGCGCCTCCATCTCGCGGTCGGAAAGCCCGCCACAACGCTGGATGATGCGATCGGCCAGAGTGGACTTGCCGTGATCGATATGGGCAATGATGGAAAAATTGCGGATGTGATCCATAGGGGCAATAAAAAAGGCGCTCATTCAAGCCGTTGAGCACCTTGGAGACCTAAAAGCAAGGGGCGGATTTTAGCCTAAAGCACTCAAATACTCACGCACTTTCACCGCGTCGAGGAATCGCATTCGCCGTCTTGCCAGCACCGACTTTTCAGTGGCAATCAGTTACCCGTCGAATAAGTCCGTGTGTCGGCCTGTACGCTCAAAGCGCACTGCATTGCCGGTGATCTTGTAAATCAGCAGCCAATCCGGCTCAATGTGGGCATCTCTGAACGCTCTCCAGTCGCCTTTCAGTGGATGGTCAAGATAGACTGCCGGAAGCGGCTTGCCTTCAATGAGCAAGCCCAACAGTACCTTGAGCTTGCCCATATCTCTTCCGCGCTTTTGACACTGCCTCACATCGCGCTTGAACTGGCCCGAGTAATCCGGTTGGCGCATCAGATGCCGAGTTGCTCAAAGAGGGTGTCAGCGTCTTTGGCGGAATGAACATCTTCGCCCCGCTCGCTCTTGGTGAGCGTTTCGGTAGTGAGTTTATTGGGAACGCGCATCTCGAAAGGCAGCGCTTTATCCTTCGCGACCTTGGTCAAAACAATACGCACCACGTCGGATACCGTCAGCCCCATGTCTGCCAGCACGGCAGCGGCTTCTACCTTAAGGGCTTCGTCGATCCTTGCGCGTACAAAAGCGGTGGCGGCCATGTTGCTGCTCCTCGTGGTTGGGCTTTCATTGTAGCTCAATCAAGCCACAACACGCTAATCGCGCACGAACGAAAGGCCGCAATCAGCGCCCCTTATCCACCTGGTTCTGTCGTCTATGTCACATCCTCTAGTTGAGAAGTTCACACTACACAGCAGAGTCGGCGCTGACGGCGACCCGAAGGTAGTGCAGAGCAAGCTGTTTCATGCGGTCATGGATTCAATTCGAACCCCAAATCGCTCTATAGTCCAATGGCCCCATTGTGGCGGCGAACTTGGAGAGTTCAATTTCGGCTTCGTGCCCTTTGCTGCCGGTCGTGCCTTCAGAGGTTCAGCGGCAGGTATAGCGAGATAAGCAGACGGTGATTTGCGAGCGGTAGCAGGTCGAAAAAAACGGCGCCCGAAGGCGCCGCTGAACAGGAGAAAAAACCGGTCAGACTATGTTGCGCGGCTTCAGGCTCATCGCCGTGAAGTTGTGCTTGTAGGGCGATTCACCAACTTTGGTCAGCGTGCCACGGCCCAGCTTGTAGCGGTAATTGTTGGTGACCGGATCGGGCACCGCCGACACGACGGAATTGGCCGGCGCGCCGGGGAAGTTGAAGCTGGCCATCGCCACGCCGGGGCGCATCTCGTCGGAGACGATAGCTACCGCAGTAAAGAAACCTTCGGTGGTCTGGATATGCCCGTCCTTCATCAGGTTGTTGAAGAACAGGTCCGGATCCTTGACGCCCTGCGGCTGACCGGTCTGGATATACACCGTGTCGTTATGCACCTTCACCAGGTCGCCCGACTCGATGCCCTTGGGTTTGGCGTCGTTGGGATGGATGAAGATCGGCGGCCAGGGCCAGCGCTGGAACAGATGCGCCTTGCGCAGATCGTCGAAGGCCGACTGCCAGGTTTCATTGACGCGGCCGTTGGTGACCCAGATCTCGCCCTTTTCGGCACGCGGCTTGATGGCATCGTAGTACTGGATCCAGCCGCCGAACTTCCACGGGCTCTTCAACAGAATGGCCTTGCCCGAGTGGGTGTTGAAGGCGTACATGAAGGCGTTTTGCACCTCCGCCCCTTCCATCTCGCCCCAGTTGTTGTCGGGGTCGTGCAGGCGCACGGTGCCGACGAGCTTGCCGTCGCGCACGCGGATCGGCGTCTGAATGCCGGTCGTCCCAAGGGTGCGCAGCAGCTCCTGCGCCTTGACGCCCTTCTTCTTGGCCTCCACCACCAGCGGATGGTAGTTGAGCACGCCGCCGCGCCCGAAACGCGCGGCCTCCTCGAAGACGTCGTTGGAATCCTTCCAGTCGTAACCCTCGAAGCCCATTTTCTTGGCGAACTTTTGAACTGCCCACCAGTCGGGCTTGGCCTCGCCCGGCGCATCGTAGAACTTGCTGTACAGGCGCAGCCGGCGCTCCGAGTTGCAGCGCGTGAAGTTTTCCTCGCCCCAGGTGGCGGCGGGCAGCACGATGTCGGCGATGTCGGTGTTGATCGGCTCGACCGGGTAGATGTCGGAGTCCACCAGCACCATGCCGCCGCTGTCCACGCGCTTCTTCAGGGTCTCGAAGATGGCGGCGCGGTCGAGGCTGGCGATCTGGTTCGGGTTGCCGCGCGTCTGCTCCAGCATCTTCGTGGCGAGGTTCTGCGAACCCATCATGGCGGCGATCCAGGTGGTGCCGAAGACCCATGCGAACTTGACCTGGCCGTCCAGCACCCAGCGGTCGAGGTTGAAGTCCTTCTTGCGTCGGCCCGGATACTTCTCGGGGTTGAGCCAGCCGGAGCCGCCGCCCGCGCCCATCATGCCGCGCTGGTGGCCGCCGCCGCGCGAGATCACGCGCCCCGGTCGGTTGCCGGCGCCGCAGATCAGCCCCATCGACACGAAGGATGTCGTGTTCATGTAGTTGTTGGTCCAGTAATTGCCCTTTTCCAGCATGAACGACGCCTTGGGACGCTTGCCATTCACCGGCTTGGCAATCCACTCGGCAGCCTTGCGGATATCGGCCGCATCGAGACCGGTCATCCTGGCTGCCACATCGAGCTTGCTTTCCTCGGCGCCGAGGATGAACTTCTTGTAGTCGGCCCAGTCGCTCTGCCAGTTGCCCCAGGTGGTGCGCCACTGCCAGCCGGTGTTGCGCGTGCCGCGACCGTAGCCCTGGTCGACCTCCCACTGGTTGGCGATCCACTTGTCGATGAACTCCTGGTCCTGCCAGTTGTTCTCGATGATGATGCGGGCGATGGCGTTGTGCAAAACCGTATCGGTGCCAGGAATGATCGGCAGCCACAGGCCGCGGCCCTGTGACACCGCCCAGGCCACGCCCATGGTCTTGTGCGGGGTGACGAAGATCATCTTCTTGTCGCCCGGCATCATCCATGAGGTAAACAGCGTGGTCTTGGTTTCATAGGGATCGACACCCGACATGAAAGCCACCTCGCAGTCGCCCCAGTCCTGGTAGCTCGCGCCGAAGGAATCGATGCCGGCGTCGTCGAGGCCCGTGGCGTCGTTGGTGTTGGCGCATTTGTCATGCGGCGCGATCGACGGCGTGCCGATGCTGGTCATGCCCAGGCGAGTGATGGCGTAGGTGTTCTCGAAGTACTGGTAGGAGTACATCTTGATCGCCCAGGCGTGCTCGCCGTGCTTGGCGATGACATATTTCGAGATGTCGGCCATCACGTCGGTGACCAGATCCCACGATACCCGCGTCAGCTTGCCGTTGACCCGCAACATGGGGTGCTGAAGCCGCTCGCGGGTACGCGTTTCCGGATTGAAGCACTTCTGCGCCAGGGTGCCGCCACGGATGGAATGGTTACCCCCGGGGTTCACCACCGTGGCGTCCTTGTCGGGCACGACAATGACGTGGTGCGGCTTGCCCTTGTGCGAGACGATGGTGTGCTGTGCCGGGCTGGCCCAGGCGGAGGTGTTCATGTTCTGATGCGGGAAGCTCACCCCCATCGCGTTTTGGCTGGCCCGGGCAGAGCCGTCCTTGCCCACTGGCCAACGGTAGACCTTGTAACCGCAGGCGATGGTGCAGTAGTCGCAGGCCGTGGTCAGCACGTCGGCATTCTTCGGCGGCAGCGGTACGCTATTGACGGCTTTGACCGGCTCGGGCAGTTGCGGTGTTGCCTTGGTTTCCCAGAGTTTGCTCATTTCGTTCTCCTTATGCCTTGCCGATGCTGGCGTGGCCATAGACCAGACCCATGACGCCGGTGGCGTAGATGTCGTCACCCTGCACTTCCAGCACGATCTGCGGCAAGCTTTCCGTGGCATGGCCGGAAATCACCATGCCGTGGCGGCTCAAATCGAACGTGGTCAGGTGCAACGGACAGGGGCCGAGCGCCTGGTATTTTGGCTTGTAGGTGCCGTCGAGCGGGCCGCCCATGTGCGTGCATTGCTGGTTGAAGGCGACGATGTCCTTGTCGGCACCGATGGCGCCGCCGGCTGGGGCACCCAGCTTGACCAGAATGTTGCGCACGTCGGCGAACGGGTAGTTGAACACGACCGGTTCGCCGACCTTGAGCGCCGAGAGCTTGCCGATCTTCTGCCGCTTGTAGCCGGCCATCAGCGCTTTGGCCTGGACCATGCCGGGCAACGCGGTCAGCGTCACCAAGGCACCGCCGGAGAGCAGGAACTGGCGGCGGCTCATGCACAAGTGGCCGCCCTCCTCTTCATGCTTGTGATCGTGAATCTGAATGGTTTGCGTCATTTTCAGCTCCTCATTTCATGACCGCATACGGCGGCAGCTTGGGCGGATCCATCAGCAGCGGCTTGTCCATGGAAAGGCTTTCCAGGAAGACCACGAGGTCCCTCTTCTCGCCGTCGGACAGCCCCAGCGGCTTGATCAGCGACGACTTGTTCGGGCCCGTGCCGCCGCCCTTGTTGTAGAAGTCCACCACCTCGGCCAGCGTGTAGAAAATGCCGTTGTGCATGAAGGGCGCGGTGTATTTCAGTTCGCGCAGGGACGGCGTCCTGAACTTGTTCACGTCCTTCGGGTTCTTGGTGATGTAGTAGAGGCCCAGGTCGAGGTCGGCGTTGCGATAGTCCTTCTCGAACACGCCCTTCTGGTAGTGCTCCCAGCGATGGGTGATCTGGTAGAGCGGCTCGGTCTTGAACACCTCGTTCTCCGGCACGCCCAGGGCATGGAACTTTTGGTCGGAAGCAAGCGCGCCGTTGTGACACTGGATGCAGCCGCCCTTGCCGTTATAGACCGCCATGCCGCGCTTGGCGCTGTCGGACAGCGCCTTCTTGTCGCCCTTCATGAAGCGATCGAAGGGCACCTGCTTGGCGTTCGAGACGATGGTGCGCTCGAAAGCGGCGATGGCCTGATAGGCATGAGTCATGCGCGGCCACTCGTCGCCGAAAACTTTCTTGAAGCGCGCGACGTATTCCGGGATGAAGCGCATGCGCATTTCCATCAGCGAGGGGTCGCCGTTGCCGGCGACGTTGCCCTCGGCGGCGGACGGCGCCTGGCCTTCCAGACTGGTGACCGAACCTTCCCAGAACAGCTTGTTGTAGAAGGCCGAATTCAGCACCGTCTGCGAATTGCGCCAGTGCTGGGTGCCCGGATAGCCGCGCGAGATTTCGCCGCCGTCGCCCCAGCCCTTGCTCGGCTCGTGGCAGACCACGCAGGGCGAGGAGGCATCGCCGCCGAGGCGGCTGTCCCAGAACAGCATCTTGCCCAGCTCGGTCTTCTCGGTCGACATCGGATTGTCGGTGGGAATCGGCGGCGGCGGCAGGGACCCTAGGGCCGGAAAGCCGCTGGCGGCACCGGCCAGCGTGACGGAGCCGATGGCCGTCAGCGCAGCCATGGCAGCAACAACAGGTTTGAGTTTCATCACATGTCTCCCTTAGTTCTTGCCGAAAGCACGGGCCTGATAGGCCGGCATTTTCGGAATCTCGACCGTCACCGGATCGCCGCTCATGCCTTCCAGCAGGAAGGTCTTGAGCGCCTGCTTCTCCGCCGCCGCCAGGCTCAACGGCTTCAACTCGGAACCGACGCCGCCGCCCCTGTCGTAGAAGTCGATGACCTCGTCCAGCGTAGCCAGCATGCCGTTGTGCATATAGGGCGCGGTGTATTTCAGATCGCGGATCGACGGCGTGTTGAACTTGCCCTTGTCGCCCGGCGCCTTGGTGATGGCATACGATCCCAGGTCGGTGCGCGCGCTCATGTAGTTGGGCATGCCGGAAGTCGAGTAATGCCGCAGCATCGTGATGGCGCGCAGCGGCTCGTTCCAGACGGCGGGATTTTCCGGCACGCCGGTCTTGTGCAGCTTGCCGTCGGAGCCGATCGGGCCGTTGTGGCAGGAGACGCAGTTGCCCTTGCCCTTGAACACCTCGTAGCCCGCCTTGGCCTCGGCGGACAGGGCGTTCGCGTCGCCTTTGAGGAACTTGTCGATGGGGGCGTTCTTCGACGTGAGCGATTTGACGAACTCGCCGATGATGTTGAAGATGCGCATGCCGTTGGGATCGTCGCCCTTCTTCACCGCCGTCTGCCACATCGCCACATATTCGGGCACCTGCTTGACCCGTTCCTGGGCCAGGCGACCGTCCATGTTCATGGTGTGGGCCTCGGTCATCATGTCGCGCACGAGAGTGCCGGCGTCCGAGCCGTCGAGCCGACCATCCCACATGAAGCGGTTCTTCATCGTGGCGTTGATGAGGGTAGGCGAATTGCGGAAATATTCGGAGGCCGGGTAGCCCTTCGATAGCGGCTGACCATCGCCCCATCCCTTGGCCGGGTCATGGCAGGTGGCGCAGGACAGCGCGGCGTCCCCGGACATGCGCACGTCGAAGAAGAAATAGCGACCGAGTTCGGCTTGGGCCTTGTTGAACTTCGGCTCGGGCAACGGTTGCAGATCCGCCGCCAGCGCCGCGCCCGCAGATATGCCGGCCACGGCCAGCGCGCCCAGGACGGATCGCCTGATGGTGCGAGGTTTCATGAACTTCCTCCCTTTGTTTACTTCGAAAATTCGAAGACGGTGGTGGCAGCGCCCCCGGCGGGGACGCTGACCTTGGCGGATTTCTCGCCGAGGATCGGGTGCCAGGCCTTGATTTCGTACTGGCCGGCTGGCAGGTTGTCGAGCGTGAAGGAGCCGTCTTCCTTGGTCGCCACCGCATACGGGTTGTCGGCGGCGAAGGCCCAGGCGTGCATGAAGTCGTGCGCGTCGCACTCGACCTTGATGACGTTGGCACGGCGCACCTTGATCGGCTGCTTGAGGTCGCCCTTGTCGGGCTGGCCGACGTTGAACATGGTGCGGCGGACGGCGCCGATGATTTCGTAGGTATGGATGTTGTGCAGCACCGTGTCGGAGTTGCGCACCGTCAGGTCGGCGTCCTTCTTCACCACCAGCGTATCGGGCGCGAAGCGGCAGCCCTTCTGGTCGAGCAGCGGCGCATCCAGCGCGCCCCACGCCTTGCCTTTTTCGATCTTGGCCACATAGACCACGGCACCGGCCAGATTGCCGCCCTTGGCATTGACCTCGACGATTTCGCGCTCGCCGTTGCCGCAGACTGCGTTGTCCTTGGTGATGGGCAGCTTCTTCGCCGCTGGTGCGGCGCCCTTGAAGCTGACCTTGCCGGCGACCTTGCCGCCGCCGGAAACCGCGCCGGCCTCGTAGGCCGTGGCATGAGTGACGAACAGTGCGCCGAGGGCAATAGCGCAACCGGTCAAGACTCTCTTCATTGTGTTTCTCCTTGAAAATTCCGGGGACAGAACAAATAGCTGCGCTGCCTAACGCAACAGCCATGCCACGGCCAATTCCCTTGTCTTTGCAAGGGCTTCGCGCCATCGCCCTGGCGCCGCGTCGGTGTGCGTGCGGTCAGTTTTCTGCCGGAGTGAACAGAAAGCGACCAGTCGATTTCGACGCTCGAATCCGCGATGCGACCGGCTACAGCGCCTTGGCGCAAGGCACGGCTCTTGCCTCAAGAGCTTCGTGCGTACGCGATCCCATTCCTCGAACTCCCTGATAGCCGTTCTCGGTGGCGGTATCTCCGGCCTTGCTGCCGCCCATGCGCTGATGCGCCAGGGTCACGAAGTCGTGGTCCTCGATCGCGGCGCGACGCCCGGCGGACGCATACGCACCGAACAGCGCGCGGGCTTCCTGGTCGAGCATGGTCCCAACAGCATGATCTCGCCGGCGCCCGGCGCCGAAGACCTGATCGCGTCGCTGGGTCTTTCCGGCGAACGTATCGACAAGGGCAGCGGCGTGCGCCACCGCTACTTGGTGCGCGATGGCCGCGCCCACGCGCTGCCGCTCGATCCACTGGGCTTCTTCTCGTCCGGATTCTTCAGCGTTCGCGGACGCCTGCGCATGCTCGCCGAACCCTTCGTGCGACGCGGCCCGCATGACGAATCGGTGGCCGATTTTGTCCGTCGACGCTTCGGCCAGGAACTGCTCGACTACGTCTTCGATCCGCTGGTCGGCGGCCTCTACGCCGGCAATCCCGAAAATCTCAGCATGACGGCGCTGCTGCCGCGCCTCAAGCAGCTTGAGCAGCGTTACGGCTCGGTGATGCGCGGCGTGGCGGTAAAGGCGCTGGCCGGCTCACTGGCCGGAATGGACCCGCGTTTCGATCCGCGCCGGCGCAATCTGTTTTCATTTCGCCAGGGCATGGCGAGCCTGCCGCGACAATTGGCCGCCACACTCGGTGCGCGCATCTGGTCGGGGGTCCGCGTCGAGGGCCTGCGCGCCGAAGCAGGCGGCGGTTTCCGCCTTGCGCTACGCGGGGGCGTTGCCGACATGCGCGTCGCTGGCGTCGTCGTCGCGCTCCCCGCCTACGCCGCCGCCAGGGTGCTGGCGCCGCTGGCGCCGTCGGTCGCCGACGGCCTCGCCGCCATCGAACATCCGCCGCTGGCCGTGGTGGCGCTCGGCTATCGCCGCGAGCAGATCGCCCATCCGCTCGACGGCCTCGGCGTGCTGACACCAACCATCGAGCGCAGAACGGTCCTCGGCTTGCTGTTTTCCTCGACGCTGTTCACCCGCCGCGCCCCCGACGATCACGCGCTGCTGACGGCCTATGTCGGCGGCGCGCGGCAGCCCGAACTGGCGCTATTGCCGCGCGAAGAACTGATCGCCATGGTCGGGGCGGAAGCCGCCGAACTGCTCGGCGCCAGCGGCGAACCGGTATTCGACAGCGTGCGCTACTGGCGCCAGAGCCTGCCGCAACCCGATCTTGGCCATGCGCGGCGGATGGAGACTCTGTGCGCGCTCGAAGCGGAGTATCCCGGCCTGGCGGTCACCGGCAATTATGTCGCCGGCGTGTCAACCGCGGCCTGCATCGACGCCGCGATTGCAGCCACTGGGCGCATTGCGCAAAAGTCGGCGCTGGCGACACGGCGCGTGGTCACGGCCATGCTATGATCCGTCTTACCTCGTCTTACTTTTTGAGCCATCATGGAAACCGTCCGCGTGTCGAGCAAAGGCCAGATCGTGATTCCCAGGAATCTGCGCGCCGCCTTTCATATCGAGGCCGGCAGCGAGCTGGCGATATTCGTCGAAGGTGACGAGATTCATCTGCGCCAGGCCGAGCAGCGTTTCCCCCGCACCGACATCGCCGCCGGACTCGGCTTGCTGGCGAAAGCAGGGCGTGCGGTTCCGTCGGAGGCCGAGATCAAACGCACGGTGGGTGCGCTGCTGAAACAGCGCAATGCCGCCAAGTGAAGCGGCCATGATCGTCCTCGACACCAATCTGCTGCTGCGCTATCTGCTCAACGACGATCCCGGCCAGGCCAAACGTGTCCGGCGCCTGCTGGAAACCTCGCCGCTGGTGACCGTCACCCCGACCATCGTGCTGGAACTTGTCTGGGTGCTCGAATGCAGCGATTGCACGCGCGACGAAATTGTCGGCGCGTTGCGTCATGTGCTCGGCATGCCCAACATGCGCCTGCCGAACGAAACCGCCTTCTACCGGGCGGTGCAGTGGTTCGAGCAGGGACTCGACTTCGCCGACGCCCTGCATCTTGCCCTGTCCCCCGCGACGGCACGCCTGATGACTTTCGACAAGGATTTTGCGCGCAAGGCGAAGCGCGCGGAAGCATTTCCCGCAGTTGCCGTCTGTCCAACGCTGTAAGCCCGCGCTGTCTTGCCCAGGTGCGCCGCTGAGCGCGATGCGCGTTCACGTGCCAGCCCGAATCGATGCGACGCATGGCGGTGAAGATCGCCGAAAAAGCCAAGGATCACACCAGCAAGTTCCCCAGCATCGTGGTGCAGAACACCTAGTCAATAGGCGGCTTTGACTTCGTCCTCGACCAGGGCTTTCAACTGCTCGTAGCCCCAGGTCGGCAGCGGCTTGCCGTTCACAAAGAACTCCGGCGTCGCCTTGACGTTGAGCGTTTTGGCGTCGGCCAGGTCTTGCTGGATCATGCCGGCGATTTCACGCGACTCCATGTCGGCCTTGAGTCTTGCGAGGTCAAGGCCGACGCCGCCGATGTAGTTCCAGACCAGTTCAGGCCGCGCCTGATGTTGCGACGTCCAATAGGATTGGGCAGCGAATACGGCTTCCAGGGTTTCCCAGAACTTGCCCTGTTTCTCGGCCGCCGCGAGCATTTTCAGCACGGTATCGGAACCCTGGTGAAACGGCGTATAGCGGGCGTAGAGGCGGATCTTGTCGGGGTATTTCGCCATCAACTGCTTGATCAGCGGATAAAACTGCTTGCACGTTTCGCAGGCGGGATCAAAGAATTCCACGATCTCGACCTTGGCAGCCGGATTACCGTAGCCGGGTGAATAGGGACGGACGTAGGTTGTCTTGTCGCGCTGGTAGGCCTGCCCCGCCGCGTCAGCTTTTTGACTTCGGTACACAAGCGCTCCGACGATGAACGCGAGTACCAATAAAGTCGCGGAAATGAGGATCAGATTCTTCTGTTTCACGGTGAACTCCTTCTATAGGCCAGAATCAGCAGCGCGGTGATCAGCAGGAACGCCATCGCCGAAAGCAGGGGAATCGTCACAAACCCGAACCAGTTGATATGAAATTCCGTGCAAGGCACGCCCTGGGTGCAGGGTTTCATGTCCTCGGGGATATAGCCGCCGACCAGCAGCGTGTGAAATCCCGCGACCAGCGTGCCGGCGACCGTCAGTGGTATGACCGAGCGCACAATGTTACGGTCGAATGGCAGCAGCGCGACGGGCAGGATCAGCACCAGCGGATACATGCAGATACGCTGGTACCAGCACAGGACACAGGGCGCGTAACCCATGACTTCGCTGAAAAACAGGCTGCCGAGCATGGAAACCATCGCGAGCAGCCAGCAGAGGAAGACCAGCGTCCAACTGAATGGGTCTTGCGCTCTGTCGGAGGAATTCATCAGCAGCGGTTCATGTCGGAAAGCGTCCATTTTACCGTTGCCCGCCGCCGGCAAACGCAGAGACGGGCCTTGACCAAGGCTCCAATTCGTACCTCCGTGTCAGTCTCGGTGGCTAGTCGGTTTTCGGCGGATGGGGCGGCAGATGGGTGGCGACCGTGGTCAGCAGACGTTGCATGGTGACCTCGTCCAGCGTGCTGCCGAGGGCGAAGCGCAGCCGGCTGGTGCCCGTGGGTACTGTCGGCGGGCGGATAGCAACCGCGAGAATTCCGGCGTTTTCCAGTCGCTGCGCGGCGGCCAGCGCGTCTTCTTCGCTGCCGATCACGACAGGGACGATCTGCGTGCTTGAACCCAGCGTGTCGTAGTTGCGCTGCGCCAGCAGGTTGCGCAGTCGCTGTGCGTTGTTCGCCAGCCGGCGGCGATCTTCGTCCATCCCCGGCACCAGATCGAGCGCCGCATCGACCGCACCGAGCACCGCCGGCGGCAGCGCGGTGGTGTAGATGAAGCCGGGGCAGCAATTCACCAGCCAGTCGATCAGCGTCCTGGAGCCGGCGATGTAGGCGCCGAAAGCGCCCAGCGCCTTGCCCAGCGTGCCCATCACGACATCCACGCCGCCGCCACACTCAGCGGCCAGGCCGCGCCCCTGCGGCCCGAGTACGCCGGTGGCATGAGCCTCGTCGACGTACAGCGCCGCGCCGTGACGTTCCGCCAGTTGCACCAGCGCCGGCAGATCGGCGCGGTCGCCGTCCATGCTGAACACGGATTCAGTGAGGATCAGCTTGCGACCCGCAGTCTGTTGCAGCAGTTGGTCGAGATGATCGAGATCCCTGTGGCGGAAGACCTGGGTCTTCGCTTTGGCGTTGCGGCAGCCATGCACCATGCTGGCGTGGTTGAGTTCATCGCTGAAAATCGCCGTGTCGCCAGCGCCGACTATTGCAAGCGCCGGTATTACCGTGGCATTGGCCTGGAAGCCGCTGGAGAACAGCAGGGCGGCCTCGCAATGCTTGAAGGCGGCGAGCTTTTCCTCGACCGCCAGGGTGATGTCGCGCGTGCCGGTAACGAGGCGCGAGGCCGGCGCGCCGGCGCCGTAACGCCCAACCCATTCCGCCGCGCGGGCCTTCACCAGCGGATGCTGGCTCAAGCCCAGATAGTCGTTCGACGAGGCGTCGATCAGGGCGCGACCGGCGGCATCATGCAAAGTCCCGTCGCGCCATTGCCACGGTCGCAGCCGACGCAGGCGTTTGGCCTCGCTCAGTGCAGCGAGGCGCGCCTTCAGCAGTGCGTCAAGACCGGCATCCATTTCAGAGTTGCCGCGCGCGTTCGGTCAACACCTGACGCACGGCGGCGGTAAGCGTCGCCAGGTCTTCGGCGTCGATGATGAAAGGCGGCATCAGATACACCACATTGCCGAAGGGTCGCAGCCAGACGCCGAGTTCGGCGAAGCGCAGGCGCAAGGCGTTCAGGTCGATGCTGCCACCGGGTTGGCAACCAAGTTCCACCGCGCCGATGGCGCCCTTGATGCGCACGTCGGCGACACCTGCCAGGTTGCGGCAGGGCGCAAGTTGTTCGCGCAACTGCGCTTCGATGGCGGCTACCTGCGCCAGCCGTGGCTCACTCTCGAAAAGGTCGAGCGAAGCGTTGGCGGCGGCGCAGGCCAGCGGGTTGGCCATGAAGGTGGGGCCGTGCATCAGCGCGGCGGCGGGGTCGTCGGACAGGAAAGCCTCGAACACATGGCGGCGCGCCACGGTCGCCGCCAGCGGCAGCGTGCCGCCGGTCAGCGCTTTGGACAGGCAGACGATGTCTGGGATAACGCCGGCTTCCTCGCAGGCGAACATGCGCCCGGTGCGGCCGAGGCCGGTCATGATTTCGTCGGCGATCAGCAGCACCTTGTGCCGGGCGCAGGCTTCGGCGATGAAGGCCAGCGTCGCGGCATCGTGCATCTTCATGCCGCCGGCGCCTTGCACCAGCGGCTCGATGATGACGGCGGCAAGTCGCTCGGCGTGGGTTGCCAGCAGCAGGTCGAAGGCGCGACGCAGCGTGTCGTCGGTCGGCAGTTCGGCCATCAACTGATCCGGCATGGCGCCGGCGAACAGCGCGTGCATGCCCTCTTCCGGGTCGCACAGCGCCATGGTGGCAAAGGTGTCGCCATGATAGGCGTGGCAAAAATAGACAATGCGCTGCTTCTCCGGCTGGCCCTGGTTGCGCCAGTACTGGATCGCCATCTTGAGCGCCACTTCGACCGCGACCGAGCCGGATTCGGTGAAGAAGACGCGCTCCAGGTCGCCGGGCAGCAGGGCGGCCAAGCGTTGCGCCAGGCGCAGCGCCGGCTCATGCACCAGGCCGGCGAACATGACATGCGGCAGGGCGGCAAGTTGCTGTTCGACGGCGGCGCGGATGTGCGGATGGTTGTAGCCGTGGCAGGCGGTCCACCACGATGAAATGCCGTCGATCAGT
>Ga0209211_10006495_pt1 | contig 16887 bp, 21 predicted proteins | sample RifGroA2_FD_183992 | JGI IMG/M metagenome (GOLD analysis project Ga0209211, IMG submission 183992) | Groundwater microbial communities from Rifle, Colorado, USA - Groundwater A2 (SPAdes) (version 2) | ecosystem: Environmental > Aquatic > Deep subsurface > Groundwater | place: Rifle, Colorado... | reverse complement strand
CTTAACCTTGTTTTCGTGCATTAATCCTTGCATTGAAACTTCATTCATTTTGATATCCTCAATGTAAATAATCGGGGTTTTGGCATTTATAAATATTGTTGTTTTTGAGAAGATATAATCTGGTATTTTATGAAAAAATACAAAATGCTCCGTCGAGAACTGGATGAAACAATTTATTTTCACACGATAAAATGATTTCTCCGAGCTGGCCGCATAAGATTCGAAAATTACATCCAAATTCATATTAATTTGAAAAAGAAAAAAAGAAATACCTCGTCAAAAAACGAGGCGGCGTTCCAACGGACTACATTAATTGTCACAAATATATAAAATTTGTGGCTTTGTGCACAGGCGGAGAAGTCTAGCTTGGTTTGACACCTCGCTCAAGACGAGGCGGCGATTCCAACGCCTTGCGGGTTCGAAGCTGCAAAAACAGCGAAAATCTGCAACGTTTGGATGCGTTGCTACGGAACTCCCGTCTCCGCCGCACAAAATTAAAAATGAAACCTTTTTAAAGCAGCTTTCTTGTCCTGCATTCTATCAGCCCCGTAGTGTAGCGGCCAATCATGCGAGGCTCTGGACCTTGCGACCCAGGTTCGAATCCTGGCGGGGCTACTAATTATTTTTGTGTAAATTCTGGGAACATAATTCTTGTACCCATAAAATCCACGCAAATAGTGATTCATCCTGGTGGGGCTATTTTTTAAGAAAATATTTATAAGCAATCTTTTACCTGATTGTTGTATGGCGCATAGAAAAGTATCAACAGTCATTTTTTACACAGATGATGGCAGGATTCTATTGCAGGACAGGGAAGGAATTGCAAAGTTTGGAGAGGAGTATGATTTCTTTGGCGGTGGAATCGACACAGGAGAAAATCCCTTGGATGCTATAAAAAGGGAATTAAAGGAAGAAATGGACTACGAACCACTGGATTTAAAATTTTTTAAAATGTTCGATTTCAAAATTGATGCTTATAATAGCAGGACAGAATATGTCTTTATTGCTAAGGCCCCTGATTTTGATAAAGTAACAGTCTTGGAAGGTAAAGCAGCAAAACTATTTACTATCCAAGAAGCGCTTAAGCTCAAATTATTTCCATATGATGATATAATTATCAATGATTTTGCCAAATCAGGTATTGTCTCCAAGAAATCTACAACTACCTAGACCCTCAGCAACCCACGGAATCCCCTGACAGCATAGTAAGATTCTGCACCATTATGATACAAGAAGACAGCACCATAGCGCCGATCACAATAAAGGGCACCGCCAAGTTTCCTGATATCAGAAGGTGTTTTCACCCAGCTCGAGGTTTTCAAATCGAAATTTCCAAGTTTCTGCAAATCCCGATATTGTTCTTCTGTTAAAAGCTCCACGCCCATGGCAGCAGCCATTTTCATTGCGCTATTTTTTGGCTTGTGCTCTTTCCTTGATTCCAGCGCTTCACGGTCGTAACAAAGGCTCCTGCGGCCCGAAGGGCTTTCAGCTGAACAATCAAAAAAAATGTATTCGCCAGTCTTTTTATCATGACCAACAACATCCGGCTCACCACCAGTTCTTTCCATTTCATTGAGAGACCACAATTTTCCAGAATTAGCTTCCAGCTTTGCTCGCACTTTAGCCCATTCAAGACCTTTATGGCGGTTCATGTTTTTCTCAAAACGGGATTTCAATGCTTTGAGAAGATCAAAACACTGTTCTTGCGACAACTCCTTTTTATTGCTGATTTTATTTTTCATTGCCATAATATGTTATAATTAATTTTATTTATAAAATTTATGAAAGATGTAGCTGTGGATGTCGTAGTCTCACGTTCTCGAACATAATGGGCGGGCTATTATACTCCTGTAAGTCATTCAAACTATCAGGCAACTTAATGTATTCTGTGACTATTTGATTCACAATGTTTATTAATAAATACTGCTACACCGGATAAGAAAGCATGGCTATAAACCATAGGAATGAATTAATGCTTATTTCTATCACATCAATAGTGGTATTGATGTCCTTATTTACCATGGTTAATTATGACCAAAGTGAGCAAAGAGAAATAAGCTCCAGTGATTATTCTGGACAAGCCACAACTTCTGCAATCGGGCAATCAGGTGCCTCAACTTCATACCAGATTACCGGAACAGCATATTATGTTGACGCAATATTAGGCAATGATGCAAATATTGGCACTTACAGGTCACGTTAATCCTTTATAAGGCTTTTCCCTGTGTTTTAGGCCTTCTGGAAGTCTAGGGTGCAGATAAGCTTCATTACAAACAATTATACAATACTAATACAATGCGTGAAGAAACTAAAAAAATAAAATATTAAGAAAGAAAAAACAAAAAATCCATCATTAAAAGCTGAGTTTCTTTGCATATGAGCCGATGACTGGAAGCTCCTGCTCTTTCTTGTTCACTGCATTCAATATGCCGATAATCATCAGGACCAGCGGTACATAATACAGCAGCATCCATATCCATGCCAGGAAAATAAGCATCATGCTAAGAATGCTCATCACAATGTTCCAAGCTATGCTGAATATCAGCAGAACCAATCCTTGCTTTGCATGAAATTTTGCAAAACCGTCTTTCTTCATCTTCTCATCAACGAAATACCAGATTATGCCAATCAGCAGATATGACAAAATCGCGCATAATTGGCTGTTGCCGTCTTTGCTTGCCATTTTATCCCCCCTAAATATATCTTAATATTCTGTTTTTCTTGAATATAAAAACCTATGCATTAACGCTGTATACTCAGAGGCGCAATTGTCACCGCATTTATCATAATCCAACACTCAGTTTTAAAAATAGTCGTCAGCTTCATGCATGCATGAAAAATATCCTGTGCATTTTCACACCATTCAGCTCGCCTGTCAGCCCGCCTTACAGCATAACCTATCTTGCAGGTTTTCTGAAACGAAACACGAATCCAGGTGAATTTTCATATGAGCTCCTTGACCTTAATGCATGGCTTCACCATGAGCAATTCAAATCTGAATACGCCAAAGTCAGGTCAGCCCTGAAAAACCAGTCAATGGATGACTATGCCCTGCATGCGCATGACCTTAGGCTCAAAATTGAGAATTTCACAAAACTGGAAAATGCTGCAGTGCGGAAAGAGGAAAATAGCGCCTTACTGCAGAAATGCCTAAACTACATTCTGTCAAGAAAGCCGGATGTTGTGCTCTTGAGCGTTGTATATAACAGCCAGGCATTTTTTTCACTTCAGCTTGCCAGGGATTTGCGGAAACATGACATTCCTGTCATTGTGGGCGGGCCGGCAGCGACAAGCCAGCTTAAGGGCATGGCAACATATCTTCCGAATGAGGTGTCTCTTCTGGAGCATCTTACAGGAAAGTCAATTGACCATGATAAATTAAATATTTCACATGTCCTTGATTATTCAGGATATGATTTTTCCCTGTACCTGGCTCCTGAAAGTGTCATTTGCCTGAAAACAAGCAGCTGCTGCTATTACCAAAGATGCACCTTTTGTACCCACCATGGCTTTGGCAAATACATTGAATACAGCATGGATGATATCCGAAACTCAATTGTTGCCTCAAAATCAAAGCTTGTTTTTTTTATCGATGACATGATACATAAGAAAAGGCTTCTGGAGCTTGCAAAAGTTACCAAATCACTTGGCGTAAGCTGGATGTGCCAATTAAGGCCAATGAAAGAACTTGATGAGGATACACTTAGGACCTTGCACGAATCAGGTTTAAAGATTGTGCTTTGGGGCGTTGAGTCAGGAAGCAACAGGGTATTGGAAATGATGGACAAGGGCACAAATACAGCTGACGTGGAGAAAGTCCTGCAGTCGAGCAGGAAAGTGGGCATAACAAATGTAACATATATCCTGTTTGGTTTTCCAACCGAGACAAAAGATGAATTTCTAGCCACAATTGACATGCTGAAGCGCAACAAGGCGAACATTGATCTTATCTCAACCTCTGTTTTTGGCCTGCAAGAAGGTTCGCTTGTTTTCAAGAGCCCTAAAAAATTCATGATAACAGATGTTGGCAGGGAACCTAGAACAATGCTGCCGGACAAGATTTCATACACTGTTGAGGCTGGCTTGCACAGGGATGATGCAAGGGAATTAAGGCAGAAATATTCAAAGACACTAAACTCAATCAATAAATTTCCAAAGGAGATGAACATCTACAGGGAGCATATGCTTTATTCTGTTTCAAAAACATCAAAATAGCCAGCCCGTGCCTTAACTTTATATATGGCCACAAAACCCAATTATATGCATAAACTCACCTAAAAGAAAAAATGGCAAAGCTCAAAATAAAGGGGAATGAAATTGATGTCCAGCCTATACGCGATTCTTTTAATCGGAGGGCGCAATTGATATCAAATAATATAGTCTCAGCGCTCAAAATCATTGGAATCAAAGAGGATGACATTGAGGTTTCCTTTGAGAGCATGGCTGTAAAAAAGGCCAAGGCTTCAGTCACCTGGTGGGCTTTTGACCACAGGATGCATTACAGCTACAACCTCCAGTCAAAATACGTTGACAATCTCAATGTTGTGCTTAAGGTCATTGAAGCTGAAATCAGGCATCTTCTGGATGAAAAAAAGACGCTTGAAGAATTTATTGCTGAGTTTCGCGAGGAATCAGATGTCGATGACCAGAGGAAGGAGGCGAGGGACGTACTTGGCCTTGAGCATCACGAGGACGACTTCGACATTATTGACAAGCGCTATAAGGAATTGGCCAAGGAGCATCATCCTGACATGCCGACAGGCAGTGTAGAGAAATTCAAGGAGCTGAATAACGCCCATAAGACCCTTAAAAGGGAATTGAAATAGTTTTACTCATTCTAAAGGAGAAATTCAAATGATGTGCCTAAGTGGCTACAATTATGTTTCATTTGCTATCATCTGAAACATTTTGACGAAGTGAAAATCCAGTCTTTCATGGCCGCTCTTGGTCAACTTTATTAACTAATTTTTTTCTTCCCCCTTCGGTTTGCGAGGGGGAGAGAAAAAAATTACCATGGCAAAGGCCATGGCAAGAGCGGCCGCAAGGAGTGACTTTTAGATTTTATAAACAATTCCTATAAATTTTCCAAAGCATTATTAAGCATTTTCGCCTGCCAGATTGACATGGAATTTTCATACATGATGGCACCCCTTGAGGACACAACAGACAATGCCCTGAGGGAACTCTGCTTCAGGCATGGCGCTGACCTTACTTTCACACCCATGGCAAGGCTCTCTGGCCTGGTCAGGAGAAACAAGAGCACTGAGAAAAAAATTGAGATCCTCAACCAGGTTCCAACACAGATACAGCTCGCAGCCCACATGGAGCATGAGTTGCAGGCTTTTCTTGACACCTTTGAGCCAAAAAATGGCTTCAGGGGCATAAATTTCAATCTTGGCTGTCCCAGCCCGAATTTCATAAAAGAAGGCTTGGGCTGTGTGCTCATCAAGAGAGTTTCAAAAGTTAAAAGGCTTGTTGACATGGTCAAGAACAAGGGCTATCCCTGCTCGGTAAAGCTGCGCCTTGGCGCCAACCAATTTGAGAAGGACATGAAGGTTTACTTGAATCTTATCAAGGGCGTGGATGCTGATTTTTTTATTGTGCATGCACGGCACGGCAAGCAGCATTATGAGGCAAAGCCTGATTATAATGCCTATCCTGAATGCGTTGCAACAGGCAAGAATATCATAGCCAATGGCAACATTGACTCGCGCGAGAAGGTGGCCCTGCTCAAAAGCATGGGCGTGAAAGGTGTCATGATTGGTCGCAGCGGCGTTAAGAATCCGTCTATATTCAATTATCTCAAGGGAAGACAATTTACCGATTCATCCATATTGAAACAGGAATACCTTGAGCTTGAAAAGATTTGCCCAGCAGAAAATTCAAGGTATATGATGAATGTCCTGCGAAGGCTCGGCCATAAGATTGTGACAGATGATGGCCATGTCAGGGGCTAAAGGCAAGAATCAAATGTGCGTCATGCGTAATATCTAAAAATGTTCTAGTCAAAATACCTTGGGTCATCTGAGCGCACAGTTATTTCAGTTGGCTTGTGAGCATACACCTTTTCCTTGCTTGCTGTTCCTGCTTTCACACCTGTGACATTGTGATTGTTGCCGATATTTGGATTGTTTGTCTCAAGAGCTTTCCTCATATTGATATTGCCACATCTTGGGCAATTAAAATAAGGACCAAATTTCCCAGTCATCAAAGTCAGATATTCGCCGCATATGCATTTGAATTCAGGAAGATTCATTCCTTTGTGTGCAACACATACAGGCACACCCTGCTTATTGTGGGAAGTTGCATGCTTTTTGCAGAATGGGCAATTGTCAACTTTGCTTGCTCCATATTTTTTCGGGATGTGCATCCTGCTTGGTTTTTTAAACAGTTTAAATGTTTTCTTGTTTTGTTGAATTTCAAATTTCGATATTTATCGGTTATCCAATATAATGCGAACCTTTATAAAATCACCAATATTACTTTTTTATAGCCCAAATGGAAAACAAAAGAAAACAAGAAAATAATGTTGATAAGATTTTTATAGCTAGGTGGTCACCTAGGGCAATGTCTGGTGAATCCTTAACAAAATCAGAATTAATGACTTTATTTGAAGCAGCAAGATGGGCGCCATCTAGCATAAATGAGCAGCCATGGCGATTCATATATTCTCTTAACAACACTTTTTCATTTGACATTTTCCTTAATCTTTTATTTGAAGGAAACAGAAAATGGTGCGCCAAGGCAGCAGCATTGGTGGTCATTATCTCTAAAAAAACATTTACCAAAAATAATGCTGAAAATAGAACAGCCTCATTTACATCAGGCGCAGCTATGGAAAATCTACTTTTACAGGCTAGCATGATAGGCCTAGTTGGTCATGCATTAGGTGGATTTGATTATGATAAAACTAAGATTGAATTGGATATTCCTGATGACTATGAGGTAAACTGCATAATTGCAATTGGCAGGCAAGGCAAGATTGAAGACCTAGATGAAACATTAAGGGCAAGAGAAATGCCTTCAAACAGAAAGCCATTATCTGATATAATCTGCGAAGGCAAATTCAAATTATAGCATCATAATTTTTTTCCCAAGGCTATTAATTCTCTTTTCAATTCATGCGCTCCCTTTTCTGCATTCCATCCTAAATTTTGCTGCCTATTGGCTGTATCTATCAAAAAGGTTTCAATTACCCTAAAACATTTCATTAGCTGTTCCTTTTGTTCTTTGTCTAAGCTCATTTTTTTGTCCTCCCTATATTTTACAATACCAATTTCATACTGTAAAACTCAATATTATGCTCGCAGCCAATGCCAAGCCTGCGCCAAGCCATTGGTGTGGCCTTATCATTTCCTTATTTAGCCAGACGCCAAGCATAAGTGCAATTGCAGGATAGCTTTCAGTTATTGCTGTTATTATCGCAACCTCATAATCAACAACGCTGAATGCATAGAATATCCATGCAAGTGTATCAACCAGGCCAACCCACAGCAGGAGCCATGTATATTCCCGGAAATGCCCTGTTAATTTTCCAATCCCGCCACGCTGCGCTATCACGCAAAGGCAGATGACTGTGAATACAACCCATGGCACCCATATTGCCATCATTGGCGAAACATTCTTTGCATTTGTCGCAGTCAGGAAATTCACAGTCCCCATAAAGAATGATGCAATCAATGCAATCCATACTCCCTTTTCCATTTTTGCCTTAAAGTGCTCAAAGCTTCTTGTTCCAATAAGGACCATGCCTACAAAAATAAGTGAAATTACACCATACTGAAAAAAGGTCAGGCTCTCCCCTAAAAAGACAACTCCCATCCAGATTGTGACTGGCAGTTCAAGCTCAAGCACAACATCAACAATGGATAGCTTTCCCAGCTTCAAGGCTTCAAAATTCAAAATGCCTGCTGCAAATGTAACAATTCCGAGCACAACCAGCCAGAAAATATTGTCGAAGTTTAGGAGAAGCGGAAGGTCTTTAATAACAAAAGGAAAAAATGCAACTATGCCCACAATCCCAATAACAGCCAGGGTCTCAACATCTCCTATCTTCCTTGTAGCTTTCTGAATCAGAAAATCGCCAATGCCCCATGCAAGCATAGCTGCAAAAGCAAGCATGATGCTGAGTTGGATGTCCATGAAGAAAAAAGAATCTTAAGAATATAAAAAATTATTGCCTGTTACAGCAATAATCCAAAATAAGCTAATTATTGCTCAAAGTGACTTTGTTCATTACAACATCCTGCACTGGCCAGTCATCAAATGGCCCCCTGGACGAGGTCTTGACATCAGCAATGCTGTCAACAATGTCCATGCCTTCAACAACCTCGCCAAATACAGCATAGCCATAATTGCTATCGCTTTGGTAATTGAGGAAGTCATTGTCTATCAGGTTAATGAAGAATTGGTCTGTGGCTGAATCCACAACCCCTGTTCTTGCCATTGCCAATGTGCCTCTTTTGTTGAGCAGGCCGTTCATTGCCTCATTCTTTATTGGCTCTCCAACTGGCTTCTGTTCTCCTTGTGAGTTGAAGCCGCCTCCCTGAATCATGAAGCCGGGTATGACCCTGTGGAATACAGTGCCAGCATATGTGCCGTCATTCACATAGCCGACAAAATTCTTGACTGTTATTGGCGCTTTTGCTGAGTCCAGCCTGGCCTTGATTGTGCCCATGCTTGTTTCGATTGTTGCATACATTGTTTCACCTTCTTTATACTCGAAAGCTTGAATCCCCTCTTTCTCTTGCACATTTCTGCCTGACATTTTGCCGAACATGACTATTGCAGTCACAGAAAATACAGCTATCAATGCTATTAGGATAATATGCATCTTCTTTATCTTCATGATAATCACCTGCTGCAGAAATCAGGCCATTGTTTAAAAATCTTTGTTAAAGAATATACTGTTCACAGGAATGACTTAAACAGGTTATTATTGTCAACGAGAATATTTTTAGGTTTAATTGGATTATCCGTTAATTCAAAGCCCATGACAATTATTTCCTCGCCAACCTTAATCAGGTGTGCTACTGCGCCATTCATGCAAATTATGCCAGAATTTTTCTTTCCGGCAATAACATAAGTTTCCAGTCTCGCTCCTGAAGTGTTGCTTGCCACCAAGACCTTTTCGCCTGGCCACAAGCCTGATTTTTCCATTAAAGCCTCATCAATAGTTATGCTGCCGATATAATTCAGGTCAGCTTCGGTTACAATTGCCTTATGGATTTTTGATCTTAATACCCATCTCATTTTGTTGACAAATAGATGCAATTTAATAAATGTTGCGGACTCAATAATAGGCTCCCATTGTAAAACTATTTAAAGCAGCTTCAATTTTGACTTCATATCTTATTGGGGGTGCTAAAAATGGAATTTTGGCTGATTGTATTAATAACATTGTTCATTATTTATATACTGTCAGGCATAAAGGTCATCAACCAGTACCAAAAGGCCTTGGTTTTCACCCTGGGCAAATTCACAAGCATAAGGGAGCCTGGGTTTAATATTATCTTTAGGGTGATCCAAAAAATAATTATTGTTGATATGCGAGTTCGCACAATTGACATTGACAAGCAGCAGGTCATGACAAAGGACAATGTTCCTGTGAATGTCAATGGGGTTGTTTTCTTCAAGGTGCACAAGGTGGATGACGCTGTCATCAAGGTGCAGGATTATGAATATGCATTGTCACAGTACGCGCAGACCGCATTGAGGGATGTCATAGGAGGCATGAGCCTTGATACAATCCTTGTTGAAAGGCAAAAAATAGGCGATGAAATAAGGAAAATTGTCGATAAGGAGACTGACCAATGGGGCCTTGACATACAGGTCATAAAACTGCAGGACATTGAAGTTCCTGATGACTTGAAGAGAATCATGAGCAGGCAGGCAGCTGCTGAAAGGGAGAAACGTGCTGTCATTATCAAAAGCGAAGGTGATCGCGACGCAGCCAAAAACCTGGCGTCTGCTGCAAACACAATGGGCAAGTCAAAGGGGGCAATGCAGTTAAGGACATTGCAGACTCTTGACGGGCTAGGACCAACAGCCAGCAACACAGTTGTGATGGCGCTGCCTGTTGAGGTAATGGAATTTCTCGGCAAAATAGCAAAGAGCGGCAAGAAGTAAGACAGCAAACCCTGTAACCTATTTTCCCTTTCTTTTTTTGTAAATTTTTCAATTTTTAATCCATTTTTACCAAGCTTTTTATTTTGACACTTTTTTGCCCTTCACATATGTTAACACCTGAGGCAAGGCAATCGCTTGAGAAGCAGTCCTACATTATTGTGGGCGAGCATTCAGCTGTAAAGACATGCGGCTGGACAAAGAACATGCTGAGGGGCGAGGGCGGCTGCTACAAGTTCAAGTTCTATGGCATAAGGAGCCACCAGTGCATGCAGATGACAACAAGCATAAGCTGCGCAAACAGGTGCTCTTTCTGCTGGAGAGATTACAAGGCGCCAGTATCAAAAGAATGGTCATGGGCAATTGATGATCCTGATTTCATAATTGAAAATTCCCTTGCTGCCCACAAAAAGCTTCTTACTGGTTTTGGCGGCAATCCTAAAGTCGGGAAATATCTATGGGAGCAGAGCCATCAGGTTGGCCATGTTGCGCTTTCATTGACAGGCGAGCCAATAACCTATCCGAAAATGAGTGAGCTTGTCCAAAAATTCCACCAGAAAAGAATTTCAACTTTCATTGTTACAAATGCGCAATATCCTCAGGCAATTAAGAGCCTGAAAACATGCACCCAGCTGTATTTAAGCGTTGACGCCCCAGACAAGGACACCCTGAAAAAGATAGATGTCCCTCTTTTTGCAGACTTCTGGGAAAGGCTGCTCCTTAGCCTTGACTATTGCAGGGACAAGAAATACAGGACAACAATAAGGCTGACATGCGTCAAGGGCGAAAACATGCACAATCCTGAAGGCTACAAATACCTTGTCGGGAGAGGCGACCCTGATTTCATCGAGGTAAAAGGCTACATGTTCGTGGGCGCATCAAGGCAGAGGCTGAAACAGGAGAACATGCCAACTCATGACGAAGTCAAGGAATTTGGCCTGAAGCTGGCTGAGATGATGCCTGATTATGAATTCGCTTCCGAACACATTCCCTCAAGAGTCATACTTCTTGCAAAAAAGAAATGGAACAAAAAAACATGGATTGACTATGACAGGTTTTTCGAGCAGGTAAATGTTGCAGAAGGCATAGCTTATCCAGATAATCTTGACGCTGAATTATACACAGTTGGGACGCAGGATGTGCAGGTTGGCACAAAGGATGAGATGAGCCTTGACTGAATTCAATTCTCATAATCCTCATTCTGATTAATTCTTTTATCACTCCAAAGGCATAGCTTTTTAATTTGCAGATTGGTTTAAGGATATATGGCAAAAAAGAAAGAAAAACCCAAGAAGAGCAAGGAAGAGCAAGAAGCAGAGAAGCAGCTTCAGGAAAGAAAACATATGCTCTTGTCTAAAACAACCAAGTTGTATATCGGACGATTATGGGACGCAGTTAACAATTTGCGCAAGGGTTACCCAATTCCTGTATATTTTTCTGAGGTAGATTTGGGCGGAACAGAATTTGGAGCATTTCATGTTTCATCATCGGCTATGAAAGGCATTTTGCAGACAGGAGTTTCATTGGAAACTTTAGTTGGAGACTTTTCAAGAGCATTAACCTTTGTATCTCAAGCTGATTATAGCGCAGTAGTTAAAGGAGTTGAGCTTAAAAACGGTCAATTGATTTTAGATGATCCTGGTGTAATTGACTTGAGATTGTACTCAGTTAAAAAAGCGCCAGTATCTATTGCACCAAGAATAAAAGAAGAACCAGCTCCAAAAAAAACACTTAAAGAAATTTATAAGATATTTACCGAAAAAAAAGCAATATATGGGGAAGAATTTAAAAGATTATATTTGCAATACTATTCAAAAGCACAGCACCCAGCTGTATTTTGGGGAGAGGAAAATGCCCCAAGCAACCTAAGTGAATTCATAAACAATGCATATCTTGAATTTTCGACAAATCATCTTTTTAGGCACAGGTGGTACGGAACAAACCCAGTTGGCCTCGCAGAAGGGCTAGCAGCCGTGGCTATGCTTATGACTAAAAGCGATTTTGCAGTAATCAAGACAGGTTATGCTCAGGGTGAAAATGGACATAAAATTATTTTGCCAGATAGCCAGGTGCAGGTAAAAGTGTACAAGCAAAGGGAACCTGCCAAAATTCCAGATTCAAACGTACTTAATTGAATAAAATCTGCATTTTCCACCAGTTGTTTGCTTCAGCAAACCGACGAACGAAGTGACTCCGTTTAACTGGTGGCGTGAACGTGGAAAATGCAGGGTCTGAACGAGCGACCCGAGCGAACGAAGTGAGCGAGCATGCTTGCCATCAGGCAAGTCACGAACGAGCGAAGCGAGTGACTCGACCACCGACCTATGGTCTGTGGTGGTCGCGAGTGATTGACAATCTAATAAAACTCCGACATTAACTTTGCAGCCAGCCTTGCTGTGATATTTTCTGAATCCTTCTGCCCCAGGACCTCGCATACATCAACAACCTTGATATTCCTTAAGTTCCTCAGCCTCTGCACAATTGAAAGTATTTCCCTTGCAGCAAAACCGCCAGGCTCTGGTGCTTCAACATCAGGCGCAAACGCAGGGTCAATTGCATCCATGTCAATAGAAATATAGGCAGACTTCCATTGCCTCACATTTTCCATCAATGTGTCGCAAAAATCATCAATGCCATCTGCTGCCAGGTTTTTCATTGGAAAAACTCTTATCTTGTGCTGCACAAGATAGCCATGTTCCTCTGTAAGCACATTTCTAATCCCTGCTATGACTACATTCTGCGGCTCAATTATTTTCTCGTCAATCAATTTCCTTAGCCAGTCTTTCTGGCCTTTGTAATTCGGCCTGCAGTCAGGATGCGCATCAAATATAAGCAGGCCAACCTGTCCATTGTTCCCTGAAACTTCAGAAAGCGCATTTACACAATCATATGTATTGCTGTGGTCTCCGCCTATTATGCTCAATCTTGAGCCAGACATCAGGGCATTCTTGAGTTTTGCCATTGCATCAGCCGCCTTGCTGTCTGCTGTCTGGATATCCGGCCTGATGAATGATTCATTCTCATTCAGCTGGATTTTTTTCAGCTCAGCAAGAATAGCCTGCTGGCCTCCTGCCTTGCCCTCATCCTCGTCCTTAAAGCAAATCACTTTCATGCATGCCATGCAGATTGGGCAGATTTATAAATTAATGCCATCTCTACGCATCATCTCAATAAATGCATCATTTGAAATCATGTGAGGTGAAATAAATGGCAGCAACACCAAAGGGTCCGCAGAAGATGAAGCTCGACTTCAATGTTGACAGGGCAGTCTATGACCAATATATCAGGATGTGCGCGCAAAAAGGCTATGCGCCCCAGATTGTCATCGAGAGACTGATGGCCAAGTACAACCAGACTGGGCAAATGTGAAATTATTGTTTTTGATTTATTGTTTTTCCAAACCAAAATGATAGATGCTAAATTACTGCCTCAGGCAAAACATCTGGAGTACCCTGAAAGAGTTGTAATGCCAAGCGTACAACCAGGAATGATGGTTAGGTACAATATTTCTGAAAATACCAGGGCGCAATTGGCGCCATTAATGGATCCACAGGTGGTTCGCAAACACATTGACGAGCTCCGTGACATATACCATTTTCGGCCCGAGGTAAGTGATGACGAAGTTGTTTCCCGTATCGCAACCATGGTTGCCCAGCAGTGTGACTCCAAGGACAAAACTTTTGAGATTGAGGAAATCAATCCTGCTATAGGTGGATGGGCTGTCAACGTCTCAGGTGCGATGATACCAGTAAGTCCAGATTTGCTCGAATTCACTGGCTGGTCTGCAAACAAGCCCAGGCTAAAGCAAGGTCAGCATATTGCTCTTGCAATCTATTCAGGCAGAAGAAAAGAGGAGAATAAGGAAGTATTCGATTTTGAGAGGCTGGAAAGGATTGTCGATGGCTATGTGCTCACTTTGAAATATGCATATAATGATCACAATACAGTTTACCTGACTAATGACATGCGCACTGAAATTTATGGATCCCCTTTGATACAGGTAATGCAGTCCCTTGCCATGAAATCCTGATTTCTCTTATCTTGGCAAAATCACATCTTGTCAGGCGCATCAATGCCAAGAATGTAAAGCGCGTTCCTGAGAACCTGTTTTGTTGCAGCTGCAAGCGCAAGCCTTGCTTCCAGTATTTCCCTGCTTGGCGCCTGCAATATCGGGCATGTGTGATAAAATTCATTGAACCTTTGGGCAAGCTCGCATGCATAATTTGCAATTGCATTCGGCCTGAGGTCCTGCACAGCTTTTGAAACAACGTTTTGGAAATCAGCCAGCTTGTTGGCAAGGGCAAGTTCCTTAGCGTCCTTCAGCCATGTAAAGTCTGCATTCTGCGGCACCTTCTTCTCGTATTTTGCCAATATGCTCGCAATCCTGGCATGGCTGTACTGGATATAAGGCCCGGAATCGCCCTCAAAGCTCAAAGCTGAATCCCAGTCAAACACAACGTTCTTCTCTGGGCTGACCCTCAATATTGCATATTTCACAGCTCCATATGCTATTACCTTAGACAATTCTTCAAGGTTATGCACATCTCCATGCCTTTTCTTTATCTCAAATTTTGCCTTGTCCTTGGCCTCCTTCATGAATTCCTCAAGCAGGACAACATTGCCCTTCCTTGTTGACATCTTGCCTTCATTTAGGAGTACAAATGCATAATGGATAACTTTTGGCGGTTCATGCCCAAGCATTTTCAATGCAGCAGCAATCTGTGCAAAGTAAAGCTTGTGGTCCTCGCCAAGCACAACATAATTGTGGTCAGCCATGCTTAGCTTGTCTATGTTGTAGGCCAAATCCCGCAAGGGGTACAATGAGGTGCCGTCTGCCCTTGTTAAAACCAGCACAGGCGTTTCCATTGGTATGTCATGTTCCTTAAGGTCAAGCACAATCCTCTTTTCCTCATCTGTGAATATTTTCTTTGTCTTTCCAAGCTTGTCCAGAACTTTCTGTGTCTTCTTGTCCCAAAGGTAGACAGATTCATGGTCGAAAGAGTCATACTTTATGCCAAATTCTTCCAGTATTTCCTTCTGGCCGTCTATGCATATCTTCACAACATTCTCAAAGTCCTGCCTGACTTTTTTGTCCCCGTTCTCAAGCTTGTTCAGCTTCTCGAAAATCTGCTTTTCAATCTCTGGATTATTTTCAGCTTCCTTGCTTATCTCAATGTAGATGTCAAGCAGGTTGTGGAAAGTTACATCTTTCCTGCCTGCACAGCCAATGACAAGCATTGCAATCTGCTTGCCGACATCATTCACAAGATAATGCACCTCTGTCTTGTAGCCTTCAAATTTCAGAAGCCTTGCAATGGAATCGCCAATCATTGCATTCCTTGCCCTGCCAACATGAGGCGATGCATTGGGATTCACGCTTGTGTGCTCGACAAGGGCCTTTTTCCATTTGCCGGAATGTGCTGAGCCGTATTCATCCTTTTCCTTGAAGATATTCTTGATTGTCTCCCCGATAAGGGCAGTTTTATTGACCTTGAAATTGATATAGGGCCCAACATGCGATACAGAAATGACATTGCCTGACGGCTTAATCAGGGCAGCAAGCTCCTTTGCCTTGTGCACTGGATTCTCCCCTGTTTCCCGTGACAGGATGAAGCAGGGAAAAGCATAGTCCCCGTGCTCAGGATTCTTCGGCACCTCAAGGATAATCTTTTCCTCATCCAGCTTAGTCAGCTTGTGGATGATTTTCCTGATTTCCCCTTCGTAATCTGCCATACATGAAAAGCAAACTGGATATTATTTAATTGTTTCTAAAATACATTTTTAATGTGGGTTGTTCTAATTACCACTTATGGGGGGTTACAATGCGAAGATTTATTAATCCCTGGGAATTGGTACTTAGCTATGGAAACTAGAGAAGTGGGACGTGTGTATCAGCCAATATCCCAGGATATAAACATATCTGAGCAGGAACTTAATGATAAATTCGGCATGAATCGAAGCTCATTTAGCGGCATAGTTGATACTTTGTCTCTTATGCATTATTTGACTGCCATCAGCAGACGCGCAGGTGCAGGTAACCTAGATGTTAGAATTGAATCGCCTGAACTGAGCGGGCAGCCAGATGTGGGATATTTCCTGCAATCAGCTGAGCCTAGCACAATTCACTTATCGCGCAAGAATAGCATGGACAGGTATATGGAATTAGAAAGAAGACTGTATTCAGTCATGTCAGCATTTGCAGGCAACCCAATGCATGGTGGCATTAGGAGAACCGGCCAGATGTATTCTATTAATGATGACTTCCCAAATATAGATATGAGTGTTCGCCATGCGACAGATGAAATCAAGCTGCAATTGCCAATAGACACAAAACATTTTCTTGATTCTGAAGCACGGAGAAGCCTGAGGGAGCATTTCACGCTATTGCGAACAATAAATGCTGGCCCGGAGATGTTGAGAGATGCAGACGGAAATTTGACTACATTCATAGTCGAATTTCCCTGGGCAGTGAATGTGGCAGAAAAGGCAATTTTCCCGGCTTTGAGGGAATACGTGAAAAAATCTGAAACTTTGCCTGAATTTCTTTACGCTGAAAAAATCAGCCACAAGCCATAATAAAAACTAAATCAAGAAAAAATCATTCTTCGGCGCCTTCTTCCTCCTCTTCCTCATCCACGGCCTTTTCCTTCTTGGAGAACTCCTTGTCGGCGTCGTCGTAGCCCTCCATGAAGCCCTCCTCCTCTGAGGAAATCTCGTCGTCGTCCCTCATCTCTTTCCTGCCGCGCTCGCTGTAGGGGTCTT
>Ga0209211_10006489_pt1 | contig 16893 bp, 17 predicted proteins | sample RifGroA2_FD_183992 | JGI IMG/M metagenome (GOLD analysis project Ga0209211, IMG submission 183992) | Groundwater microbial communities from Rifle, Colorado, USA - Groundwater A2 (SPAdes) (version 2) | ecosystem: Environmental > Aquatic > Deep subsurface > Groundwater | place: Rifle, Colorado... | reverse complement strand
TTAATGGCAGATATAACTTCTCCAACATCGGCTTCAACGTCTCTGTAGGGACAAACGTGCTGCTTGTTGTTGTTAACGTATCCAGCACCGCGACAGGCGGCCGAACATTTAACGCCAGCATAGAGGAAGCATCAGATGTAGTGGTATCAGGTGGGGTATCAGCCCTTTCAATAACACCGACCTTCGCAAGCCAGAGATCAGGCAATTCAACAATTTACGGCACACTTTCCATAACAGGCACAAACAGAGTAGCATCCTATACAAGATTAGGTTCAACCAACGTAACAATTATATCATTTAACTTCTCTGCTACAGGAGAGCAGATGAACATCTCGTCAATAACAGTTGCAAGAACAGGAACTGTCACAGACGCTGACATAGTTTCCGTGGCGTTGTACAACAGCACACAGGAAAATGCGCAGACCTTCAACGAGACGCTCAACATAGATCCTCTTGCTGTTAACACTACTCCTGTTGATGGCGCATATACATTCTCCGGCTTGTCATTTGTGGTGCCATCAAGCCAGATACTCATAGTTGTTTTCAATGTTTCAAGCAGCGCAACAGGAGGCGGCGTGTTCGGCGCAGGCATTACAAGTGCTGCCAGCGTGACAACGACAAGCAGCTCATCAGGACAGTCAATAATCGAGACGCTTTCTGGCCACGTGTCAGGGAACTCGACATTGTCAGCGCTTGCAGTTACAGGCGGCACAGTAGCGCCTTCAACAATTTCCGTCGGCCAGAGCGCAACAGGATTCCTTAACCTGACTTTTGCTGCAACCGGCGAGACAATGAATATAACAAGCATTAATATTACTCTAACTGGCAACGGTACTGCTTTGAACCTGTCAGACGTAAGAATATACAGAGATGAGGCAACTGCACCTGGTCGTTTCGACTCTTCGGATACATTCCTCTCAAGAGGAGACTTCAATGGCGCATCTGTCGAGCTTAACTTGACGCCGAACATATACAATGTTTCGATACCAATAGGCACTACAATATTCTTTATTACTTACAATGTCTCAGCAATAGCACTCAATGGTTCAACAGTCAGCGCACAGATAATACCAAGCAGCAGCGTGTCAGCTGTTGGCAACGCATCAGGTCTTGCCATTTCGGTGACAGGCAGCTCACTGGCGTCTTCCAACGCAACAATACAATCCCAGGCAAGACTCACATTCAGCACGATTGTATCAAGTGTTACATGGTTAACTAACAGCACAACTGGCCCGAACAGCACGACAATAACAGTGCCTGTGACAAACGCTGGTCACGCAACCGCAACTCTGACATCTGTAGTAGCTACGATGTACAACGCTGTAACAGCTGAAAATGCGTCCACTAACTTCACAATAACGCGAGCTGATTCAGTTACAACAATTGCCGGCGGGGTTACCACGACACTGAACTTCACTGTAAATGCGACAACAGCGTCCCAGCTTAATGGTCTTGTCAATGTAAGCGTAACATTAGCGTACAACGACAGCAACACGCTTGTTGCTTCGGCTAACAGCCCCTCAGAGACAAACACATCAGGATTGTTTGGCCTTGATGGAGGATTGCCGACAGTGCAGATTGTGCTGCCTTCAAACAATGCATTCAAGAAAGGAACTCAGGATATTAATTTCACTTTGAACGATACCACATCTGGTGTTAACAACCTTTCACTTTCATTCCAGGTAAACGGAACAGCAAGGACAGCAACCTGCACTCCGAACCAGTTGAACTTCACATGTACATTCAGCTGGGCAACGAGCAACGGCACTTACACTGACGGTGTTTATACACTGACGGTGAATGTGAACGACAATGCGACCAACTCAGCCATTAAGTCTGAGGTAAACGTCACCGTTGACAACACAGCGCCTGCGCTCTCGGGCGACAATGTGACTGTTAGTCTGATAAACACCACAATTACGACACTATTTTCAGTTAACATAACAGAGAGAAACTTTAACGCCAGCAATACATTCATAGGCGTCAGGAACCTGACGAATGCAACTGTAAGGAATATGGAAGCTTCATGCGCATCATTGAGCAGTGATGTTTGGAGATGCAACGCAACATGGAATGGCAAGGATGACAGCGCCGCAAACGTGGTTGACGGCAATTATACGTTCTTTGCGAACTCAACCGACAACCTAAGTACATACGGCACGTTCAATTCAACCATGGTAGTTACATTCACGAGTGATACGGGCGCGCCATCAATAACAGGTTCAGGACCAAGCGGCACTATAACATCAACTACACCAGCTCTGCTTGTCAATACAAGCGAGCCTGCTACGTGCAAGTTTGATAATTCAAGTACGACATACTCATCAATGGCTTACGCAATGACGGGAACATCGCTGACGCACAACTATACTCTATGGACACTGTCAGATGGCACATACACATTCTATGTGAGATGCCAGGACGCCATAGGAAATGCAATGACAGCATCGGAAACAATATCGTTCACAAAATCAACCACAGCGCCTGTGATAAGCAGCGTTGCCAACAGTACTGTTACGGCATATTCAGCCATCATAAATTGGACGACAGATACGTCATCATCGTCAATAGTTGAGTATGGAACAAACACAAGCAGCATGATATCGTCGGCAGAGTACGATATAGTTCCAAGAGTCACGTCCCATAGCGTTGCGCTGAATAACCTCGAGAAAGGAACACTGTATTATTACAGAGTTGTATCCAAGGATGCAAGCGGAAACAGGGTAAACTCCACCATATCCAACTTCACAACTGCAGATAACATAACACAATGGCTTGGGGCAGGCTGGAACATTAACTTCGTGTTGCCATCCCAGACTATAATGGAGAACAGAGGTTACAATGCATCCAATACTGGCAACTTTAACTTCACATCTATACTAAGTAGCCTCGGCACAAACTGGAATTACATGCACTACAACATAAATGGTACAAGTGCTGGTTGGGTGCTGGCGACAAGGACAGACCCAGGTGGCTCGACGCTGAAGTATGTGAACAACACCAATGACAAATACTATTCGATAAACATCACAGCGCCAGGTGGTGTTAGATTTGTCCTGTAAAGTCGAGCTTTTATAATTTTTTAACAATTATAAATTTCATTGAAAAATGGGGTGTAAATTAGTGAAAGTATTTTATATATTACCTTTGGTATTTGTCCTTTTTGCAGTTGCGCACGCAGCCCCACCGTATTTTTTCAAGGGTTATGTTTTTGTAAACGGCTCTCTGGCCCCAAACGGAACTATTGTAGAAGTATTTGTTAATGGAGCCTCTTCGTCATCTGGATCTGCAGTAGTTGGCGCAGGACAGTTGACAGACACCAGAGATGGCTGGTACACGGTGGGTTTTGAGGCAAATGTTGGTGACACAGTCACATTCCGTGTAAATAATTTATCTCTTAATTCAGCAAATGGCACAAATACATCATCACAAACGCTTGTTGCCGGCGGATTTGTAACGGAAAATTTCAACCTCTCTGCTAACAAAACAGCCAACGGGGTTTCATGCTTATATGCGATAGGATGCAGCAGCGGCTTCTGTGCTGACAGCTACTGTTGCAACACAGCATGCACCGACGCCAACTATGACTGTAATGTTGCAGGCTCCATCGGCACATGTACTTCAACTGCCACGACAACCACAACAACAGGCGGCGGTGGCGGGGGCGGCACAGGCGTTGCAACAACCGAAACACAGTCGTTGCCAACTGTTACTGCCGGTTCAACAGCATCTGTGTCATTATCAAACTCAGCTAATTTGGGCATAGAAAAAATTGATTTCACAACAACTAGTAGCGCATCAAATGTTCAGATAACAGTAAAGGAAACAACAGCAGCAGCTGCCGGAGTTTCTGTTGCCATAGTATCTGCAGATGGCGCGGTTTACAAGTATCTGGAGATAACAAAGACAAACATCCTAACATCTAGCATTTCTTCGGCCTCGATAAACTTCAAAGTGCCAAAATCATGGCTAACCGCAAACAACATTGACAAGAATACAATTGCACTCAATCGTTATGACAGCGCATGGGCAAAACTGCCAACAACAATCAGAAGTGAGGATTCAACTTATGTGTATTTCACAGCAACATCACCGGGCTTCTCAACTTTTGCCATAACAGGTTCAAAAGGTGCATCGTTCTTTGATGTGATAAACAAGATTGACGCATATTACAAAGGCACCGCAACCTTCTTTGACGTCATAGGCGTAATAGATTTATACTATAAGACACAAGGTGTAGTAGCATGAAAAAAATATTTGTTCTATTTGCATTTTTACTTATGGCATCTTCAGTATTTGCCGTAACCATTGACAGGAGTATGCCGACTCAGGTTAACCCTTCATCTGCCTTCACAATTTCATTTACGATAAATCCTGAAGGTTCTTTGAACGCTTTTGATATGTCAGATTTCATACCAAACGGCTGGACCTTGAATGACTGGTCTGTTTCAGGTTACACTAAATCAGACGTGACATATGACAACAAGATTATGGATTACCAGGGCGCAACACGCAATGGTCTTCACTGGAAATTATCAAAGACATTTTCTTCTCCTGTTACACTTTCCTATACAATGACATCTCCTGCCACAACAGGAACTTACGAACTCATTGCAATCTGGGTATATTCAGGCGGATTTAACTCAAAAACGGCTAACCTGAATGTAGGAACTGTAGCACCCATCCCAACACCGTCACCCACCCCTACTCCAACCCCTACTCCAACCCCCATCCCAACACCGTCACCCACACCAACCCCGACCGGTTCAGATTACACTGTAGTGATAGTAGTGGTGATATTGATAATACTCGTTCTAGGCTACTTCTTTATGAAGAAGCCAAAGAGTAAGTCAAAAACAAGCTACACTTTCAAGAAATAAGCAGTTTGGACATATTTAATTATTTCTAATCAGTTAAGACAGTGTACTGGACAAAATCAAAGGGTACTGGCGGCTCTGTTCTGAAAGAAGAGAACTTTGTTGTAGAGGAGATTCCATCTAGAAAGTTTTTCATGAAGTATTCGCGTTTGGCCGGCGGCATAAAGGAAGTTCAGGGTCCGTATACGCTTGCTTTGCTTAGGAAAAAAGGCATAACCACCAAGGATGCTGTAAAATTTATTCAAATGAAGTTTAACCTGAAAAAAGATGGAATTGGATATGCAGGCCTTAAGGATAAATTCGCGGTAACGACACAGTATATTACTATAAAAGGAGAAATCAAGGATTTTAAGACAGATAGGATTGATCTGACCAAGATAGGCTATACTGATAAGATGATGCAAGTGGGAGAGCTAATTGGAAATAAATTTACCATAACCCTCAGGAATTGCAAGAACCCCCAAAACATGGCTGTCATGGAGGAAATTAAAAAGCGGGCGATGCCTAACTATTTCGGACCCCAACGTTTCGGCAGTCATGGTGATAACCACGAAGTGGGGCGCCTTATTCTTAGAAACGAGTATGAGAAAGTATTGGATTTAATTAACAAAAGAGGCTACAACAAGAATCTGGATGAAATTAGCAAGAAGACGCTGAAATTCTTCATTCACGCCTATCAGTCTTTCTTATTTAACAAAATTCTTGACACCTATGTATCCAAGTATTCCAAACCCTCTTTCGAGGAGTTTCCGCTGGTTGGCTATGGTACAAAACTGAAAAACGACTTCGCATCCCAGCAGTTAAAGAAAGTTTTGGAAAAAGACAAAATAAGCATTAATAACTTTTCCATTCGCTGTTTGGGCTTGCGCTGCAATGGGTCGTCTAGAAGTGCTTTTGTAAAAGTAGGTGAACTGAACTACAAAATAGAAGGCAATAGTATTATTCTTACGTTTACCCTGCCGAAAGGATCATACGCTACAACCCTCCTGAAGGAAATTACTAAGAACGTCCCCTAGGGATTGAATTCCATATTCGTATGATGATTGTCGACGTGAGAGGTACTGTGAATGTAAAGTACCTCTAACTGGCATATACGGTGGTGACCGTATATGCCCACGTCGACAATCATACTTTAATGGAATCCAATCTCCCTAGGCAAAGCCAATTCTTTTTATAGATTAGGGTAAAACTGATAAAGATGAGAAAAATAATCATACCGCTGATTTTAGTGGCAATGACCTTAATTGCCGGTTGCGCTGAACAACAGCCTATTACCGAGATTTCTATACAGGGCCATGGTAATGAGATCTACACATTTTCAAATGATATACGGGAATCCTTGCTTGTCAAAACTAACGATCCTGAAGGAATAAAGGCAATCGGTGCAACGTTTACTGATATGAATGTTGTTTTTGATGGTTCAAACCAGCAGGACAATGCCTATTTTCGCGTTGTGTTGACAAACATAAACGCCAAACTGCCTCTTTTTTATTCCTATGAAGGCAGGCTAATTTCTTTTAACGCTTATTATTTTATAGGTGACACATGGTACAAGTCCGCAAACCAAACAATAGAGCCGAATTTTTCTTCGCCTGTTTTGTGGCTTTCCGGACCATCTACAGGCGCAAAGGACACATCACTAAACCTTGTAAACAATACAATCTACCTGAGCGGAACCAGTTACAAGAACCTTACGCTGGCTGGTGACAAGCTTGTTCTGTTGTTCTTTGGAATAGACAACATAGGTAATATTTAATTGTTGTTCTACAGAGGAGAAATAAGATATGTTTGTGTAGCTAGGGTCATTATCGCAAGCATAATAGCTATACCAATAACAATCAGCGTTGCCTGCTTCTGGCTTTTCTTTAGGTTGACTTCAAGGCCGACTTTGATAAATATCAGGGACCATAAAATGGCCACTATCTTTACAAATCCGTGAGGAACCCAGCCAATGATGAGTGCTGGTGTAGATGCATAAGCAGCAATGAACAGTATTTTTTCAAAATAGATTCTTTTAATTTTCCTAAAAGTCAACAGCATGGCTGCTATAACAAGGATAATCATACCGCTTATTGTTGCAATTGCAATTGCGACAAAACTTTCAAAAAAACCTGCAGTAAGTTTTCCAGCTGTCCAACCTTCATGTATTGTAAATGTTGTCAGTAAGGAAAATAATGCGCTAAGCAATACTATTTGTGTTATATCTTTCCAAAAATTACGCTTGTTCTTATCAAAAAACAGGTCAGAATTTTTAAGGAGTATTTTCATTTTTCACAACCCAGGATTTAATAAAATAACTATCACACGTAGTTCGTATTAGTATGATTTATAGTTAACCAATTAAATGATCTAAATACTATACCTTGGTTAACTATATGTGACCAACTTATATAATATATTTTGAATATTAAGTTGGTCAACTATATAACAATAATAGAATACTTAACCTTAAAATTCAAGTGTATAAAAAGGCTCGGTAAATTATAGTTAACCAAAGGAACATGATATTATAATTTGGTTAACTATACATGGTTAAGCTTCGCTTAACCTGTACAGGTGAAACTTTGTTTCACCTTGTATGTGACCAACTTGTGTAATATTTTGAATATTAAGTTGGTCAGCTATAATAGGGTTGGATGATTGCTGTATGATAGAACTAGAGATTGTGAAATTTTTCATTCACGATACGTCGTTATTTTTGTTTAACTTCCTTGTCATACCAGTAGCCATATTTTCAATCTTCTTCTATATTTTCGGCATAATAGGCATTGCCCAGAGGAACGGCAAATATAAAGAGAAGAAAATGTCAAAGTTTCCAAAGGTCACAATACAGATACCTACTTTTAACGAGCCTATAGCAATTCGCTGTGCCGAGCAATGCCTCATTATGGACTACCCAAAAGACAAATATGAAATTATTATAGGAGATGACAGCTCCAAGAAAGAAGTTTCGGATATGCTTGACTCTTTCGCCAAGAAGCACAATGGAAGAATAAAGATCGTACGCCGCAGTACGAATGCAGGTTTCAAAGCGGGCAATGTAAATAACATGCTTCGTTATTCTACAGGTGACATAATAGTTATTTTTGACTCTGACTTTACGCCAACAAATGACTTCCTCCGCCGCGTAGTTCAACCATTTAGTGACAGAAAAGTTGCCTGCGTTCAGGCAAAGTGGTCTTATATTAACATGAACCAAAGCCCTACTGCAAAGTTTGCCGGCACAGTTTTGATGGTGTACCACAACATTCTCGCTAAATTGAACAACGCAGCTGGAGTCTCTTTGCTTTTCGGCTCTGGTGAAGCTGTTAGAAAAGATGTACTAGTGAAGCTGGGCGGGTGGCAGGAAGGCAGCGTGACTGAGGACGTGGAGTTCTCTGTGCGCGCGCTGACAAAAGGTTACAAAACAGTTTATTTGCACGATCTTCAGGTAGGCAGCGAGGTCCCGTATAATATCCGTTCTCTCCGTACGCAGCAGCGCCGGTGGGCCTATGGAAACATGAAAGCCTTCATGGAACACAAAAGATCTATATTGTTTGGAAAATTCTCCTTTATGCAAAAGGCATTAATGTCGTTTACCATGCTCGGTTATATTTCATCCTTCTTTTTGGTCGCCTTCATGTTCTTTGGAGCTGTATCTTTTATGACGGGCAATCCATCAGATATAAATGTTATGCGCCTCCTTACCGATGTTTTGATAAACTTTATCCTCGCTTCAGGCTTTACATTTGCTGGTATAGTATCCCTCTGGAAGGAAAATAAATTAAGTCATGCAATAGTTGTGTTTTTCTCCGCACTTACAATTGGAATTTTGGTGTCTCTAAGCGTGTGTAATGGTATTATAAAAGCTTTGAGGGGAAAGCCCATGTACTGGATCGTAATAAGAAAGAAGGGCAATAATGAATTCCTGCCAGATCTCTACGGACTTCACATACCTCTTAAACCGCGTTAGGGATTTGTATGATAGACACATTCCTGATGGTATTATTTTCTTCACTGGTATTTGTTAATGCCATTATGATAATAGTATTTCTTTTTCCCGACAAGAAGACAAAGACAGGGTTTTGCCCGCCAGTATCTGTTATAATACCAGCTCACAACGAGGAAAAATATATAGCTTCGACGATTAGGAGCATTCAAAGCAGTGAGTACAAAAATAAAAAAGAAATCATAGTTGTTGACGACGGCTCGCACGATGCAACAGCAAAAATAGTTCGCGATATTGCAAAGAAGAACAAAAATGTAAGGATGTTCAGCATAAAACATTCGGGAAAATCCGAAGCCATCAACTATGGCATCAGGAAAGCAAGATTTGATATTATTGCTTACGTGGATGCGGATTCTACTCTTGGAGATAAAAGCCTGATGAAACTTGTAGAGCCGCTTGCTGCAGAAAACACTGCAATTTCTTCTGGCATTATAAGAGCCCGGACCACAAACAATCCTTTGTCTTGGTTTCAGGACTTGGATTACATAGTTTCATCTAGTTGGAGATATGTTTGCGGCAAGCTCAATGCCATATACATTGCTCCCGGGTTTGCCGCATTTAAGAAAAAATTTATCCTTAAGGTAGGAGGCTTCAGCAAGGACACGCTTACTGAGGATCTGGACACAACACTTGTTTTGAGGAAAGCTGGTTATGATGCTGCTATGACATCAGCTGTTATATTCACGTCTGTGCCATCAACTTTGCGCAGCTTGATAAGGCAAAGAATAAGATGGGGTCGCGGTTCAATTCAGTCAGCAAAAAAACATTCAGATGTTATATTTTCAAAGAAAAGAGGGCTTTTTGGACTCTACACATTTCCCATGCATTTGTTCTGGTACGTGTTCGCGCTTATCTACATGCCTTTTGCAATCTACTGGGTAGTATCAGTTTATCTTAGTTCTTCCCTATCAGCACTGGGAACAATATTGTTTCTTGTAAAATGGTTCACTATCTATGGAATTGCAGACCTTTTTTATAACACTCTGAACGGCTCCTATGCACTGACGCCGCTTTTAGCACCAATCATGGCGTCCTGGCTGCTTTCCTTTGCTTATTTGCTTTTGTCGATGAAAAAATTCTCTGGATTCAGTTGGAGAGTAATTTCTTACGTAGTAATGTTTCCTTACTTCTGGATCAACTTCATGATTCAAGGCCTGGTTTTGGTTTACGAATCCCTTACCCATAACAAAGGAAACGTCTGGAACAAGCACGGCGGGAATTCTGTCTGAATATGTAGAACACGAACATTCTTTAGCATCATTTTAGTAGAGCCAGCGAACCAGTCACTTTGTTTATTTTTTCCTCATTGTCAGGCCCTATGGCCAGCACAGTAGAGGTTCCGGGCTTGAGCTCTGTCAGGCCAGCATCGATAATCAAAGAGCATGGCAGTTTAAGCTTTTCGCATTTGGCTTTTAGCTCGCTCAATTCCCCCTCGCCTTTTACCTTGACAACAACTTTCTTCTGACCTTCTTTTTTCCACCCAGCGAGAATTTTCTTGTCAACCTTTTCTACCACAGAGACGGCAGCGTGGCTGCATTGGGCGGCGAGCTTGCCCTTGCTCATTTTCAAATCAGTTCTGACAACAATCATCTGCTTGTACATGAATATCACTTACATTTTATGACTATAAAACCCCTTGCAGCGCAGCCCCCATTACATACGATGTGACCTTTGCGCTTTCTGTTATAGGCATTGACGAGCCAATACCATAACGCACACTCACCGGTACTTCCTTTATCGTCATACCCTTTCTGACAGCTTTTATTATCATCTCCGCCTCAAATTCATAGCGACCTTTTTTTAATTGAAGATTGAAAAGATCTTTTTTTCTTATAGCCCTGAAACCACAGAGAACATCGCCTAATTTTTTGCCTGCAGCTGCTGACACGATGGAACGCGCAAATTTATTCGAAAACTTCCTCTGGATGGGTATATCATCCATGTTTCTTACGCCGACGGCAATATCACACGATTTCAGTGTTGCAAGTAGAGAAGGTATTTGCTTTGCATCTAACTGCCCATCAGAGTCAATAAAAACAAGATTATTGTTTGTGGCAATCTTTGCGCCTGTTTTGCACGCATAACCTTTGCCCATGTTCTTGTTTAGCCTTACACAGACGCAGCCCTCTGCTCTAGCTACGTCTAGAGTATTATCCCGCGAGCCATCATCCACCACAATTATTTCGTGGTCGCCAGATTTCTTTACGGCTCTTATTACACTGCCTATGTTTTTCCCCTCATTGTAGGCAGGAAGTATTATTGATGCTTTCATAATTACCACGGGTTCCTTTTGACGTGAATCCAGTACCCAAGGACATTGGCCAGCCAGTGTATTATTGGCGTAAGTATGATAAGGATTATCATTTCACCTATACTCGGAAGGTAGAAAGGCGATACAAAAATAAAAGCCATTATTAAAAATCCGAGCTGGTCAAGGAAAAGCGCCTTGTCACCTCTTTTGAAACCAAGCCTTCTCTTTACAAAGGAGCCGCCAATGTCGCCCAACATCGTGCCTATGCTGAGTGAAAATATTATTGGAAGTGTCATTACTGCTAATCCAAGCTCTTGTGGGAGGTAAGGTTGTCCGTAGATTTGTATGGCTCCTATAAAGACACCGAATATTATGCCGCCGAAGGTTCCTTCCAGTGTTTTTCCATCACCCAGCACTCTGTGGCCGTGAAACATTTTCCTGCGATCAAGAGGTATCTTGCCTCGCATAAGCGGCGGAAAACCATTGGCAGCATAAGCAGGCGCAATGAACCAGAATACCTGCAGCAGCAACAAACCTATATCCATAAATAAAAATTATCCTATGAGCTATAAAAAGCGAATAAAGCGAAATTTCTAGCAGGCTAAAAGCACGCCAAGGATTAAGGTGGAAGCAAACCTTCGCATTTAGGATCCTGTTGTAATTCAATGAAAGTTATTGGAAGCAGTTTTAGAACAGGGAACGAGTCTGATGCTTTAGTTTTACTTACCTTATGGCCTCGTATTGTACCTTGTTTATATTTTCCTCGAACTTTTTCTTGTTCATCATGTATTTTAGATATATCTTTGAATATTTCTTGATTAGGCCAAGCCCACCCCATTTGTTCATTCTTCTTGTTGATGTGTAAACGCAGGTTTCCTTTGAAAACATAAACTCACCAAGATTTCCTACACGCTTTGCAAAATCATGATCCTCCATTACCTTTAGGTTTTCATCAAAGCCTTTGACTTTGTTGAATACGTGTCTTCTGACAGCAATGGAAATTCCTGCAGCATGTGGCTTCTTTGCATATTTTATAAGAAAATCAATGAGGTTGTTGCTCATATTGTATAGTATCTGCTCTTTCCAGCTTGGTGTAAAGCCATATATCGTACAGGTCCAGCCAGTAACTTTTTTGTCATGGAAATCTTTTTTTATGGTGTCGAGTATGTTAGGAAAGACTATGGAGTCTGCGTCCAGAAAAAGTATTACATCGCCTTTTGCCGCCCAGCCGCCTGCATTGCGGCCAAAGGATGCAGCACCACGTCTTGACTGGACCACACGACAACCATATTTCTTTGCAATTTTAATTGTGTTATCAGTGGAATGCGAATCAGCTACGATTATTTCGTAAGGCTTGAGTTGTTTGAGGTGAAAAAGTGTGGTTTCCAGGTATTTGCCTTCGTTCAAAGTAGGTATTACAATGGATATTTTCATAGGAGACCTCTTAGGACTATTGTAGATTGTGATATTTATTATTAAAAATATGCCCCCGCCGGGATTTGAACCCGAGTCATTAGGTCCGCAACCTAACATTCTATCCAAGCTAAACTATCCCTGCATTTGCTACAAGGGCTTTCAGAGGCACTTCAATACTCTTCTTAACAGACATTTAATTTATAAAGATATTGATTAAAAGTAGGTCTTGATACTTATGAAATGCTCTTCATGTAATGATACAGTGATTTCCGAGGACAATTTTACCAAGTTCAAATGCCCGTCCTGCCTTAAAACAGACATAGTTAGGTGCAGCAAGTGCAGGTTAAAGAGTACCATATACATTTGCACTGAATGCGGTTTTAAGGGACCATAATTAAGGCGAAAGAAGAGGCGGACTTAAATGGCTAATACTGAAAATAATTCAAATTCGGAAAAATCCCACATCTTTGGTGATTAGTTATGGGTCAAGTAGCACTAACTCTCAATGTTATGCCTGAGAATACAGAAGTAAACCTCGCCCAGCTGAAGCAGCGAATCCAGGAAGCTGTCGAGCCGCAGCAGATTGTTGAAAAACCAATAGGCTTCGGCCTTGTCATGCTGGAAGTTCTTCTAGTTTTTGACGACAAGAAAGGTGCTGGCATTGATTTCGAAGGAGTAATCCGCGAAATAGAAGGCGTTGGTTCTGTGGAATCTGGAAACGCCACTTTGATATAGAACATCATTCTACCTCACATATTTATTCTGACGTAAAGAAGTCTTCCTATGTTAGAGATCTTTGTGACACTTTTTGTGGTGTTAGTGGATCTAGTTTACCTTACCATACTCATTTCAATTAACCTGCCACAAAAAAAGATTCTGATTAAAAAATTGCCGCGCGTAGCTGTCATTATTGCGGCAAAAGAGGGTAGAGCTCTTGAGCGCACCCTTAAGATACTGAAAACCGTGAAAAAGCCTAAAATAGAAATAATCGTTGCTACCCATGACAAGGAGACTGCAAGGATAGCACGCCGCTACACAAAAAAGATCGTTGTGGACAGAGGCATTGGAAAAGGCTCCGCACTTAACATGGCTGTAAAAAAGGCGTCTTCAAGTATATTGTATTTCATCGATGAGGATAGCATTATAGAAAAAGATACTATAGTGAAGGTGTGTTCAGCCCTTGGTGATTATGAGGTTTCAACAGGTGTAAACATACCCAGTGGCAATGGACTTGTAGCGATTATAGCACGACTCTACGTTTCTACATTAAACATGCTTTGGAGAGGCATTCATAATCTCATCGGCACAACTATAGTCACAGGAAGAAATTTCGCTATTTACAAAAGCACGCTGAAGAAAATTGGCAGCTTCAGAAATATGCTTACGGAAGATCTGGATTTATCGTTCAGACTCTTCATGAAACACAAGAAGGTCGGATATATTAATGTAGCATGCAGTGAACAGGCACCGGCTAAATTATCACAATATACGAAGCAGCAACAAAGATGGAACACAGGCGCTGCCCAGGTACTTTGTGAGTGGGAAAAACGCCTGCATCATCATGATATTGCTCTGCTTCTCTTTCTCATACTGATGGCGTTCGTGGCGCCATTGTCATTGGTATTTCTGGTGTTGGCAGTTCTGTTCAAGAGTTATTTTTTTCTTTCCGTGACATTTTTAGGATTCCTTGTATCATTATCTAGCGTTTTGAGACTTGAACGCAAGGACATTATGATGTTTCCGCTGACATTTTTTATTTTCATCGCGTTGCATAGCTTTTTGCTGGTATACACGACATTTAACAAGCCAAAAGGCTGGTATAGAACGCCAAAGAAGTAGTTCAATTTAATGAATTTAAACCTACCAGTCAAATTTTACTTATGAACGGAGAAGAAAAGATTCATTCTACTTTTGCATCCGTAGCAACATCGCTTGGCTACAGCGAGGTTCATGGAAGAATAATATCAGCGCTGCTTGTTGCTGGCCAGCCGCTCTCTCTTGAAGAACTGACCCAGCAGACAAAATATTCGCCGGCATCCATATCACTTTCCCTAGATCTTCTGGAGATAATAGGCATAGTCAAAAAAATGAAGGACAGAGGGGACAGAAAACTCTACGCCAAACTGGACGGCGATCTTATAGAAGGTCTGCGGAGCGCGATGATGCTCAAGCTTCAAAAAGAAATAACCAACACGCTTGATGAATTAAACGCTATCAGGAACAGCGACATAAAAACAAAAAAAGCTGTTGCTGCTGTTGAGAAAGAAGTAAGACGACTTCAGGAATACATAAAGCGTCTTTCTGAAGTTCCGGTGCCCAAAAAATGAGCTATGAATTTTCGCGGAAAGAAATAATTGCTGCATCACGTCAGACAGGATTTCTTTTTAATAATCGCTACGGTACTGTTTATCCAAAACAGGGCAACCCGCCGCTTGTTGGAATTGTTGACCAAAACGGTAATTTTCTATACGCAGATAAAGAAAACCCGGTCTAGAGGATAATGTTTAACTACTTTTCTATCAATAATATATATCGGAGAATATAGATGGGAATCCAACTTACACAGCTTGTTAGCGGCGATGCGGTCGGGCTGGAGGACATGTTTGACAAGGTTATAGCCATAGACGCCTTTAACTGGATTTATCAGTTTCTCTCGATTATTCGCCAGCCCGACGGAACTCCGCTTAAGGATTCCAAGGACCGGGTAACTTCTCATCTGACTGGCCTATATTATAGGACTATAAAGCTTCTTGAAGCAGGAGTAAGGCCTGTCTATGTATTTGATGGAAAGCCACCTGAGTTCAAGACCGTATTGGCTCACCGCCGCGATGTGCGTGCTGAAGCATTAAGAGAATGGAAAGAAGCACTTGAAAAAAAAGATTATGTAGCAGCCAGCAAACATGCAAAAAGGTCAACAACAATAACTGAGGATTACATTAATGACAGCAAGCTCCTCCTTGACGCCATGGGAATACCTTATATTCAGGCTCCCAGCGAGGGCGAAGCCATGTGCGCCCATCTGGTAAAGCAAAAGGACGCCTACTGCGTAGCTTCCCAGGATTATGACACACTTCTGTTCGGAGCGCAGCGCCTTGTCCGCAACCTGTCTATAACCGGCAAAAAGAAACGCGGTTCTGAATACATTATGGTAAATCCTGAGATGCTAGTTCTTGATAGCATACTGAAAAAACTGGAAATCAGTCATGATGAGTTGATTTTGGTCGGAATACTTATCGGCACTGATTTCAATCCGGGCGGCGTTCCAGGCTACGGCCCCAAGAAAGCCCTGGAACTCGTGCGCGAAAAGAAAACACTGAAACGGGTTTTCGAAAGCGTTATATGGGACTTCTCCGTTACTCCAGAACAGATATTCGAATTTTTCAGTAAACCGCCTGTTACCGATTACAAAATAGTCTTCGGCGAGCCTAACGAAGAAGCAGTAAAGAGATTCATGTGCGATGAGCACGATTTCTCAGAAGAGCGCATAGAAAACGCCCTGAAGCGGCTCAAAGAGAAGAAAGGCGAGCAACGATCGTTGAGCCGATGGATAAAGTAACTAAATACCGCACCCACACGCTCTAGCACATGCCGTGTTATCCATGGAGCTTTGTTTAAAGTTTTGTTGACATGCTGTAAGTAATGTTTCTCCCACATATTGGGTGCCTGCCGTGACAGGAACGTTATATGGATTATATCCAATTATTTTTATGTTACTAACTTGCAAAGAGTCGCAGCCATATGCAGTTCTTAATGTATTACACCCTGATCCGTATGCAGCTGACGCTCCAATCGTATTTATTCCTCCGCTTAGCTGCCCTGCGAAGAACGCAGCGACAACAACAAGAACAAGCACTGCTATCGCAACGATAACAATCATGTTTATCGGCAGTTCAAGACCCTTCATTTAATCACTAATTATGATGAAACAATAGTGTTTCATATATAGTTACCAAAGGTGTAAAATAGCACCTTCTTCGGATAACTATAATTATGCAGTTAATTGGTATATATAGTTAACCGAGGGAAAAGTACGAAATATGATAACTAGGCTAACTTTACGTAAAAAGGTTTTCCATGCATACTTTTGAAAAATCAAAAACTTGATTGTATTGCATATTAGTATGATGATTATCGCCGTAGACATATGCGTGCTTTCACATATATGTCAGCTAGAGGTATCATGCATTTCATGACACCTCTCACGGCGATAATCATACTTTAATGCAATACAATCATTTTTCAGTAAACCGCCTGTTACCGATTACAAAATAGTCTTCGGCGAGCCTAACGAAGAAGCAGTAAAGAGATTCATGTGCGATGAGCACGATTTCTCAGAAGAGCGCATAGAAAACGCCCTGAAG
>Ga0209211_10006486_pt1 | contig 16900 bp, 19 predicted proteins | sample RifGroA2_FD_183992 | JGI IMG/M metagenome (GOLD analysis project Ga0209211, IMG submission 183992) | Groundwater microbial communities from Rifle, Colorado, USA - Groundwater A2 (SPAdes) (version 2) | ecosystem: Environmental > Aquatic > Deep subsurface > Groundwater | place: Rifle, Colorado... | reverse complement strand
GATGACGGGTATCCGACTCCCGGAAGTAAAGGAGGACGGCCGGTGCATTTTCGGTCGGGAGGACATGGAGGGAGTCGGATACCCGCCGTCCTTGGCGTGCGCAGGCGTCAGTCCCACGTTTCATGCGTCGCGGAAGACGCTCAGCGTCATGGCATAAGCGCATCGGCATCGACTTCTGCAATGGCGGTGAAATATTCATATTGTAAGTTCCCTTAGCGAAGTATCCACTTTGCTGCATGGCGTTGGCGGATTCGCTCTATGCCTAACGATATAGATATTCCTAACGAAATCAGTAATGTAGAGCAATTTTCTATATCCATTTATTCAATAAATTGTTTTACTTGCGGTATCTAATATGGAATCATCAAGTTGCTGGCGTGGCCGATGCGCACGAGGTGCTCATGGTCTGCGGATGTCCGAAAGAAATGTACCGCCCAGCATCACCGAAACCAAAAATGCACTCCGCGCAGGAGTAGTTGAGACGTTCCCATGAAACACGAACTTAACGTCAGCCTGAGTCAGTTTGTCTTTTCCTTGTCCCAGGCGCTGGACTTGATCAACCCCCTCATGGCGGATCGCCATAAGCGAGTGGCATACATCGCCTTGCGCGTGGCCGAGGCGTCAGGGCTGAGCGGCAAGATGAAGGAGGACGTTGTCATCGCTGCCGCGTTGCATGACATCGGCGCCCTGCCAAGTCAGCAGCAGGTCGGCGGCAAGGACTCTCCGGCATTCAGCTTTCGGAGCGACCATTTCGGTTTCCAGCTCCTGAAGAAATTCAAGCCGTTCGACGTATCTTCCCGCATCGTGCGTTTCCACAATGTGGATTGGTCGTATGGCGAAAACCGGAAGGTGGAAGGCGAAGAAGTGCCGATCGGGAGCCACATAGTCCATCTCTCCCGTCTCGCGAACGGACTGGTGAACAGCGCCAAGCCAATTCTGTGGCAAGCGGATGGTATTTGCGAGCAGATCAATGGTTGGCGCGGCAGCGTTTTCAAGCCGGAAATCGTCGATGCCTTCCTGCGGGCCTCTTCCAGCGATGCCTTTTGGCTCGATCTCAATGCCGCCGATCTTTTTGTCTTGATGACGGAACGGATGTCTTTCTCCGCCGTTGAGCTGGACATGGACGGCCTTCAGGACTTTGCCGAGTTGCTGGCGCAAATGATCGATTTCCGCAGTCGGTTTACCGCCACCCATTCCGCGGCGGTTGCCGCCACCGCGAGCACACTGGCTCAACTGTTCGGCTTTCCCGAGTCCGATTGCAAGCGCATCCAGGTGGCCGGTTATCTTCATGACCTGGGCAAGCTGGCGATTCCGGCGGAGTGCCTGGAAAAAAACGGCAAACTTACCGAGGAAGAGTGGCTGACCGTGCGCAGCCATCCCTACTACACCTACCGCATCCTGGCATCGATCAAGGGCCTCGAGGATATTGCACTCTGGTGCGGCATCCACCACGAGCGCCTTTGCGGCAACGGGTATCCGTTCGGCGCCAATAATTCCGGGATTCCGCTGGAAGCCCGGATACTTTCCGTGGCCGACATCTTTACCGCGCTCACCGAGGACCGGCCCTACCGCAAGGGTCTGGATCGGGAATCCGTGCTTGCCATCCTGGGAGAAATGGTCGAGAAGTTCGAACTGGACCGCAAGGTATTCGAGGTGCTGGTGGCGCATTACGCCGATCTGGATTTCGCCCGCACCGCGGCTCAGGAAACGGCGTTAAGTGAGTACCGGGGTTTCATGGAAGACCTGGTTGCACTGGATCTTTCAGGCGCTCGCTTGGCTCATGCCGCGTGGAGACAGCGCCTGCGAAGTTACCTGGATGGCCAGGCCGTCCAGATTCGCGACCAGATGGTGAGCCACCGCGAATGCGATCTGGGACGCTGGTATCACCGCGAGGGGCTGCATTACTACGGCCATATCCCCGAAATGCATGAACTGGATGGGCCGCATCGGACGCTTCACGAGATTATCGGAACCCTGGTGGAGCACAAGGAGCAAGGCAGGTCGAGCGCGGCGGAACTCTGTTATGCGCAGGTAAAGGCCATCTCCGAGAGAATCGTCGGACTGCTCCATGTGATAGAGGAAAAGGCGGCCCAACCGGTTGCGGAACAGGCCGTATTGTCGAAGTACATCGTTAGCGGGGAAAACCATGCTTTGCAGGGCGCATAAGAACAAACTGAGGAAACTCGAAGATCAACTGGCCGTCGAGCGTGCCGGCAACGTGCAAAAGGACGGTCGGATCGCCGCAATGGAGAGCGAGTTGTCCTCCATGCGGGCGCTGTGCGGCGAACAGGCGCCAAGACTTCAGGTTCAGGCGGCCCTGTTCGATCAGTTCCATACCTTCAGCGTGTCCCTGTCCATGGTGCAAGGTTCGATGGCCGCCCTGGCGCAACAAATGCGTGAAGAACGTACCGAGAGCGTTGAAGCCTCGGTTGAGCTGGGGGCCAACGTACAAGCTGTCGAGCGCATCAACGCCAACTTGCGCTTTACTTCCGACCGCACTCACGAAACCGCCGTGGCCGTGAATGATCTGAACGCTCGAATTGGCGAGATCGGCGCTATCGTGCAGATGATCAAGGGGATCGCCGACCAGACCAATCTTCTCGCTCTCAATGCCGCCATCGAGGCCGCGCGGGCGGGCGAGCAGGGTCGTGGTTTTGCCGTCGTGGCGGACGAAGTGAGAAAGCTTGCCGAGCGTACCGCGCTGGCTACGCAGGACATTTCCGTCCTGGTCGGCGCTATTCGGGGGGAAGCATCTTCGGTCTGCGCCAAGATGGAACTCTCCCCGCAACAGGCCAAGGAATTTACGCTCGACAGCGACTCCGCGATCGAGAACATGCATGGCCTGATGGGCCTGTCCAATCATCTGCAAGGAGCCATCGCCAGCGCCACGCTGCGATCCTTCGTCGAGACGGCGAAGATCGACCATCTGGTTTTCAAGATGGACATCTACAAGGTGCTCATGGGACTGTCCGACAAGATGCCGACCGATGTCTCAACGCACAAGGGCTGCCGGTTGGGCAAGTGGTATTACGAAGGCGATGGCCGCGACTGCTATTCGTTGTTGCCCGGCTATCAGGAAGTCGAGCCCCATCACATCGCGGTCCACCAGCACGGCCAGTCCGCCGTGGCTTCGTTCCGGGACGGGCGGATGGATGTCGCCGTCGAAGCCGTCGCGAAAATGGAGAATGCGAGCCTGAAGGTTCTGGAATGCCTGGAGCAAATGGCTGCCGCGGGCAAGAATCAGCCCACGCTGCTGTGTCATGACGCGCCGATACACGAACCGACCCGACCCTCGCAGGCAAATACGCGCGAACTCCGGCCAAGGCTGCTTGCGGCTGCGTAGCATCCTGGATGGATCGTGTCCGGACCATGGACTACCACCGCACAAGAACCGTCGTGCGGCGTGGTGGCGCGGTCCTGGTCGCTGTTGGCCTGGTCTCGGCCGTCTGTGTCTACTTTGCGCACCATTGGTTCCACCACCAGTTGCTGCCAGCGCTCGGACTCTCCGATGCGCTTGGGGATTCGATAGGCGGCTTCGTCATCATTCTGGTGGCATACATCGCCCAGCGCATCGTATCGCTGGCGCTTTTCCACGACACCGAGCTTGGCAGCACCCTGGTGGCGAGGCAACTGCAACAGGCCAACCATGGATTGCAGTTGGCGCTAAGCGAACTAAATCGGCTGGCCGGTACCGACAAGCTTACCGGCGCCTGGAACCGGCGACGGCTGGAGGAGGCCGTCCGCAGCGAAATGGATCGCCTGGCGCGATATGACCATCCACTATCGTTGCTGGTCCTGGACGCCGATTTCTTCAAGTCGGTGAATGACCGCTATGGCCACGGCACCGGCGACCAGGTGCTGGTTGAGTTGGCGTCGCAACTCAGGGCAGCCCAGCGCACCAGCGATTCCCTTACTCGATGGGGCGGCGAAGAATTCATCGTTTTGTGCCCCAATACGACCCTGGCGACCGCTTCCCGGCTGGCCGAGCGACTGCGCGAAAAGATAGCCAAGGCGGATTTCCCGGAACTCGGGCACCTGACGGTAAGCATCGGTGTTGCCGAATGCATGCCTGACGAAACCTGGGAACATTGGTTCCAGCGCGCCGACGCCGCGCTTTACCAGGCGAAGGCCAATGGCCGCAACCAGGTTCAATTTGCGCCGGAAACACCCCGGCGCGGCGGCCTCGGGGAGAAAGCCGACGCGCGGTTCCTGCAACTGGTTTGGCACAAGGCCTACGAATGCGGCCATGAAATGATCGACCGCGAGCACCAGGCCCTGTTCGGCCACGCCAACGATCTGCTTGTCGCCATGCTCTCGGGACGTCCCCCGGACGAGATGGGCGAACTGGTCGATGCCTTCATTCGCGCTGTGGTACAGCATTTTCATAACGAGGAAACAATTATCGCGGCGGTCGGGTATCCCGGCGCGGCATCGCATGCCGATACCCATCGCGAACTCAGCACCCGAGCCGTTAGCTTGACCGACCGCTTCCGCAACGGCATGCTGGAGGCCGGTGAACTATTCCAGTTCATGGCCCACGACGTGGTCACCAAACACCTGCTGGGCGCAGACCGTGAATTCTTTCCTTATCTGGAGACGTGCCGCTAAACCAGCACAGGAGTTCCCCCGGCGCTGCATGCTAATGTGAGATCGGCGGAATGCGGATTTCTGCGGTTTTCGTAGAGCGGATCAAGGAGATTGAAATGCCTCGACTCATGAATTTATCCAGGGCGGCGCGCCTTGTCGGCGTGACCAGGGTTGCACTCCAGAAGAAAATCAAGGAGGGATCGCTGCCTTCCTTTGAAGGCATGGTGACCGAAGAGGGTTTGTTGCAGGTTTACCCCGATATCCAGTTCGAGGACAACACGTTCTTTGCGCGGATAGGGCGGACCAAGGTGATGGACAAGGGCGTGCGCGCATTCGAGCGCTTGCCGGGCAAGGAAGTCCTGTTCGCCCGGCTGACCTCCCTGGGCAAGGAGTTATCCGAGACGCAGGCTGAACTGCTGCGTTACCGCGCCATGGCCGAGGGACTGGAAGCACAGCTCAAGACATGGACCAACGCCGGCGAAGAAGTGCAGGCCGCCGCAGCCTCCCTCAAAACATGGTTGCAGCAAGCGCTCCAGCTCGGCGACTATCGGGCCGGATTTCACAACCTGACGATTCGAGACAGTTTCCTGCGCGTCATGGCCGCTCACGTACAACTCCGGCCCAGCGGCCACGAGTTTTTTGTCGAAGGCGCCGACACCTTGCTCGAAGCGGCGCTGCGTGCCGGCCATGCGCTCAATTACGGTTGCAGCAATGGAAAATGCGGCCAGTGCAAGGCGCGCGTCGTCTCCGGCGAATTGCTGAAGGTGCGTTCTCACGAATATGCCTTGAGCGAAAACGAGAAGTCTTCCGGCTATGCGCTGATGTGTTCGAATACGGCCGTGTCCGACGTTGTGATCGAAGCCGGCGAGGCGGCAGCCGCGACGGACATCCCGCTCCAGCAGGTTACCGCGCATGTCAAGAGCATCGATGCGCTGGGCGGCGAGATGCTTCTCCTGCATTTGCGGACCTCGCACGACCAAAGGTTGCGCTTTCTTGCGGGGCAGAAAGTCGTGCTCCGGCTCGGCCCTTCGTTGTCGGCCGAGTTGCCGGTGGCGGGTTGTCCCTGCGACGACCGGAACCTGCCCTTTCATGTCCACGTCACGCCGGGCAATCCTTTTTCGGATTATGTCGCCAGCAACCTGAAAGTCGGCGACGGCGTGACGGTGGAAGGGCCCCAGGGCGGCTTCGTATTGCGTAACGATTCCCCCCGGTCGCTGATCTTCATTGCCTTCGGCACGGGCTTCGCCGCAGTGAAAGGCATGATGGAACAAGCGATGGCGCTCGACTCCTCCGAGTCGATTCATCTGTACTGGGTGGTCTCGCACGAGTCCGATCTGTATTTTTCCAACTGGCCGCGAGCGATGGCGGATGCGTTGGACAATTTTCGCTACACGCCGCTGGTAGCGGGTACACATCTGGAAACCGCCGCCGGTCGTCAGGAAAAACTGCTAGGCGGATTGTTGCAGCGGGTTGGCGACGAATGCCCGGCGCTGAGCGATTTCGACGTGTATGTCGCCGGCCCCGAACCGCTGACCGATGGCGCCAGAAAATGGCTGCTGGAACATGGCCTGCCGGCTGCGCAATTGATGGTCGGCGCGGGTCTCTGAGAATACCGGTCGCTTGAAACGGGCAACCGGATGTTGCCCAGCAGCGCGGCGCCGGGCTGTTCGCGCCGTATCAGCGTGTCGTTGCGGGTCTTACTGTGTGCTATAGTAATACCAACTTATAAGGTATTACCGGAGGCAGTCATGTTGAGTTCGTCCGTCACGACCAAGGGGCAGGTCACGATTCCCATCGAATTGCGCGAAAAGCTCGGCATCAAGCCCGGTGATCGGGTGGGCTTCGTCGATGAGGGCGATCGGATCGTGTTGCAGCGCCAGGAAACGGCCATCGAGGCGGTCTTCGGCATGGTCAAGGCAGGCAAGGGCGTTACGCTGGAACAAATGGACGATGCGATCACCGCCGGCAGGAGCCGCCATGCTCGCGGTTGATACGAACGTGCTGGTACGCGTGCTGGTCGACGATCCGACCGCGCTCGATCAGTGCCGCGTTGCACGCCAGACAGTCAGCGATGCCGGCGAGGTTTTCGTCTCCCAGGTGGTTCAGATAGAAACAGCCTGGGTGCTCGTCAGTGCCTATGGCCTGAGCAAAAAGCGCTTGCAGGATGCCTTCGGCGCAATCGCCAACCATCCCGCCTTCCATTTGCAGCGCCGGGATGTATTCCTGTCGGCGCTTCAGCGTTACCTCACCGGTAGTGCCGATTTCGCCGATTGCGTGATCCTGGCCGAAAGCGTCAGTGCGGGGCACGAATTGGTGACGTTCGACCGCAAACTTGGCAAGTTGGCTGGCGCCCGATTGCTGCCCCGGTAAGGCCTGACGATCCTCTTCGGGGCGGCGCTGTCCTCGCTCGGCGCGGGCTTCGTGTTACGATTCCCTGGTCATGCCGATGTTATGGAGTCCCCCATGTTGACCATCTCAGTTCCCGTTCCGGAAACCGCCTTCTCCGCGCTCCATTTGGCGCCGGAAGGCTTTGGTCGCGAAATGCGCATTGCTGCCTCGATCCAGTGGTACGCGCAAGGAAAAATCAGCCAGGACAAGGCAGCAGAGATCGCCGGGCTGAGCCGTGCGGCGTTCATCGACGCGCTTTCCGCCGCCAGGGTTTCGCCCTTTCAGGTTACTGCCGACAGCTTGGCCGCCGAACTCGCCGATGCTCATTGAACGTATGGCTGTTGACGCATGTGCCTTGCCGGCAGAGCATATCGCTGGTCGCATTCTGTTCATCCGCAATCATAAGGTATTGCTCGATGCTGATCTGGCGCTGCTTTATGGGGTGCAGACCAAGGTCTTGATACAGGCGGTGAAACGCAACCTGGAACGTTTTCCGGAAGACTTCATGCTCCAGCTTTCCGATGAGGAGTTTGCTGCTTTGAGGTCACAATCCGTGACCTCAAAGCCGGGACGAGGCGGGCGGCGTTATGCGCCTTATGCCTTTACCGAGCAAGGCGTGGCGATGCTGTCATCGGTGCTGTCGAGTCCCCAGGCTATCGCGGTGAATATTGAAGTCATGCGCGCCTTCGTCCGCCTGCGCGAGGTACTCGCCAGCAACACGGCGCTGGCCGCGAAACTCAACGAACTGGAAAGAAAACTCAAGGGGCACGATCAAGCCATCGCTGGTGTCCTCGATGCGATCCGCCAACTCATGGCGCCACCGGCAACCCCGAAGAAGCGCTCGATTGGGTTCGTGATCAATGAGGGGAAGTAGTCCTGTGAATGCGATGCGCATGGCGACAATCGAGCTAACAAATCTGCCACGAGATCGCGGAGATTCACCTGGTTCTGATCTTATTGATCCGGCGTCAGTGAACTTGAAACCACCGTTCGGGCTGAACTTGTCGAAGCCCTGCGCACCCTTCGACCGTTCGACAGGCTCACGACTCAGGGCGAACGTCCAAGTAGATTGCAGCCGAGTCAATAGCGATGGCTTGCCTGACCTGTGCATAGGCCTCGTCGGCCGGGATCGTCTTCACACTGCCGCTACGCACCTCGTCGATGCGGCGGCGCGCTTCGCGCATCCAGAGTTGGCGGATAAGGCCATCTTCGGCCGGATCGAGACTCTCGACTAGCCGATCCGCCAGCAAGGCACGAGCCTCGCTTGGCAGGGCCATGGCTTCTTCAGCGATTTGTTCGACGGTCATGTGCATGGGGTTTCCTCCGACAACAGCGCTTATTGTAGCGCCGCTATGACAGGCAAGCCTGGCGGCGGAAACCGTCATGGGCGTTTTCAAAAGTCGGTGCTGGCGACACGGTGCCGAAGTGGTGTTTACACCGTCACCGTATCCGCCACTTCCTTGAACGCGGCGATCTGGTCGAAGTTCATGTAGCGTTAATTACCACTACACAGTAGCGTGGGTTTCCGGTCAATTTGTCTAAGAGTGTCTAAGATTTTCTAGCGGGTACAGGGGTGGCCACCGGGGTTTCCTTGCTGCGCAGATAGCGGTTGTGACTTGATTCGGTAGTGTGTCCAAGCAGCGTCCTGCTGTCTTGCCCGAGCGCCTTGGCGTCGGTTGCCGAGGCCGCGCGAATGTCGTGGAAGTGGGCATCCTCGACGTGGGCCTCGGTGCAGGCCTTGACCCATTGGTGGTGGATTGTGCCGTAGGCCAGAGGGCGACCGTCGCGCCGATGGAACAGCGTCAGGCCTTTGACTGACTGGTGGATCGCGCGAGCCTGCTTGATCGCGGCATCAAGATCGGGCGTCAGCGATACCTGCACGCGATTGCCAGTCTTTTGCTGCTTAACGAATACGCCGGCCTCGGTGATGTCCGCGTACCTGATCTTCATCACGTCGCCCATGCGCTGCCCGGTGATGTAGGCAATGTCCATCAAGCACCGCACCGTGGGGGTTGCGTGTTCTCGGATGATGCGGAATTCGTCTGCCGTGATGTAACGATCACGCTTGCCGATCTTGAACTGCTCGATGTCGCGTACCGGGTTTGTCTCAACCATGCCCCAACGCACAGCGCGGGTAAACATGCCCTTGAGAAATGAGCGCAGCAGGTTCGCCATGCTGGGCGTGGCCTTGTTATGGTCGAGAAACTGCGCAACATGGTGCGGCTTGATCTGCTGCGGGGAGAATTTGACGAAGGCCTTGAGCACGCGCCGTGCGCATGTGCTGTAGTTCTTCAAAGTGCTGGATGCGACGGTCAGCTTCATGTCGAGCAGGGTACGCTCAACCAGGTCGGCCAAGGCGCCGGCATCCGGTCCGGCCGTGAGTCGGGCGTACTCCACCAGTGCGTCGTGTAGGTTGCGCGCGAGCGGATGCCACTTGTTCTCACGCACCAGGTAGTACCTGCCGTGCTTCAAGTGCATCCAACGGGGCAACGATCTACTCAAGAATCAGCTCCGGCTCAAGCGCTAGCGGCTCAATCTGACCGCCGAGACGTTCCATGATAACTGCGCGCAGCACTCGTGGCCAGCCGTCGGCAGCGACCACGTAAGGGATGCGCTCACGATCCAGCCAGCGGCGTACCGCAGAGGGGCGCCGCAGGCTGGTCAGGTCGATTAGATCAGACTGGAGAAGGAACACGGCTTTCCTCGTGCTCGATAAGCAGGTCAAGGAAATGCCGGGCCTTCTTCAAGTCCTCGACGCCTCCCTTGCGGCGGTGTCGGCTGACGTACTTGATGATGCTGCCCTCAGCAAAGGCGATGCCGTTGGCCGTGATGTACTCGAACGGCTGGATAGCCATCGCCTTGTAGTGGTCGCCGCCGACCTGTACGTCTTTGGGCGATTGCGGAGCAATGTCGCGCGGCGTGAAACTGCACGCGACAGTGAGCATGCAGACATCGCCTTTTTCCCACTTGCAGTTGCGGCACTGTTCTCCAGCCTGGTTTGTTGTCACGTTGTTCTCCTTTTCATGGCTTCGAGGAGCAAGTCCTGCACCTCGCGTTTTGTCTCGTGGCGAGCTATCACCAGCTCGTCGACGGTGTCTGCCGCCACAATGTCGTAAATGAATACCGGCCGGTCGTAACCGGACTGGAGCTGGCGCACCGGGCCGATGCGTTCGATGATCTGCTGGCGCAGCTCCAAGTCCCACCAGTGACCAAAGAAGGCGATGATGTTGCCGCCGTCTTGCAGGTTGAGGCCGTGGCCGGCGCTCTTGGGATGGGCAAACAGGACCGGGATTTTTCCGGCGTTCCAGTCGTCCTCGGTCTGCTGTTCGGCGTCAAGCCACCGGCCGCGCGGGAAGGCCTTGAGCAGGCGCGCGAGGTCGCTTTTGAACTGGTAGGCGACCAATACCGGCATGCCGGCGGCTTCCTCGATGATGTCCTCCAGGGCCTCGATCTTGGCGTCATGGACTTCGATCCAGGGCGAGTTGTCAGTGATGATCTCGATGTCGGGGGCCTGCTTATAGACCGCGCCATTGCATAGCTGCAGGCACTTCATCGTGCGACTGGCGGCGTTGAAGGCCTCGATTTCGTGCTCGCCGATCTGCATGAACAACTCGCGTTCCATGTCGCGATACAGGCCGCGCACCTTGGCGGGCAGCTCGATCTTGATAACGGTGTGGATCGGCTCGCGCAGGTCGAAGTGGTCGCGCGGGTCCAGGGTCAGGCACAGATCACGCAGCCGCGCCTCGATCTCGGCCTGGGCATGTGCCAGGGGCTTGATCTGGGTGTAGCCGTCGCCACCGGGAATGGCTTGGAACCAGCGATTCTTGAAGCCGTCGAAGGTGCGTCCGAGACGATGGCCGGCATCAAGGAACCACGCCTGGCCCCACAAGTCGATTAGACCGTTCGGGGCCGGCGTGCCGGTCAGCTCAACGAAGCGTTTGGCCTTGGTATGTGCCACGCGGCCCAGCGCCCTGGCGCGCTGCGTGCCTTGCTTCAATCGAAAGCCCTTGAGCTTGGTGCTCTCGTCGGCGATCACCGTGGCGAAGGGCCAGCGTTCGGGGCTCACGGCATCGAGCAGCCAAGGCAGGTTCTCGTAGTTGATCGTGAAAACATTGGCGTTCTTGTCGCGCAGCGCGGCCTTGCGCTCGGCCGCGTTGCCGATGATGGGTCGCACTTCGATGTCGGCCAGGTGCGCCCACTTCTTCGCCTCGGCCGGCCATGTGCTCTTGGCCACGCGCAGCGGTGCGATGACCAGGGCGGGGGCGGGTTCGCCCGCCAGGAACAGCGTGTCGATCGCCGTCAGTGACCGTAGGCGACACCTTCTTCGACGAGGTCGACATGGTGGGCTTCTTCCAGCGACTCGTCGGCTACACGCTGCTTGGCCAGCCGAACGAGGACGTGCTGGTCATTCCCTACGGCGGGGGCAGCAACGGCAAGAGCACGGTGCTGGGGGCGATCCGCGAAACACTCGGCGCTCACGCCAAGATGGCCAGCAGCGAGACGTTCCTGTCGAGCGGGGCGCAAGGGGCGAACGCCGGCCAGGCGCGCGAGGATGTCCTGCGCCTGCGCGGCGCGCGCTTCGTGTATGTCAGTGAGCCGGACGAAGGCAGCGAGCTACGCGAGGGGCTTATCAAGAGCATGACCGGCGGCGAGGCGATGCCAGCGCGTGGCCTGTACTCGAAGGCGACCATCGAGGTGATGCCGACGTGGGTGGCGTTCATGCCGACCAATCATCGGCCGATCGTCAAAGGCGACGACCATGCCATCTGGCGCCGGCTGCTACCGGTGCCTTTTACGCGCAACTTCGACACCGACCTGGCCGTGGCCAAAGACCCCGACCGTGCCGAGAAGCTGGCCGAGGAAGCGCCCGGCATCCTGGCATGGTGCGTGCGTGGCGCGCTGGCCTATCAGAAGCAGGGCATGAGGCCACCGGGCGACGTGAAGGCAGCGCGCGAGGACTACAAGACCGATATGGACCTTCTAGGGGAGTGGCTCGACGAGTGCTGCGAGATCGGGCCAAACCTGGTGGCGTCGAACGCTCACTTGTGGGCGAGCTGGGAGTCCTTCGCGAAGGCGCGTGGTGAATTGAGGTTTATCGCCAGCGCCAAGAGTCTCGGGCGCCGGCTGCAGGCGAAGGGGATGGTGCCAACGAGGGGAGAGGCCGGCCTACGAGGGCGCGGACTGGTAGGAATTTCCGTTAAGACGGTGGAATTCTAGCAATGAATGTGCAGCGTTTTGCAAGTCGCAAGAATATGCAATCAGGATACTCGCTACATATTGCAAGTCGCAAATTTCTGCGCGTTCGTGTGTCGTTTGTGTCGTTTCTCATGGTTTTTTGACTAACTTTTCTCGTGTACACATATAAAAGTTTATGGAAAAAGCCCTAGAAACGACACAAACGACACAGCGCAAAATTTTGCAGGTTCAACGCGCAAAATGAAACGAGTTGTATGCGTCAATGCCGGCGGCCTGCGAGTGGGTGAGGACCATCAAAACGCCAAGCTGACCGATGCCGAGGTAGATCGGATCAGGGAGATGCACGAGCAAGGCATCGGCTACCGGCGACTGGCGGCGATGTTCGAGGTCAGCAAGACGACGATCCGGCTCATCGTGAAGTGCGAGCGCCGGGCGCAGTGCGCCATCGCGTCGAAGGTGGTGCACGTACCCGACTGAGCTGGCGTGAGGATTGCGGGCATGGTTGCCAAAGTGACGCCCGAAAAGCTTTCCGCGTTTTGTACCGCCCTCGCCGAGACTTGCCAAGTCCGGAAGGCGTGCAAAGCCGTGGATATTGCCATTCAAACGGCATACCGCTGGCGCAAGGAAATGCCCGACTTTGCGGCCGAGTGGGACGATGCGATGAAGGCCGGCCTGCTGGGCCTGGAGAGCGAGGCGCACCGCCGTGGCTTCGATGGTGTGGATGAGCCGGTGTTCCACCAAGGCGAGAAGTGCGGCACGATCCGCAAGTACAGCGACACCTTGGCGATCTTCCTGCTCAAGGCGCACGCGCCCGAGAAATACCGCGAAAACACGCGCATGGAGCTGACCGGCGCCGGGGGCGGCCCGGTGCAGATGACCGACACTGAGGCGGCTGCCAAGCTGGCCGGGCTCATCGCGGCAGCCAAGGCGCGCAAGGACGAGATCAGCGACCTGGTCTGACACATGGACGCCGCCGAGATTCTGGAAGTCCTGCCCTACCTGCTGCCGCACGAGCGCGCAGAGATCGACAAGCTCCTGGCCGGGGATCGCGCCGTATGGCGCCCGATCAGCGAGCCGCAGGCGATAGCCTTTTACTCCGAAGCCGACGTGATCGGCTACGGGGGTGCCGCTGGAGGGGGCAAGACAGACCTGGCCTGCGGCAAGGCGCTCATGCAGCACCAGCGCACCATGATCCTGCGCCGCGAGGCGACGCAGCTCACTGGCATCATTGACCGGCTGACCGAGCTGCTGCGTGGCCGCGACGGCTACAACGGCCAAGACCGAATCTGGCGCCTGCCGGGCCGGCAGATCGAGTTCGGCAGCGTGCCCAATGCTGGCGACGAGACGAAGTACCAGGGCCGGCCGCACGACCTGCTGGTGTTCGACGAGGCAGCCAACTTCCTCGAAGCGCAGGTCCGGTTCCTGATGGGCTGGCTGCGCACCACGACACGCGGCCAGCGCTGCCAGGCGCTGCTGACCTTCAACCCGCCGACCAGCGCCGAGGGCCGGTGGGTTGTCGAGTTCTTCGCCCCTTGGCTGGACCCAAAGCATCCGAAGCCAGCGATGCCCGGCGAGCTGCGGTGGTTTGCCGCAGTCGACGGCAAGGATGTCGAGGTCGCCGACGGCGCGACCTTCAAGCACCAGGGCGAAACCATCAAGCCCTTGTCGCGCACGTTCATCCCGGCGCGCGTGACCGACAACCCATTCCTCACGGGCACCGGCTACATGGCCCAGCTCCAGGCGCTGCCCGAGCCGCTGCGTTCGCAGATGCTCAAGGGCGACTTCCAGGCGGGCATGGAGGACGATCCCTGGCAGGTGATCCCGACGACTTGGGTCGAGGCGGCCATGGCGCGCTGGAAGCGCCCCGACAAGCTGCCGACGATGGACTCGCTGGGTGTCGACGTGGCGCGCGGCGGGCGCGACAACACGATCATCGCGCGAAGGCATGCGATGTGGTTCGACGAGCCCTTGGCCTACCCCGGCAGCGCAACACCGGATGGCCCGACCGTGGCCGGGCTGGTGATCGCGGCCGGTCGCAACCAGGCGCCCGTGCATATCGACGTGATCGGCGTCGGCAGCTCGCCCTATGACTTCCTGCGCAACGCGCACCAGCAGGTTTTGGGCATCAATGTGTCCGAGAAGTCCGTGGCTACCGACAAGTCGGGCCGGCTGACGTTCTTCAACCAGCGCAGCGAATACTGGTGGAAGTTCCGCGAGGCCCTGGACCCGGCGAACAACACGGGCATCGCGCTGCCACCGTCGCGGCAACTGCTCGCCGATCTGTGCGCGCCGACGTGGAAACTGACCGGCTACACGATTCAGGTCGAGAGCCGCGAGGGCATCATCGACCGCATCGGGCGATCGCCGGATTGGGCCAGCGCCTACATCCTCGCGCTGATCGACACGCCACGGATGCGCGACTTGCCCGGTGCACGTACCCGCAACGCGGCAGCGGAATATGACCCCTATGCGATGAACCGCTAGGAGCCTGCAATGTGCATTTTCAACTCGTCAGACACCCCCGCCCCTTACGTGCCACCCCCGGCACCCGCGCCTGCCAAGCAGGTCGCTAAGGCCCCGGCCGCAAGTGCCGTGCGTGCTGATGCCGAGGGCACCGGTCAAGCCGGCGGCGCCCCTGGTGTCGCGCAGACCATGCTGACCGGGCCGGGCGGCGTGAGCCTCGACAAGCTGCTGCTCGGTAAGAACTCGCTGCTCGGCGCGTAACCATGGCCGAAAAGACCCCGCGCCAGCTTGCGCTACAGCGCTGGGCGGCGCTGCAGAATGAGCGCTCGACGTGGTTCTCGCACTGGCAAGAGCTTACGGGCTATCTGCTGCCGCGCAATGGGCGCTACTTCCTCGCGCAGACCAACAAGGGCACCAAAGCGCACAACGCGATCTACGACTCAACCGGCACGCGCGCCCTGCGCACGCTGGCGGCCGGCTTGATGGGCGGGCTCACAAGCCCAGCACGTCCTTGGTTCCGCTTGGCCACCAACGATCCTGAGCTGAACGAGTCGGCAGCGGTCAAGAAGTGGTTGTCGGATGTGACCAGGCTGATGCTGATGGTGTTCCAGAAGTCGAACACCTACCGCGCGCTGCACGGCATGTACGAGGAACTCGGCGCCTTTGGCACGGCGGCCTCGCTGGTTGTCAATGACTTCGACACCGTGATCCATCACCATCCGCTGACCGTCGGTGAGTACGCCATCGCGCAGAACTACCGGGGCGAGGTCTGCACCTTGTACCGCGAGTTCCAAAAGACCGTGGCTGAAGTTGTCAAGGAATTCGGCCGCGATCAGGTGAGCCAAGCTGTGCGCAATCAGTTCGACCGAGGCAACCTCGACGCCTGGATTCCGCTGGTGCATGCCGTCGAGCCGCGCACCGACCGCGACACGGGCAAGCGCGACGCGAAGAACATGCCCTGGAAGTCGATCTACTTCGAGCACGGCGGCGACAACGACAAGCTGCTGCGCGAGTCCGGCTATGGCCGGTTTCCAGCACTGGTACCGCGCTGGGCCGTGGCTGGCGGCGATCTGTACGGCAACAGTCCCGGTATGGAAGCGCTGGGCGACATCAAGCAGCTCCAGCACGAGCAGCTACGCAAGGCTCAGGGCATCGACTACCAGACCATGCCGCCGTTACAGGCGCCCAGCAGCCTTAAGAATTCCGGCGTGAGTCGGCTACCTGGCGGGATTGAGTTCGTCGATTCGGCGAGCCCCAGCGGTGGCATTCGCACGCAGTTCGAGGTCAATCTCAACTTGCAGTACCTCCTGGCTGACATTCAGGACGTGCGCGAGCGCGTGCGCGGCTCCTTCTACGCCGACCTGTTCATGATGCTGGCGAACCAGGTCGATGCGCGCATGACAGCCACCGAGGTTGCCGAGCGTCACGAGGAAAAGATGTTAATGCTGGGGCCGGTCCTGGAGCGCCTGCACAACGAGCTGCTCGACCCGCTGATCGGCATGACCTTCGAGCGCATGCTGGCGGCCGGTGTCGTGCCGCCCCCGCCCCCTGAGCTTCAAGGCCAAGACCTCAACGTCGAGCTGGTCAGCATGCTGGCACAGGCGCAGCGCGCCATCGCCACCAACGGCATCGACCGCTTTGTTGGAAACCTAGGCTCGATCGCGGCCTTCAAGCCCGATGTGCTCGACAAGTTCAACGCCGACCAGTGGGCCGACGAGTACGCCGACATGCTGGGCGTGAGCCCCGAGCTGATCGTGCCCGACGAGCAGGTCGCGCTGGTACGGCAGCAACGCGCCAAGGCACAGCAGCAGGCAGCGCAAGCCGAGCAAGCGACCGCCATGGCCGACTCGGCGGCCAAGCTCGGCACCGTCGATACCGGCGGCAAGAACGCAGCGACCGACCTGCTCAACCTTTTCAGCGGTTATGGCGCTGCCGCTTGACGGTGCACGTACCTCGAACGAACGCGCATAACTTTGCGCCATGAATCACGACCCACTTGATCTTCGAGGCCAGGAAAAGCAACGCGAGGACGCGCAGGAGCGCACCAAGCGCCAGGCCGAAACCGAAGCCGAGGACTTCAAGTGGTTGATGGGGAATAAGCGGGGCCGCCGGATTGTGTGGCGGCTCTTGGAAAAGACCGGAGTATTTCGCACCAGCTTCCGGCTCAACAACGAGATGGCCTTCCTCGAAGGTCAGCGCAATGTGGGCCTGATCTACCTGGACGCAATTAACGCGAATTGCCCCGAACTGTATCTGACCATGCTCA
>Ga0209211_10006485_pt1 | contig 16901 bp, 13 predicted proteins | sample RifGroA2_FD_183992 | JGI IMG/M metagenome (GOLD analysis project Ga0209211, IMG submission 183992) | Groundwater microbial communities from Rifle, Colorado, USA - Groundwater A2 (SPAdes) (version 2) | ecosystem: Environmental > Aquatic > Deep subsurface > Groundwater | place: Rifle, Colorado... | reverse complement strand
CAACGAAATTGTGATCGATGAGCACCACTTCTGCAGTGATGACTTCGCCTTGACGCATTTCCTGGCGAGCCAGGGATTCTTCAAATAGTTGAGCAAAAGATTCCATTGACGGAGAGAGCTTTCATGCTGCCGCGAATCGTGAAATCCACAGCGGGTTAGGGTTTAAAACAAATTACCAGCCACCTGACTGGCAACACCTTACTGCAACGCTTCCCTGCTCCATTCCAGCACCTGATTCACCGCCTGTTCGATGGTGAGATGCGTGGTGTCGAGCAGCTTTGCATCTGCCTCTTGCCGAAGAGGAGCAACGCTACGCTGAGAATCGCGCTCGTCACGTTGCTTCAAGTCCAACAGAAGGTCCGCGAGATTAGCAGAGAATCCTTTTTCGATCAACTGCTTATAACGACGCTCAGCGCGCGCTTCGGCACTCGCTGTCAGGAACACTTTTAGCACTGCGCGGGGGAAGACGACCGAGCCCATATCCCGCCCGTCACCAATCAGGCCAGGCGCCTTGTTGAAGACCCGTTGGCGAAAAAGCAGCGCCTCCCGTACAGCAGGCAGGGCCGCGACTTTCGAGGCCCCCACCGAGAGTTCTTCTGTACGAATGGCGTCACCGACAAGCTCACCATTTAGACGGATGTCACCCCCTGAAAACTCGACGTTGAGCTCAGCGGCAATGGCAGCCACAGCAGTCTCATCCGCCCAATCGACAGCTGCCTGTCGAGCGGCCAGTGCGGTCAACCGGTAGAGGGCACCGGAATCGAGATAGGCGTAACCAAGTGCTGTAGCCACCCGGGCTGCTACTGTTCCCTTGCCGGAAGCCGAAGGGCCATCGATGGCGATGACCGGCGCTGCCTTGGTGACGGCCGCAAAGCGTTCAAAATAATCAGGGAAAGTCTTGGCCACACACTTTGGATCATTGATGCGCAGCGGTGTACCGAAAGCGGCCAATGAGAAACACATTGCCATGCGATGGTCGTCGTAAGTATCAATGGCGGCTGGTTTGAGAGTTGCCGGGGTAACAGATATGAAATCCTCCCCCTCTTCGACCACAGCACCCAATTTACGCAATTCGGTTGCCATCGCCGCAATTCGGTCAGTTTCCTTGACCCGCCAGCTAGCAATATTGCGCAGCGTGGTCGTACCTTTGGCAAACAGCGCGGTCGCCGCCAGCGTCATCGCTGCATCGGGAATGTGGTTGCAATCGAGGTTAACCGCAACCAAGCCTGATTTTGGCGCACGCGCCTCCATCCAGTTCGGCCCCATCTCGATTTCCGCACCCATTTTGGCCAAAGCCTCGGCGAAACGAACGTCGCCCTGGATAGAGTCTCGCCCGACACCTTCAACACGTACGGGTCCGCCGCCTATAGCCCCCTGGGCGAGAAAATACGACGCCGACGAAGCATCACCTTCAACGTAAATCGTTCCCGGCGAGACATAGCGACTACCACCCAGGACTGTAAAACGCTGCCAGCCGTCACGCTGAACCTCTACCCCAAAACGCGCCATGGTCGCCAGCGTGATTTCGATATAAGGTTTGGAAATCAACTCACCAACGACGTCGACCGCAACAGTCTCCCCGGTCAATGGCAACGCCATCAGCAAACCAGTCAGGAACTGGCTGGAAACATCACCACGCACCTTGACCACGCCGCCCGGCTGTATATTAGCCGGCTTCAAACGCAACGGCGGATACCCTTCGTTGCCTAGGTAGGTCACATCCGCCCCCAACTGGCGCAAGCCATCGACCAGATCACCGATCGGCCGCTCATGCATGCGTGCCACGCCCTTCAGCACATAATCACCACCGGCCAGCGCCAGCGCCGCGGTCAATGGGCGAAAAGCCGTGCCGGCATTGCCGAGAAACAATTCAGCCTGCCGGACCGGGCAATTGCCAGAACAGCCCTTGATGTGCCAGTTCTCACCCCCGAGATGGGTAATCCCGACACCAAGCATCTTGAGCGCATCAAGCATGCGTTCAGTATCATCCGAAGCAAGCAAATCACGTACTTCGGTCTCGCCATCGGCCAGTGCGGCAAGGAGCAAAACCCGGTTGGAAATACTTTTCGAGCCGGGCAAACGAACCGAGCCGACAGCGGAAATGAGTTGGGGCAGATCGAGGAATTCGTGGGTCACACAGTCACCGTGGTCATGATGCGGCAGTCGCCGGAGGGATAGTCAAGAGGGATTGAAGGCGGCCGGGGTGTATTCCGGGACCCATTGCTGTAGCGCCTGACGCACCAGCGCATCGCTCTGGCTGGTTTCGGCGAGCCAGGGCTGCAAGTTCATCAGGAATTCGTCGTCAACCGGCCGCGCCCGGGCAATGCGCAGCTTGGGATGCGGCGTCGGCTGAGTCTGTTCGGCATCGGCCAGCAATTCTTCATAGAGCTTTTCGCCGGGACGCAAGCCGGAAAACTCGATACGTATCTCGTTATCTGTATAACCGCACAAGTGAATCATCTTGCTCGCCAAATCGACGATCTTGACCGGATCACCCATGTCGAGAACGAATATCTCGCCACCCTGACCCATCGCTGCCGCCTGCAGTACCAGTTGTGCGGCTTCTGGGATTGACATGAAATAACGAGTAATTTCCGGATGGGTGACCGTCACCGGCCCCCCTCGAGCAATCTGTTCCTGAAACTTGGGAATCACGCTACCAGTGCTGCCCAGCACATTGCCGAAGCGCACCATGCCAAACTTTGTGCCACCGCCCTGACGATGCAATGCCTCGCAAACCATTTCGGCCAGACGCTTGGTAGTGCCCATCACGTTGGTCGGATTCACCGCCTTGTCAGTCGAAATTAGCACAAAGCGTTCGGCGCCGAAGCGGCTGGCACATTCTGCCACCCGCAAGGTGCCCATGACGTTGTTGCGTACAGCCTGCCAGGCATTGCCCACCTCCATCAACGGTACATGCTTGTAGGCTGCGGCGTGAAATACCACTTGCGGCTGGTAGGCGGCAAAAACCTCATCCAAGCGAGCCGCATCCTTAACATCGCCGGCCAGCGGCACCAGGTTGATGTCCGGCAAATGGGCCGAAAACCACTGTTCCAGCGTATACAGTGCAAATTCGCTCTGCTCAAAAAGAACCAGCTGTGTCGGCCCGAAACGCGCCAGTTGCCGGCATAGCTCGCTGCCAATCGAGCCACCTGCCCCGGTCACCAGGATGGTCTTGTCTGAGACCATGGCAGCAACATGTTCCGAGTCGATCCAAACCGGCTCGCGGCCCAGCAAATCCTCGATCGCCACCGGACGAATCGATGAAATGGCGACCCTTCCCGCCATCACGTCCCCCAGTCCCGGCACCGTGAAGACATGCGCTCCCGCCTCCACCGCCAGATCGGTTGCCCGTCGACATGCTTCTGTGGCAGCTGAGGGCATAGCCAAAATCACGTGAGAGGCTTTCTCGGAGGCCAGCACCTCTGGCAAAGCGTCAATGCCGCCCACTACCGGATGCCCGGAAAGCTCCCTGCCCCATTTATCGCGGTCGTCATCGACCAGACAGACCACCCGCCAGTCGGCGCTGCGCTCCAGTTCACGCACCAGGGTGACCCCGCCCCGCCCCGCCCCGACAATGACTACCGGCTTACCTTGGGCGATCAGGCCACCATACAGGCGATGCTCTTTCCACATCCGGTAGGCAGCACGACCGCCCCCCATGTAGACAACCATCAACAACGGATAGAGCACCAGCAAGGAACGCGGCACGACCTGCTGTTCGTGGCGATACAGCACAAAGAAAATCAGGAGGGCAATGGTGGACAGCCAGACAGCGCTCAGCACGCGTTTGAGATCCGGCAAGCTGGCAAACATCCAGATTCCGCGATACAGACCGGCAACGCGACAAGCCACGGCATGAGCCGGCAACAGAAACACCAGCCCCCAAGTCAATACCGAAACAAAATTGGCCGGCACGTCGAAATTGAAACGCAGCAGAAAGCCCCCTCCCCAAGCGAATAAGAATGCGGAGAGATCAAATATAAAGACAAAAAAAGATAGGAAGGCTTTGGTCATTTGTATCGGTTGGTTGCAGGCGCGAATCCAGTCACACATATCCTGAATTCAGCCCACTATTGTAACTGCTCCGCACACCATGCCGAACAGCCGACTACGCAGACAGCATTAATGGGTCACTCCATCGCGCCGCAGCACCTTGATAAACGTCATCCACAGAATGCGAATATCAAACCACAATGATCGGGCGCGCTGATATTCAACATCGAGCGCGACCTTCTGCGGAATCGGCAGTTCATCCCGCCCATTGACTTGGGCCCAGCCGGTCAAACCCGGGAGCAGTTCATGTACGCCTTTTTCCGTACGTAGCGCGATCAGGTCCTCCTGATTGAACAACGCCGGCCGCGGCCCGACAAAGCTCATGTCTCCGACCAGAATGCTCCACAACTGCGGCAGTTCATCCAAACTTGACTTGCGCAGGAACGAACCGATCGGAGTTAGGCAGGCCTTCGGATCGCTGAGTAAATGGGTCGCCACCGCGGGTGTCCCCACGCGCATGCTGCGAAATTTCGGCATACGGAAGATCTGGTTGCGGCGCCCGACACGATCAGACCAATAAAGCGCCGGCCCAGGCGACGTCAGCTTGACCAGAATGGCCACTAACACTAGTGGAACGGCCAACGGTACGGCGGCAAGCAACGAAAGAGACAAATCAAAAAGACGTTTCATTGTTTGAACATTCCAGCCAAACCGTCGGTCAGGGATACCCTGGCCGACCAGTTCAATTCCTGTTCGATGCGCGCTGGCGAATACCAGGCCGAGCCAAGCAGACGCCCGACTACCTCACGATCCAGCGGAAGACGGCGCCGCAACAGAGATTCCAAACCATCCCCAAAGCTTGCCGCCAGGTGCCAGAGCTGAACAGGAACCGACCACCGGCATGGTGGCAACCCATTTGCAGTCCGCAAAGCATCATACAGGCCGCGCCCCGAGGGTGCCAGGTGATGAGCAACGATATAGGTTTTCCCAACAGCCCGTACGTCGGTGGCAACCTGCCGCATCGCCGACACAACATCATCCACATGCACCAGCGAGCGATGATTGCCCGTTTCCGGCAAGGGCGGAAAAACTCCTCGCCCGACCAGACGCCCCATGCGCTCAAGATTTCCCCGCCCGCCGGGGCCATAAACCATAGCCAGACGGAGATTAACCACCTGCATGCCAAAGCGCAGGCCGGCTGCCAGAACAGCTGCTTCCGCCGCACGCTTGGATTGCCCGTAGGCTGTTTCCGGCTCCCCTGGGAAATCCTCGTCGACACACTTGTTGCCGGGCTCGGACATGGCCTTGACGCTGGACAGAAAGACAAAGCGCTTTACACCAGCCTGCCCTGCAACCTCGACCAGGTTGCGCGTGCCCTCGAAATTGACACGCCAATGCATTTCCGTATCGTCACCAGATAAGGAAGAAAATGCATGCGCATAGCCGGCGCAGTGAAAAATCGTGTCGGCCCCGGCACAAGCGACCGCCAAGGCTTGCCTATCAACCAGATCAGCCACAACGCTGTTCTGAGCGCGCGCTCCCGACCGGCTCAAAACGCGAGTAGTGACACCATCGGCATTCAGGCTCTGCACGAGTCGTCGCCCGATAAAGCCTGTTCCCCCGGAGACTAGATGCACTTTTCCCCCAATATCCATCCCCTTCCTATCCGCCAATCCAGCCAAGCCGGACGTGCGTCGATCAAGCCGGTCAGACCGGCTTTGACCAAACAGTACGATTTACATAATCGACGTAACTCATGACAACACGAAGAATCTGCTTGGAAACCGGGCCTGCCTCGTAATCCTGCACCGGCCGCATCACCCGCGCCGCCTTGTCGTGCTGAGAAATGATCACCTGCACCGCATCAAGCACCCGCTCCTCATTCAGGCCACTCATGATCAGGGTACCGACATCCATCCCTTCTGGACGTTCGTGGGCGTTGCGAATGGTAATTGCCGGCAGATTCAGCAAGGAACTCTCTTCGGTGATCGTGCCGCTGTCAGACACGACACACAGCGCTTCCATTTGCAGCTTGATGTAGTCACAGAACCCGAACGGCTTTAGAAATTGGATATGGGGGTTGAGTTGACCCAACTCCAGCACATCCAGACGCTTCCGGGTACGCGGGTGGGTAGAAACGATGACCGGACAGTCGTACGTTTCCGCTAACGCATTCAGCGTCTTGATCATGTCGAGAAGATTTTGCGGGGTATCGACGTTTTCTTCCCGATGGGCACTGACGATGAAGAATCGATTCGATTCTAGGCCCATGCGCGCCAGGATGTCCGAGCGCTCGATATCGGGCATGTAGTGATCAAGCACTTCGCGCATGTGAGAACCAGTCTTGACGATCGTTTCTGGGCGGATGCCTTCCGCAATCAAATAGCGACGTGCATGCTCCGTCAAGACCATATTAATGTCGCTCAGATGGTCCAGCACCTTCCGGTTCAGTTCCTCCGGAACCCGTTGATCAAAGCAGCGATTACCGGCTTCCATGTGGAACACTGGAATCTTGCGCCGCTTGGCGGGGATTACTGCCAAGCAGGTATTCGTGTCGCCATAGAGCATCAGAGCATCGGGCTTTTCGCTTTCGAATACCAAGTCGACCTTGGCGATAATTTCAGCAATCGTCTGAGCCACTGTTTCGCCAGCCGCCCCAAGAAAATGGTCAGGCTTGCGGATATCAAGGTCTTCGAAAAACACCTGATTCAGTTCGTAATCATAGTTCTGCCCCGAGTGCACTAGAACGTGGTCGACCTGGCGGTCGAGTTCTGCGATCACCCGGCTCATCTTGATCAGTTCGGGCCTGGTGCCGACTAGCGTCATCACTTTAAGCACGCAGCACCTCTTGGATGTAGTCGAGTTTCAGCAGCAGTTCCTTGATTCCGGCCACATCGAGTCGGAAGGTATTGTGCGAGGTGTAGTCATCGAGCTCGTTGATTCGCCGCTCACCCTCGACGAAGTATTTCTTGTAGTTGAGGTCGCGATTATCGGCCGGAATACGGTAGTAGCGTCCCATATCCTCCGCCTTGGCCATTTCCTCGCGCGAAACCAGCGATTCGTAAAGCTTCTCGCCATGTCGGGTGCCGATAACTCTTACTGGGCTGTCCTTGCCCAGCATTTCCTTCAATGCTTGAGCCAGGTCACCCACCGTCGATGCTGGCGCCTTCTGGATAAATAGATCACCCTGCTCAGCATGCTCGAATGCGTACAGCACAAGATCGACAGAATCCTCCAACGACATCAAAAAACGTGTCATCTCCGGATCGGTTACCGTCAAAGGCTCGCCAGAACGCAGCTGATCGACAAATAGTGGAATCACCGAACCCCGCGAGGCCATGACGTTGCCGTAGCGGGTTGCACATAACACAGTGCCTCCCGCGGGAACAGTTCGTGACTTGGCGACCATCAACTTCTCAGCCATGGCCTTGGATATACCCATCGCGTTGATCGGATAGACCGCCTTATCGGTACTCAGCACCACCACCCGACTGACACCACGTGCAATAGCCGCGTTGAGCACGTTCTCAGTACCGAGGACATTTGTTCGAACCGCTTCCATCGGATAAAACTCGCATGACGGCACCTGCTTAAGGGCGGCCGCGTGAAACACGTAATCTACCCCGGTGACTGCCTGAGCCACGCTATCGTAGTCTCGGACATCGCCGATGTAGAACTTTACCTTGTCGTCAGCCAAGGCGATGCGCATGTCTTCCTGCTTTTTCTCATCGCGACTGAAGATCCGTATCTCGCGCACCTCGGTGGAGAGAAAACGCTTGAGTACGGTGTTCCCGAAAGACCCCGTACCACCAGAGATCATCAATACTTTATCTTTGAACATGAAAATCCGAACTTGTCTAATTAATCGTCCCTAAATGACCCCTAGGGTCGGAAATCCGATCAGCCAGAATTGGCCCAGAGGAGCCCCCCTGTGAATCAAGCACTTCTACAAAGAGATGGTGATTTACAGTGATTGTTATCGCCACGTGCTGAAAGAACAATTCTCCGGTTTGCCATCACTCAGGCTTCACTCAAGCCAGCAGCCAAAGCCAGAACCCGCAAAAAAGAACGTAACAATTCAATACCACTACTAATCTCGTGAAATCGGTCGATTACAAATCAATCGGGAGCGCCTAACCATTAATTATAGGTGCGCATTGTTTCTATTAGTTCTGACCATTCCGGTGCAACATAACCTGTCGCTTCACGGAAGCGCGTTGCATCGAGCGAACGGTCGATCACCACCTGCTCACTCGGTGAAATCTCTATCGTCTTGCGGTATACCGCAGCAATCAGCTTAAGCAAGTCGTACTTCGATATAGGTTTTGCGGAGACATGATACACGCCGGACAAAGCAGCGTTCGGTATTACCAAATCGCGTACGATCTGCGCTAACACGACAGTGGGCAAACCCGAAAAGATCGCCTTTGTATAGCCATTGCAGCTCCCATTCTGCGCTAGGAACCAGCCAACCAAACCGTGAGCACTCTGCAACTCATGCCCAATAATGGAAGTGCGCAGAGTAACGGAATGTGGATAGGCAACTTCACCCAAGTATTTGGAACGCCCATACAGGTCTTTCGCATCCGACGGGTCGGACTCGAGATAACTTCCCTTGTCGCCTGAAAAGACACAATCGGTACTCATGTGCACCAAACGCGCGCCGGACAGTTCGCACATCCGGGCCAGCCGGTGCGGCAGCAACGCGTTGATGGGAATGGCTTGCAAAGGATCGTCCGCATCCGCCAATTGTTTGATCAATCCGACGCAATTGATCACGACTTCGGGGCGTACCTGAATAAAGGTCTGCAACAACGAATCCTGCTGCTCTGCATCCACACCTGCGATCAAATACCTCGCGATATCAGGCTGGAAGGCCCGCTTCGCGCTTTCCGAACGGACCGTGCCATGCACCTGCCAGTCCGTCATTTCGCTCAGCACACGAATCATCGCGTTACCGAGCATGCCGCTGGCCCCCAATACTAATACTCTCATTTGGCTCTCATTTTATGGTCGCACAATGACAGGAGGTGCATTGTCAACTGGTCGACCAGCATTTCATGCGCAAAATGCTGCGTGTAGTATAAACGACCGCGCGCACCCATCGCTTCCCGTGCCTGCGGCGGCATACGGTAGAGTTCCATTACCGCGGCTGCCAATGCCTTTGCATCTTCAGCCGGCACTGCCAGTCCTGCCTCGGCTGCGCTAACTAGATTCGCCCCTTCACCATTGAGACACGCTAGGATAGGGCGTCCCGCCGCCAGATATGCCTGCACCTTGCTTGGGATAGTCGCTTTGAATATCTCCTGGTCAGCCAATGTCACTAACAGTGCGGAGGCTTTCTGCAAAAACCCGGGCATGGTTTCAACCGGGAAGCGGCCTGGCAGATGCAGATTGTTCAAGCCAAGCTTTAGCGCTTGCTGGTGCATCCATTGCCAGCGGCTGCCTTCACCCAGAACTACAAAGTGGATATCAGACTGCTCTTTGAGCAAGCGGGCCGCCTCCACTATCACCTCCACCGCCTGCGCAGTGCCGATGTTGCCGGCGAACATAACAGAGAATCCTTCGTCCAGGCCGTCCACCACAGGAAGCTCACCTTTGGCTGGAAGAGCAAAACTGTCATCCACCGAGTTCGGGTAGTACTCAATGGGTGTATCCGCAGCCAGCGCACGGACCGGAGCAACGAACGCGCGTGATTGCACAAGAAGCAGGTCGGAGTGTCGGTAGATAAAGCGCACAACCCATTCGACCACTTTAAGCGCCCAGCGGTTGCGCACGTAGCCCGTTGCAGAGAGGCTCTCTGGCCAAAGATCCTGTACCCACAACACAACGCGGCACCCCAGCAGCCAGCCGAGAAAAATAGCCGGGATGGCTTGTAGTATTGGGGAGGGCGCATAGACAAAGATCACATCAAAACGCTTCCTGCGCAGCACCCAAGGCCCGAACAACAAACCGGAGAAGATGAAGGACAGGTAATTCAGCATCAGGTGCATGCCGCCGCGGTTCCTTGGCAGCAAGGGGATACGGTTTATTTCGACACCCTGCCAAGTCTCCTGTTGGCATCCCGCAGCGCGGTAGCCATCGAAGATAGTCCCGCGAGGATAGTTCGGTTTTCCTGTCAGCACATCAACCCTGATGCCTTTATCCAATAAGGATCTGGTTACCTCGTTGATCCGGAAGCTTTCTGGCCAGAAGTATTGGCTGAAGATCAGAACACGCATGCTAGCTCACCGCCTTGTCCGGAGCGATCAACAGTTCTCGCCAATACCCCATGCAGATGATGAGTGCCAGCCCGATGAACAGCCAGACCGGGAAGATCTGGAGCCGCGTGACAAAACCAGTAATCAAACAATAGAGCAACAAGACTAGTGCGTAGACGCTAGCGGGAGATGGATGTGCCAAATACGCGCCAATCCCACGTACGACCAGCAGACCGCCCCCCAAGATCACTGCGCCCAGTCCGGTCCATCCGACATCCTGATACAGAACCAACCAGCCCGCGTCGCTGTACTCGCCGACAAAACGTCCTTCGATCGACACCGCGATCTCCTTCAACACCACGATCTCCGCCGGGATGCCGATGTATTGAAATATGTAGTTGACCAAATGGATAGGAGCAGCGACGAACCTCTCGCCCAACAGGGTGATCTCCTGCCAACTTGCATAGCCCAGACATGCGACTCCAGAATAGATTGACAGCATAGTCAGTAGTAGAACCAGTAGGGGCAGCCACTGCAAGCGCTTCCTAATTAGCGCCGGTGGCAGGAATAGCAGGGCCATCAGCAAATACCCCGCGCTTCTCGATCCGGAAAGGTATATCGCAGTCGCGACCAGCACCATACCCAGCAGGAACATCCATTGATATTGCTTATACGCCTGCATGCCATAGGCACAGCCTAGATACACCAGCGAGGCCCAAAATGCATACAGGTTCGGATTCAACAAGACAGAAGCGGCGCGATACACAATTGCCCCGGAACTCTCCAAAAAAGACGCCCACGCATGCCGTGTAAGCACCTCATACAAGGCGATGCCGTCTATGATACCTAGTATGAGCAGCCCGACCAGTCCCCACGCATAGACCTTTCCTGGTTGCAAAGAAGGCACACCTGCTGCCGTAGCAAGATAGCCCAGCATAACGAGCACGAACATGGTCTCGATCGAGACGATATTCTTCAGTTGCAACAAGTCACCAGTTCTGTAGTTGAGCAGATATCCCAATAACAGCATCCCCATCACAAGCAACGCGAACACAATATCCTTCTTCTCTCCCGCGCGACCGGAAACATACGTCTCGTAAGCGTGCCGACCCAGCAAGCTGAACACGATAACCAGCAGAATCAAAGTTGAGAGCCGCGCCAGCAGACCACCGCCCTCGTTATGCAGGTCAATCAGCAAGCGGCTGGCGTCGTTAGTCGTCAGCGCCATCACGGCAAAACTGAAATGGAACGTGCCACATACGAACAGCACAAACAACAGCGTGACGACATCCCTCTTGCGCAACAGCACCAAGCCAAGTCCAAATACGATCAGGACATTGACCAATTCGATATCATTGAATTTCAAAATTCCCACTCACATTGTTCTGAGAGTCGTTCGAGGAAGCCCTTGGCATCCAGCAACGGCAATGCGGGTTCTTCGTTACCCATGAATCGCTTCACTGCCCTGGCGATGGAAAGCGCTGAATCAGGATCAAAGGTCTGCTCCGGATCAAGAACATCGCGCACATAGTCCATTTCCGATGCCAGCACAGGCAATTCAGCCTGCCGCGCTTCGAGCAGCGGCAACCCGAACGATTCGAAGGTCGATGGAAAAATAGCAGCGTTTGCTTTCCGGAAGAGAGCCAACGCATCCATGTGAGTCAGTTCGCCGACGTTGGCGACTTTAATCCGATGGTATTGCCTCAAAGTCTCGATGTCGTCGCACAAGGAGGCAAAACGAGTCGCATCCAATGTCAGGCACAGCGAGGGAAAAAGTCCGTCTTCGGCTAACAGACACCAAGCCTCAAGCAAACGCCGGTGGTTCTTGTGGGGTTCGCCGGTGGCGACATAGACGAATTCATGTTCCTTGTCACTGCGCGAGAGCGGCTTTACGGCGGAGCGCGCGTAACCATTGGGTTCGGCCATAAACGGCAAGACACGCACAGGAATCCTGCCACCAGACTTCCTTGTCACAAGTCTCTTCATCGTCGGAGTCTGCACAACGAAGTCATCGACGTGCGCCATCATTAAAGATAGCCACAGTCGCTCGATAGACAGACGCAATCTCACCCATATCGGAAAACCATCTAAACCAACATCGTCAATAAGATAGCGGTTCTGCACAAAGACCACTGTACGTGCACGCAGCCTGAACAATGGTGGCAGGTTGCCGAAGCACAAAACGGTATCTTCAGGCTTGGCGTTTCGGGCCAGCCATCCTTCGGCGCTCATTCGTTGCAAGATCGACGGCTCCACCCTTTTTATTGCCGCGCTTTCCGGTACATCCTCGGGTAAAGTCATGCGGCTATCGAGCAAATAGACGGCCAGGTTTGATCCGGCCATAGCACGGATGATCGACCAGAGCAGGGATTTACCGCCACCCTGGTGGACGTTTACTGCATGAACAATCAGCTTTCCTGGACCCATCATATTTGAGAGCGTCGTCTAACCCAGAAGGGCTCGGTGCAGCGCTTCCAGATAGGCATGACCCCAGCGCGTGTCAGGCTCCATATAGTTGCCCTCGGCCCATTCGTTCCAAGACTTAAGAAAGACAATGCGGTGCTCGTCATCGCGATCGCTGACCGCAGCGACCGCATCGCGCATATGCTTTTCAAATAACTCAGGCGTAGACTCAGTCAACACAAGTCCCTTGCGCCCGGAACGCGGCGTGTGGTCCCAATTGGGATACGCGCAAGGGTAGGCATCGAAACAGAACTTTGTCAAATCCGGGATTAGGTGCTCAATCGCTTCCTTATATTCGACGGTGCGAGGACCGCCAAGGTCTAGTTTCTTGCTGACCCCCCAGTACAGCCATTTCGCCTTGTTCATCACTGCGTTTTTCGTTGTGATAACGCCCAAGGTCGTAACCACAGCACCATCCAAACCAAGAGCAGCAGCGTCCTCAAAATCCAACAGGTTGTTGCCGAGGATGTACAACCCCTTTAAACCTGCCTGAAGCGCCCACTCGCGCCAGCGATCAAGGCGCCGCTTAGCATCAGGCAGCTTTAGGGGTTTATAGATGAACAACAGTGGTTTGCCGTCCACGGTGATGTAGCGGCGGTCGGCAAACGCGCTCAACAGATAATCGAAATGCGCCCGGTCATCTTCTGCCCCAGGATATGTTTGCTCCATGAGCATACGGCGCGGTTCGTTATTCCAGACACCGGTCCATGACTCATTGGCCCAGCCAAGACAAAACGGAAAATCCGGCTGTCCCGAAGCAAGAACTTCGGCCAGCGGTCTTTCCAGCAAGCGACGGCCACCAAACCAGTAATGCCAGTAGCAGAAACCCTCAACACCATAAGCCGCAGCCATCTCGGCCTGAGCAACACGAAGCTCGGGTAAACGCAGGTCGTAAAAACCCAGATCAGCGGGAAGATGTGGCTGCTCATGCCCCTTGAACAGCGGCCGAGCCCTAACTACATTGGTCCACTCCGTGAAGCCCCTTCCCCACCATTCGTCATTTTCCGGGATGGGGTGAAATTGCGGCAAATAGAAGGCGATTACGCGAGCTTTTTTCAACGCAGCTTTTTCGTTCATTATCAGTAAACCGTTGCTAATTGATCGTCACAACCTCGACTTCAGGCAACGGGAAAACCAGTTTCATGCCAGAGAGCTTTTTATTCGAGATAAAGAATTTCCGGAAATGCCACGGTAGCACAATCATGTAATCCGGCTTCTTTGCGAGCAGTTCCTGTTCTTCGATGATGGGTATCCAGGTTCCCGGCGTGTAGGAGCCGAATTTCTCCGAATTGACTTCACCCACACAGTCGACCTCCCTGGTGGTGAGGCCGCAGTACTGCAGTAGCACATTACCCTTGGTCGATGCCCCCAAGACCGCCACGGTCTTCCCCTCCGCATGTGCCTTCCCAATAAACGCGCGCAGGTCGCATTTTGTCCGCACAACTCGTTCCGCGAACGCTTGATAGGGCTTCAATGTATCCAGCCCTCTTGCACACTCATCGTCCAGTATCTTTTGTACTGCAGGCTCAGTCGACGTGTCACCATGCGATTTCGCCACTGTCACGGAGAAGCTACCACCGTTGATGTCGTTAAATTCGACATCAACAATACGGAAGCCGACACGGTCAGCCATCCACTTTATCTGGCGCAACGCGTAAAACTCGAGATGTTCGTGGCACACCGTGTCATACGAATTCGTGTCCAGCATGGTAGGCATATAGCTCTGCTCAAACACCCAGATGCCGTCATCAGCGAGCACTTCGAACACCTGACGCATGAAACCCATCGGGTCTTCCAAGTCGTAGAACATAGAGAACGAAGTTACGACTTTTGCCTTCTGTTCGGGGAAACGCTGTTGCACCAAGCTTGCCGAGAAAAAATCCGGGATCAACTGAATGTGCGACGGATAGTAACTGTGGAATTTGATGCCGGTCGGATCGACCCCTACCAACACCGGGCCGATTTCGGGATACGCCTGCAGCGTGGTGCTGTCGTTGCTACCGATATCGATAACGAGGTCGCCCATCTGCAATTTCACAAGCCCCAGAATGCGCATCACCTTTTTATTGAGGTGCGCGACCATACTGGCGTTCAGACCAGAACGGTAACCGTAGTTTTCACCATACATCTCACCTAGATCGTAAGAGTGCTCCATCTGTAGCAGGCCACAGGCATCGTCGTTACCGGTGCACTTCACTAGGCGCAGCGGGCCAGTCGTGACTTTCGCCCCCTTCTCGCGCGGAAAGACACCGGTCAGCATCTGCTCGCCCAAGTCCAGCACACGTTCCAGATACGTATTGCCGCAGATTCTGCATTTCTCGATTTTCTTGTACATCATCTTTGCCTCGTTCCTTTGTTAACTCTTTGCACTCAGGCTACGCAAATCTGCATCCACCATCATCTGCACCAGTTCCTTGAATCCAATTTCCGGGCGCCATTGCAACTTGGCACGTGCTTTAGATATGTCGCCAACCAACAACGCCGTTTCGGCTGGGCGAAAGAATGACTCACCATCACGCACATAATCTCGATAGTCCATACTCAAATGGCTGAAGGCGAATTCACATAATTCGCGCACGGAGTGCACTTGCCCTGTCGCCAAGACATAATCATCTGCATGTTCCTGTTGCAGCATCAACCACATCCCACGCACATAATCACCAGCAAAACCCCAATCTCTTAGCGCATCCAGATTGCCGAGGCGCAACTCCTTTGACAGCCCCAACTTTATCTTCGCGGCCTCATGCGTGATCTTCCTAGTGACGAACCCCAATCCGCGGCGTGGACTTTCATGATTAAACAGAATTGCAGAACAGGCGAAGAGGTTATATCGCTGGCGATAAATTCTAATCATCGAATCCGCATACAGCTTCGCTGCTCCATAAGGACTACGGGGGTTTACCAGTGTCGTTTCACTCTGCGGACTCTCGATCGCTTCGCCGAACACCTCTCGACTGGAAGCTTGGCACAATCGAATATTGGCATCCACCGCACGAATTGCTTCGAGTATGCGAGTTACAGCTAAACCATTGATTTCGCCTACACCAACGGGATCATCAAACATTCCCGCACCGGATGAATATGCGGCAAAGTTGTAAATCTCTTGCGGCCGATATTTAGTCAGCACTTCAGTCACGCAACGAGCATTTAGCATATCCCAAACGACCAGTTCAACCTCATCCTTCAGCGTAGGTGGAAGCGCTTTAATGGCTTTCTGGTTGTCTCGCACAGTGCCGACGATGCGATAGCCTTTAGCAAGCAACTGTTCCGCTAGGTACAACCCATCCTGCCCCGTTACCCCTGTGATGAGTGCAGTTGGCATCCCTCTCAACGAACACCTCGATCGAAAACATGCGAGGATAAGCGGCTCAACCATCCTGCATTCGGGCTGAACAATAGATCATCTAACGCCATCCTGGCCGGCTTAGGCGAGCGTGCAAAATATGTCACCATAACCAGATTCGCCAATGATGCTGGAAAAACACTGATCAGATACGCTACAAATCTTTCAGTCTTGCCAACATCATCCGGCCAAAACTGTTTGAATACGGCAGAAGAATAAGCACCAAGGGCACGGTTATGGAATAAGGCCTTTGCGCTACGCCAGGGCTCGCGTCGGCAGATTTTTCTTTTTGCCGCCTCAGAAAAATCCGGAAACGACCATATTAGCCTAGGCCACTTGAACATCCAGACTTCGAAACTACGCGATGTCCACATTGCATTGCCATAACGAATGATGATCTGTGGCTCGGCTACAACCCTGACGTTGGCCACCGGAGGGCTCTGGAAGATTACACCGACATGAATGAACAAGGAACCGAAATAAGCGATGCGCTCCCTGGCAAGCCAGAAAGTTCGCCTGATCACCACACAGCCAATGAATGAAAGGTAGGCTGCGGTTTCCGCGAAGAACGCTTCGCGAGCATCCGCGCGATAAATCTTATCCGCATTAAACACCAAGCGTTGTTTCTCGAACAGCTCTGAAAGATCCGCGCTTCTTACCTCGGCATTGACGATGACTAAGTCGTCCTCGCCTCCAATTGTGGACAACACAGCCGCCACCGCCCCCGGACGCAGCAGGTCATCGTCGGTCATGAGCCAGCAGAACTCACCTTTCGCATAGCCCACCGCCTTGTCGAAATCTGCATCCACACCGGAGTTTACGGATTCCCGGAAGTAGCGAATCTCTGGGTGTGCCGCTGCATATCGCGCCATTACCTCAGGAGTTTCGTCCGGTGATGC
>Ga0209211_10006484_pt1 | contig 16912 bp, 16 predicted proteins | sample RifGroA2_FD_183992 | JGI IMG/M metagenome (GOLD analysis project Ga0209211, IMG submission 183992) | Groundwater microbial communities from Rifle, Colorado, USA - Groundwater A2 (SPAdes) (version 2) | ecosystem: Environmental > Aquatic > Deep subsurface > Groundwater | place: Rifle, Colorado... | reverse complement strand
AATTCCTAAAGGCGCCGCGTTTCGGCGATATGCCTGCCCGCTTGTTGGAGCGAATCAAAGGACTCGCCTCCGTCGCCCCACCATCCGGCCAGAATCTCAAACGTCATCTGGCCTTTCTCAATGTAGGCGTTGTTGACATCCGTAATTTCAAGTTCGCCGCGCGCCGAGGGCATCAACGATTTGATCATGCTCCACACCTGCGCGTCATACATATACACGCCGGCGACCGCAAGCCGCGACTGCGGATGCGCGGGTTTTTCCACAATTCGTTCAATGCGCCCGTCGGCGATCTCCGCAATGCCGTAGTGCTCGGGATGCGCCACCTCGGTGAGAAAAATCTTCGCGCCTGTTTTTTGGCGTGCGAACGACTGCACGAGGACGCTCAAATCTTCGTTGAGAATATTGTCACCCAGCATGACGGTGACCGGACCGCCGTCGGAAAACTCTTCAGCCAGCGAGAGCGCCTGGGCGATCCCGCCGGCCGCCGGCTGCACGGCGTACGACAACCGCAGCTTTTTGCCTTTCAGCGCGCCCTCACCGTCAAGTTTCCTCACGTCCTCCACAAACGCAGTCCCGTCGGAAAGAAGCTCGAGAAAATCTCCTGCGTGTTCGGTGCCGGAGATGATGAGAATATGCTCGATACCCGCGGTAAGCAGCGTCGTCAGAGGATAAAAAATCATCGGCCGGTCATAGACAGGCAGGAGATGTTTATTGATGACTTTGGTGAGAGGATAGAGCCGCGATCCGGTTCCGCCTGCGAGAATAATGCCTTTCATATTCAAATTCAACATGATATGCGTGCATCATGCATGGTATTGCATTCTTAATAATATGTCCAACTACGGCAATCGATTCGTGCAAACATATTCTCATAGATGACTAAAGATCGTACCTCATTATGAATCGGCACCGGCGTCGCCGTTCTGTGACCACCACAAAAAAACTTCCCGCGCAACCGGCACCGCGGCGGCGCTGCCCTCGCCGCCGTGCTCAACTAAAATCGTCACGACAATTTCTGGATTCTGGTACGGCGCAAAGCCGGTAAACCACGCATGCGGAGGCTTGCCGCCCCCCGCCTGTGCCGTGCCGGTTTTGCCGGCAATCGCTACGGGGAGCGTGCCCAACGCACGGGCGCTGCCGTCCGTCACCGTCTGGCGCATGGCCGCCTTGACTACATCGAGGACCGCGGTGCCTACGGATCCAATCCGCTGGAGAGGGACGTCTCCTTCTTCACGCATTACGACGTGCGGCGTCACGAGATAACCGCCGTTGGCAAACGCCGCGGTCATACGCGCCACTTGCAGCGGTGTCGCCAACACGTCCCCCTGTCCGATGGCGAAATGATAGGTATCCCCCACATACCACGGCTCGCCTTTTACCCGCTCTTTCCATTCCGGGGTAGGAATAAATCCTTCGCGCTCACCAGGCAGGTCAATGCCTGCCGCTTCCCCAAGGCCGAATGCGCGCGCGTAACGTGCCATGCGCTCTATGCCCAGCCCCACACGGTCTTCAAATCCCCCTCCGACGACATAGAAATACGTATTCACGGATTCTGCCATCGCCCCATAGACATCAACCCAGCCATGGCCGCCGGCTTTCCAGTCAGGAAAAAACCAATCTCCCACGCGCAAACCGCCGGTGGAAAGAATCTTGGTGCGCGGCTCTACCACGCCCTCCTGCAGAGTAGCTGCGGCAATCATAGGCTTGATCGTAGAGCCGATGGGGTATTGCCCTGCAAGGACGCGGTTAAACAGCCTCTGTTGGGGGTCTGCAAGAATGCGTGCGACGTATGCTGCATCCCCGCCTGCGAATTCATTGATCCGGAAGGCGGGCAGGCTCACGAGCGCGCGCACCTCGCCCGTCCGCGGATCAAGCGCCACGGCCGCACCGCCGTTCCCCCCGACCGCGGTAATCGCGCGTGCAAGTGCGCGGGATGCCGCCGCCTGCAGGCCCTCGTCAATCGTGAGCGTCACGTCCGCGCCATGGCGGGGCGGTTCTTCGATGACGGAGGTTTCTCCCTGTCCGCGGGCATTGACTTCAATCTGCCGCCTGCCCGGCATGCCGCGCAAGAGCGCTTCATACCGCTTCTCCACGCCGCTTTTACCGAGCGTGTCGTCCCTGGCATACCGCGCGGGATCTCCTTCCAGGCGTTCCCATTCTTCGGGCGTCATTTTACCGACATATCCCACGACGTGCGCGAGCGAGTCTTCATCAAGCGCCCGGCGCCGGTCGCGCGGCACCACGCGTATCCAGGGTAATTGATCCTGATGCGCCATCACGCGCACCGCCGTCTCGGCCGCCACCTCATCGGAGAGTATCACCGAAGAAAACAGCGCGCTCCCTTCTACGAAATCGGCGCGCACATCATCCCCCACCGTCACGCCGTACGACGTCAGCACGGCAAGCGCAGCGGCGCGCGCGTCAGGCGTGCGCGGGGCGCGGCGGGCATCCGCTTCAACCGCGAGCGCGGTCGCATTGTCCGCAAGTACTGCCCCGTGACGGTCGCGCACGATGCCGCGATGGGCGGGAATGGTCTCGACGCGCAAGCGATTTCCTTCGGCATAGGCGCGCCACATCGCTCCCTCACGCACTTGCAACTCGACCAACCGGACCACGATGACGATGCCGACGAGGATCGCCGCAAGAGCGGCGGCGCGCACTGCCCCGGGCGTGAGCACTCCCTGCGCACGCGCACGGGAAGGAAGGTCAACGCCGACCTCCCCAGACGGTCCGCGGGGAGCGGCGGGCAGCACGGCATCAGGCCCAAATAATGAGGACGGCTTATGCATACATGCACATACATTAAGACCAGAGAAGAATACAATTATGAAAATTTAACCCGCAGGCGCAAACGCCCGCGTCCGTCCGAGCGCCGCACGCACCGCCCCTGCGCACAGCAGCGCGGCAATGGCGTGCCCGATGATCGAGAAGCACACGATGCGCCATTCGCCTGCAGACGGCCACCACGCCACGCGCAGGAACGCTGCCGCAAGCAATATCGCAAAATACGCGGCGCTCGCAGCGCTCACCGAGACTCCCCGGCGCAGCCACAGAGGCATGGCTATACGCGGGTCGCGCGTGAACTGTACTACCATCCACGCCGCGGCGAGCGCCATCAGATGATACGGCGGCGCAGGCATGCGGGCAAGGTCCATGCCGATCCCCAATCCAAACACCCACAGAAGCGCGCGGCGCGGCGAAGACAGCAGAAGAGCGATCAACGCCGCAAGTAACGGCACAGACATAAAATTCTGCCACGACGCTTGGAGAAGCCAGGGAACGCCGTAGGACGATAGGATGCTTATCAGCACCGCGCACACGAAGATGACGAATCCGCGGCGAAGCATACGCGCAAAAATTACGGAGCGCCTACGATCACAAAAACAAATGATCGAAGCGCGAGAGGAATCGCAGACACTTCGACGTGAAGAAACGGCGCGTGAGCGCGTCGTTCCGCAATCCGCACGGTGCCCAACACCAGATCGCGCGGCACCCGTTCATCCAACCCCGCCGTCAATACGATATCCCCCGGCGCAATCACGGCATCCAGCGGAAGGAGATCAAGCACGATGCCGCCTTGGGTGTCCCGTCGAAGAATCCCTTCAAAGGCACTGCCGGCGATGCGGGCGGGAATCGCGGTGGTTGCGTCCGTAAGAAGGGCGACGACCGAAAACTCGCGATCCAACGCCTGTACGCGCCCGACCATGATGCCGTCGCCGGTCACGACCGCAGCACCCGTCGTGACGCCGCGCGAGTATCCCTGATCAATCAGAATGCGCGTGCGTTCCTCATGCACCTGCGCCAAGATGCGCGCGGACAGCGTGGCGAAACCGCGCGGGGCGGCATACTGCACCAGTGTTTTTAATTCATCGTTTTCTTCGCGGCATACCGCCAAATCGCGCGCCGCGGCCGTAAGCCGCGCCACGTCTTCCTGCAATGCCTCCTGCGTACGGCGCAGCGCATCGTCGCTTGCGCGGCGGATACGCGCGTGCATGGCCCATGACGACACCGCGCCCGCGATCGGGCGCACCAGCGCGCGTAGAGGAGACGTCAACGCACGCCCTGTGTCAGTGCTCAATGCCACGGTGATGATAAGGGCGGCGCACGCGACCCACACGATCATCGTGCGCGAGAGTGGTGTATGCTGCTGCATGGGATACAAAAAAATTCTCGTTATTCCGCACACGTATGAGAGCCACGGCGTGCCGGATTTCGCCGCGAGGACTGTGTGAGCGAGCAACGCGAGCGAGTTCCACAGCAAGAAATACGGCAACCGCGGTGAGAGTATTTTATTATTGCTAAAAGTGCCCCTCTATACCCGCGTTATTCCGTCGTCAGCGGCACGAGAATATTTCTATAATCGTCCAGCCGCTCCAGCACCATGCCGGTGCCGCGCACCACGCAGGTCATGGGATCGTCCACGACGATAGTTTTCACGCCCGTCTGTGCCTGGATGAGCTGCGGCAAACCGCGGATGAGCGCGCCTCCTCCCGTGAGCGCGATGCCCCGTTCATAGATGTCAGCCACCAATTCGGGAGGCGTGAGCTCGATGGTGGCCTTGATATTTTCAACTATAAGATGAATGGTGCGCGCCATGGCGTTGCGCACGTCCGTTTCCTGCAAGAGGATCTCTTTCGGCAAACCGGTCAGCAAATCACGCCCGCGCACGGTCAGCGCCAGCTCTTCGGCGAGCGAGGTGGCGGAGCCGATGCCGATCTTGACGGCTTCGGCGGTTTTGTCGCCGATCAATACGTTAAAATTATCGCGCACGTACTGGACGATGTCGCTCGTGAGCTCATCGCCCGCAATCCGCAAGCTGCGCCAATTCACGACGCCGGCCAGCGAAATGACCGCAATTTGCGTGGTGCCGCCGCCGATGTCCACCACCATATTGCCGGCTGCCTCGGTGATGGGAAGCCGCGCGCCGATGGCGGCCGCCATCGGCTGTTCCACCAGATACACCTTGCGCGCGCCCGCCGAGAGCGCGGCGTCCTCCACCGCCTTCTTCTCGACTTCCGTGACTTCCAGGGGAATGCCGATCACAACCACCGGCCGCGGAACCACCGAGAATCCGTCCTGATGCACTTTGTCGATGAAATACCGCAACATGCGCTCGGTGGCTTCAAAATCGGAAATAATGCCGTCCACCAGCGGGCGCGTCGCCACGATGTGCGGAGGTGTTTTGCCGATCATGGACTTGGCCTCATCGCCGACCGCCACGATCTGATTCGTGCGCGTGTTCATCGCCACCACCGAAGGCTCGTTGATGACAATTCCCTTCTCCCGCACATAGACCAGCGTGTTGGCCGTGCCTAGGTCAATGCCGATATCCCGCGAAAACGTGCCAAAAATTTTATTGAGCATACCTCACGCGAACACGTATTTAATTAATTCATCCTTCGTCATGACAGTGGCGTCTGCGCTCGTTCTTCGTTTCACCTCGACATTCTCCCCCGTCTTCTCGCTTACCACAAGCCGTAAAGGGATTCCGATCAAATCGGCGTCCTTCAATTTTTCTCCGCTTGAAATATCCCGGTCGTCATATAAAACCTCAAGCCCTTTGTGCTGCAGCGTCTCATACCAACGGTGCGCATGCGCCTTCACCGTGTCGTGTCCGCCGAGCGCAAGCACATGAATATCAAACGGCGCGCAACTGCGAGGCCAAATAATGCCGCAATCATCGTGTGACACTTCCACCAGCACTCCCATCAGCCGAGAAATGCCGATGCCATAACACCCCATAATCACTGGGTGTTTATCCCCTTGTTCGTCGGTGAATTGGAGTTGAAATGTTTCTGAAAACTTCGTGCCAAGATTGAAAATATTGCCCACTTCTGATGCCAAGCCGGTCTCCAGCGAGCCCTGACAGCGCGGACATGCGGAGAGCGGCATCTCCTGCATAATAGCTTTATTACGCGCAAAATGGCACGGTGCGCAATAAGAAATAGTGTCTTCGCCCGCACTGGTGAGCACCTGAAATTCATGCGAGTATTTCGAAAAGGTGCCGCCGGAAGCTTCGGTGCAATAAGCGTCAAGCCCCAGAGAAGAAAATAAACTTTGATATTCCGCCTTGACCCGTTCATAATACCGCTCCACATCCTCGCGACTCGCGTGGAAGCTATACATGTCTTTCATGAGAAACTCCCGCCCCCGCAATACCCCTGACTTCGCCCTCGGTTCATCTCTAAATTTAGTTTGGATTTGATACAGAGAAATCGGCAAATCACGATACGAGGAGATAAATTTTGTCACGAGCGGCGTCAATATCTCTTCATGCGTGGGGCCTAGAGCAAATTCTCTGTCCTCATGCGCTTTCAGGCGATAGAGCGCATCAAACGACTCCCATCGTCCCGTTGCCTCCCAGTATTCTTTAGGATGCAGGGCGGGCATGAGCAATTCCTGGCCGTCTACGCGATTCATCGCCTCGCGCACGGCGCGGGAAATCTTTTGCAGCACCCGGAGCCCAAGCGGAAGGTAACTATAAATGCCTGCACCTACTTTATCCGCAAATCCGGCCCTGACGAGTAATTGCGCATTGGCGCTCACCTCATCTTTGGGCGCGTGCTTGAGGGTATGTCCAAATAATTGAGATTGACGCATATTTAGGTAAAGACGTTTCTGATGGCGGTGAATATGCCCGCTCCGTACCGCGCGATGTCTTTGTAGGTGATAAACACGATCAAGGTAATGAGCAGCGCAAACCCGACGGTGTGCATGGCCGCTTCGAATTTCTTGCTCACCGCTTTTCCGCGCAACGCCTCGATAAGGATGAAGAGGACGCGGCCGCCGTCCAGCGCGGGAAACGGAATATAATTCAGAATCGCCAAATTGAGCGACAGCGTCGCCGCAAACTGGAGGATATAAATAAACCCGAGATGCACGACCTGGCCGGTGAGCACCGCAATACCGACCGGGCCTGACACGGTCGCATCGGTGCGGCCGGTAGTCACCAAATTCTTGAAGAGATGTCCGAATCCTTTGAGCAGGCTGCGGGCAAGCTCTCCCGTCGCGCGCACCCCTTCCGGGAGTGCCCAATACCACGGATACGACACCACGCCCGTGCGGATAAGCCCTACGCCGATAATCGCCTTCCCGCCGCCTTCGGGAATGGTTTCCGCGCGCACATTGAGGTCCTTGGTCGCACCGTCTTCATGTATTATTTGTAATGTCAATGCTTCGCGCGCGCGCGCCTGCACGCGTTCCTGAAAATCGCGAATCGAGGACACGGGCGCGCCGTCAAGCGCGTGCAGCGTATCGCCCACGGCAATGCCCGCGGCTGCCGCCGGAGAACCTTCTATCACCTCCACCACCCGCACGCGCACGTCGCGCACCGTCGCCCGCGGAGACGGCTGTTCGTCAATCACCGACGGCGTGCCCGCCATAAACCCCGCGCCGAGCAGCAGGACAGTGAACAGCGCATTCATCGCGACTCCCGCGGTAAGGATAACGGCGCGCGGCAGCTTCCCCTTCGCGCTGAAACTGTCAGGCTCCCCCTCGCCGCTCCCGTCTTCCCCAAACAATCTTACGAACCCGCCGAAAGGAATCCAATTCAGGGAATACACCGTACCCTCCGCTTTCTCTCCCTTCACAAACCGCTTCCAGCGCCCCGCCATCCTATGCCAACCGATCATGCGCGGCGGCAGGCCGAAACCGAACTCATCCACGCGCACGCCGAATTTCCGTGCCGTCACAAAATGCCCCAGCTCGTGAAGGAAGATAAGCAGGCCGAAGATGATGATAAAAGTAATAACGGTGGTCAGTATCATAACGCTTTTTTTGTAATATAAATACCAAGCTCAAATGTAGATACCCACGGCTAAAGCCGTGGCACTTGCAAACTTTACAAGCTTCGCTTGCCCGCTTCGCGGGGGCTCATTCCTCCACGGGCAAGCCCGTGGATTCCTGCCGCTTCGCGGACGTTTGAAATTTGACATTTGTCATTTGGATTTAAAATTCAAGTTCCCTCACCTTCTTCTCCCCCGCCTTCTCCAGCTCTTCTTGCCAGCGTTTTGCCTCTTTGTCGAGCTGCTCGAGCTGGCGAAATTTTTCGTCCTCCGAGATCTGTTTCTCTTTCTCCTGCGCCTGCACCGCGTTCCGCACGTCGTCGCGGACGCCGCGCAGCGACACTTTCGCTTTTTCTACTTCCTTATGCACCTGTTTTTTCATCGCCTCTCTCGTCTCGGCGGTGAGCGCCGGCAAGGTCACGCGGATCACGTCTTTATCCACTGCGATGCCGCAGCCGATATTCGCCTCCTGCAGAGCGCGTTCAATGTCTTTGAGCACTGCCTTGTCCCAGGGCTCCACCACCAGCGTTTTCGCATCCGCCGCGCTGATGCTGCCCAATTCCATGAGCTTCATGGACGCGCCGTACGCCTTGACCGGCAGGTGCTCAATCAGCGCCGGCGACGCTTTCCCCGTCCGCAGAGATGACAATTCGTGTTCAAGATGATCTTTGATCTTTTGACTCGGTGGGTTGAATGATTCGAGAAGGGTAGGCATATATCATTACTTTGGTTTCGTAAATCCCATATACATAATATTCGGATTAAAGTGATCAACGAGCAGCGCGGTCGGCAGCTTGCTCGAGGGCAGGGCGAGCGTCGTCCAACGCGCGCCGCCGTTGGCGCTCCGATAGAGCGCGCCCGGGACGGCATAGTAAATTTGAGACGAATTTTTAGGATTCACCGCCAACGAGAATATGTCCACGCCGCCGGGACGGCTGATGAGAGGAATGGCATCCCACGATCCGCCCAGGTCCTTGGTGCGGAAGAGCCCGTACGCGCTCGCGAGGAGAAATGCCCGCGGGGTCGCCGGATCGGGAATCAGCATGCGAAATTCGCGCGCCCCGGACAAATCTTTCAGCGTCTCGGTAATGTCCGCCCACGACTTCCCTTCATTCAGCGAGCGCCAGACGCCCTGACTCGGCATCGCCGCAAAGTATACGTCCGTCGCCCCCGCCTGCAGCAGCGCCGCCACCGGGTTTTCGAAACGATACACGACCTGCCAGCTCGCGCCGCTGTCGCGGCTCTCCAGTATGTCACCCGCGCTCGTCGCCGCCGTCACATGACGCGGGTCGGCCGCGTCCACCACGATACTGCTCACGGCAATGCCCGGCCGCGGATCGCGGTACGCCTCTTCCCACCCGTTCCCGCCGTCCGCGCTTTTCTGCACGGTATTGCCGGACGCAAGATAGATAATCTGCGTATCCGAGGGATGAATGCTCATAGCATGAATGCCGCCCCCCTGGGAATACTGCGTCCATACCTCCCCCGCATCCGTCGTCTTCCACAATCCTGACTCGCGCGTTATCAGATACATGACCCTGCTGTCTTTGGGATCCGCGATGATGTGCGTAACGTTGACTTGCGCAATAGTCGTGATTTTCTTTTTCTGCTGGCTCACGAATACCTTCTGCTCCCACGTATCCCCGCGGTCTTTCGTCTGATAGATGCCTCCGTCGCCCGTGCCTGACGAGGAAAACGTGATGGTATTATTCTCGCAGGAGAGCCCCAAGAAGAGCAGGCTGCCGAATGCCGCGATGAGAAATGGATATTTCATAATGCTCAAGTGAAGAAGGTATTTGAAATATGGTATCTTGGGAGTATAGAACAATATCCGCGTCAGTCCGCGTGAAACTGTCAGAACTGTATTCTCTCCTGTCTAATCTTAGTGCGCAAGCGCGATGCTCAACGTGTCAATGGCTAAATCCTTGTTGACGGCACGCGTCAGGGCGCGAGACAGCAGCGCCAGCAGACGCCGCTCTGCGATCCCGCAGGCGCGGTCTCGCATGCAAGCGCCCGCGATTACCTCGACCGATGCGTGCGCGGATTCTTTCCCGATCATCTCCCGTAACGCCTTCTGCACGCGCCAGAGCGGCGCGCCGCGCAGCGCGGCAATGCGTTCCTGGCGCGCCGCACGCAGAGCGCAGCCCGCGTCTATGCGTCCCTCATGCAGGAGGGCGCCGGGAATGCCGCGGGCATAGCGCACCAACGCATCCGCATCCTGCGGCGTGAGCGCGGCGTCTGCCTCTTCCAGCGCCTGCTGCAGCACCGGCGAGGGTACGGGACGCAGCCGTATCTGCGTGAGCCGGGAGCGCATAGTGGCAAGCAGCAGCGCGGGAGAAGAGGCCGTCAGCAGCAGCACGGATGCGGGGCGCGGCTCTTCCAGCGTCTTCAAGCACGCATGCTGCGCGGCGCGCGAAAGCCGCTCGCAATCAGGCACGATCATCACGGAACGCGCCGCCCGCAATGGCGTGCGGGTGAAGCGATCCTGGAGGATCCGCCACGCTTCGATGCTGACGGTTTCCTGGCCTTCCGCTCTCGCCGCCACCGCCACATCGGGATGCGCATCCGCGGCAACCGCGCGGCATGCCGCGCACGAGCCGCACGGCTTGTCCTTCGTCGGCGATTCGCATACCAGCGCCTGGGCATACCAGCGCGCGAGCGTCAATTTGCCCACGCCGTGCGGACCGACAAACACGCACGACTGCACAACGCGTCCGTTGCGAAATTCCTGCAACAGCCGCGCGCGAATGTCGTGATGAAATGGGAAGGTAGTCATGGGTCATTATCGGTAACGCGGGTACAACGTAGATACTCAAAGACGCGCGCATCCGCTATCTCGTCGCCAAGATGCTCCGCTTATACGAATCAAGATTATCAAGCGCAATGCCCGTGCCCTTAGCCACGCACAGCATCGCATCATCCGCCACATAGGTAGGCACGCCCGTCGCCTGCGTGAGCAGCGTGTCCATGTTGCGCAAGAGAGAACTACCGCCTGACAAGATCATGCCTTTATCAATGACGTCGGCGCACAGCTCCGGCGGCGTGGTCGAGAGCACGGTTTTGACCGCCGCGATGATGCCTTCCAATTCATTCTGAATCGCGTCCGTCACGTCCTCGGAGGTCACCGTAATCGTGCGCGGCAATCCGGTCACCGTATCGCGGCCTCGCACCGTCATGGTCAGTTTGTGTTCCAGGTACAGAGCTGACCCAATGCCGATCTTGATGTCTTCCGCGCTGCGCTCGCCGATGGCGAGGTTGTATTTCCTGCGTATGTGCTCAATGATGGCCGCATCAAAACGGTTGCCGCCGATGCGCACCGACGTATTGGCGACGATGCCGCCCAACGAGATCACGGCAATCTCCGCCGTACCGCCGCCAATGTCTACAATCATGTGGCCCGAGGGCGAGCCGATGGGAATGTTCGCGCCGATGGCGGCGGCGATCGGCTCTTTGATGATATACGCGGTGCGCGCGCCTGCCGCAACCGTCGCGTCAATGACGGCGCGGCGTTCGGTTGACGTAATCCCCGCCGGCACCGCCACCATCACCTCCGGCCTCCACAATCGCAGTCCGCCCAGCGCCTTATTGATAAAATACCGAAGCATGGCCTCGGTCGTGCGGTAATCGGCGATCACGCCGTCTTTGAGCGGCCGCGACGCCACAATGGTATCGGGCGTCCTGCCGATCATTTCCTTCGCTTCTTCGCCGACCGCGAGCACCCGGCGGTCGTGGAGGGAATGCGCCACCACCGAAGGCTCATTGATCACAATGCCCTTCAGCGGGACATACACCAACGTATAAGTCGTGCCCAAATCAATGCCGATTTTTTTGGTAAACATGAAGCGTAACGTCAAGCAGGAACCACACTAAAATTTCATTCTTCGTGTCTGACTATACAATAAATATCACCTTGCGTCAAAACGCGTTACCTCGTACTAATCGCACTAATCCCCCAACTGAAGCAGCAACCTTAGTCGTTTTCGCCGCGAGGACAGTTTGAGTCCCGACACGTCGGGACGAGTTCCGAAAGCTTGGAAAACGGCTAGGGTAAGAGCGGGGCAAAACCATTAGTGCGGGATTACGCATTCAATATGTACTCAATCAAATACGGTAACAAACCAATCCGCCACGCGCGCAATCCAGTCGTTCAATCGATCCACCGCGTCCGACAAAAACGACACGCGCTCGGTCAGCGTGTCTGTATCCACGTGCGTAAAGAAAAATACCACCCCGCCGATAACCGCCAACACGCCGAGCCATTTCAGCACCGCGTACCACCGGCTCGGTGCGTGGTGTTCATCGTGCTCGTCATCGTGATCCGTATGATGCAGAGAAGCGATAGGCATAGCGTGGTGCAAAGAAACAAAAAATCAAAAAAACAATGAAACGACGTTTGATTTCTTGATTTCTTGATTTCTTGATTTCTTGACTCCCCGCCATTTACAAAAGTACTTCGCCCACGACGCGATGTGAATCCACGCCATGCGGCTGAACAATACCGACATCCCTTTGCCGGACGACAGGCGATGCGGATAGTGCACCATGACCGCCTCGGGCACGTAGACCACTTCCCAGCCGTGCTGCCAAAACCGCCGGCACCAGTCGGTCTCTTCGAAAAACAGGAAAAACCGTTCGTCGAACATACCCACCTTCTCAAACGCCTCCCGCCGCACCATAAGCGCGCCTCCCAAAAGCCAGTCAACCGGGCGCGCGGCGGCGTGATCCCAATCCCGCATAAGGAACCGGTCGAGCTCGCGCCTGCCCCAGGGAAGCATGGCAAATTTTGTTCTTCGCGACAATGGCGTAATCCATCGGGGAAAACGAAAACAGCTCTCCTGCAAGGTGCCGTCGGGATTCAGCAATTTCGGTCCGCACATGCCGGCACGGGGATGCGCGTGCATATACCCGTAGAGGTGTTCAATCGCTTCGGGAAATACCACGATATCGGGATTCAGGATTAGCGCGTACGTTCCGTGCGCCGCCTCCAGTCCGCGGTTGTTGCCCCCGCCCATGCCCTGATTCCGCGCGAGCATCAAGAAACGCGCCTGCGGAAAATCCCGCCGCAGCCCCTCTCCCTGATGATCGCCCGACGCGTTATCCACCACTATAATCTCCGTGGAAAAAGGAAACGAACATCCGGCCAGCACGCGGAGCTGCTCCCGCACCATGTGCATGCTTTGATAATTCAAAATAATGAGAGAGAGATCCATGCTTGAAAATGTCAAAACTCAAAATGAAAAAATCAATATTGCAACGTATTTTTTTCAACTTGTAGATACCCACGGCTAAAGCCGTGGCACTTGCAAACTTTACAAGCTTCGCTTGCCCGCTTCGCGGGGGCTCATTCCTCCACGGGCAAGCCCGTGGATTCCTGCCGCTTCGCGGACGTTTGACTTTTGACTTTTTCATTATTCAAAATTTCTCTTCTCTTCTCCCTCAACGCCTTTCCCTGCGTTATTATATCTTTCCATGCTCGGAAAACGATAATGGGCTTCGTACAGAGCAAAAATGCCAGTTTGCCGATTTCCCATCCGACGATTCCTGGCAAATCGCGCCCGCACGAAGCAAGTGTTTCGTTCTTTATGAGAGTATACAGGTGGTTGCGATAAGAATACAGTGCGATGCGGGACGGGCGCCTGATGTGCCGCAGGACATCCGTCGTCATGCAGCCACCTCCCGCGCGGCGATAGTGATAGGCGCGCGCCGCAGGCACGAATCGCGACTGCCACCCCGCGCGTTGCAAACGAAGGGCGCAATCAACGTCTTCTTTGTAGGAACCAAACGACTCATCGAAAAATTCTCTGCGCACGCACACGTCCTGCAGCGCGCGCAGCCGATACAATCCCGCAGCGCCGCTCGGGCCAATGATGTCACGCGCCGCATCGTACTGACCGCGATCCTCCTCTCCCGCTCCCCGATCACGCCAAAATCGTTTCCGATCTCCCACGATGCCCGTGCTGTCAATGATGTGGCTGAACGTTTTCTCGTTCAATTCACGCGGGTCGCCCCATGCGCGCAGGAGCTTCCCCGATACGCTTCCCAGTTCGGCATGCTCATCCATTGCGCGCACTAACTCCTCCAAGAACCGCTCATGCAGAATCACGTCGGCGTTCAATGTCAGCGCGTAGTCGCTTGTGCTGATGTGCAGCGCCTGGTTATGCGCACGGGCGTATCCTGCGTTGTCCCGATTGTGCACCAACGCCGCCGTCGGCCATCGCGCGCGCATCTGCGCGCGCGTGCCGTCAGAGGACGCGTTGTCCACCACCAACACCGAAAAATCCCGGAACGTTTGGTGTGCGAGGGAAATAAGCAGCGTATCCAGAAATAGCTCTGCGTTATACGTGACAATATGAACGGATACTTTGGGCATGGCGTTCAAAAAAAACAATGAATCAAGAAATCAAAGAATCAAATTGTTTTCTTGTTTTTTTATTGATGTATTGTTTTCTTGCCCCACGGCCGCCGCCAATGCTCCCATGCACACAAGCACCATACCGATCCCCAGCGGATGATTCAAATACGGGCTGAAAACATTCACCGCCGCGAGCGAGATGAGCGCACAAAGGCAGGCAAGCGCAATTGCATTCACCCCCCATATATAACGATCGTTACTAATGGGGGGTTGATTGAATTTTATCCATAATTGTTTACCTATCGAGAAAATAAGCCACACATATGCTCCCAATCCCGCAAGCCCTATTTTTAACCATGTATCAAAATACCCCCATTCAAATGCGTAGGTCATGTACTTGCCGGTCCCTCCTGCGGTACCCGCCACTATGCGCGGGTCTGCGCTCCGGTACTCCACGGCCGTGCCAAATCCGGAACCAATGACAGGATGGCGGGCAATAGCCTCGAAAAGCGGCTTCAGCTGAAACACCCTGCTTGAACCTGCTTCATCTAATAATGCCATCCGCCCCTTCAAAGAAAATCCTGTAGGAATTGGGGGGATCCTCTGTACCGCAAACATCAACAAAAAACCACCGACCAAGCATATTGCGATAATAACCAGCGCGTATTTCCAAACCTTAAACTGAAAAACCGACAAACCGATATACAGGATAATCATCGCCCCCCACCCCACCCAGTAACTGCGGCTCGCGCTGACGAGCAGGGCGGATGAAGCAAGAAGAGAAATAAAGACGAAGCAACTCCCCGTCTTTTTTTTGAACACTGCGGCCGCAATTGCCCATATCCACACCCACAACAGCCATACCTGGCTCTGCATGAATATGCGCCATGCGCCGGGACGAATAAACGTAATTTCACCCAAGAGCGTGTCGCGCATCCAATGGTACAGCGTTTCCGCGATCGCATACTGATGATCAAACACATGATACAGAAAAAGGGTCAGGACTGCCGTGGCGATGCCTGCGCCCGCCGTCATCTGCATGATGCGCGAGAGCCCTTTCCCGTCTCTGCACGCGGCCACGACGGGAAAGACCAGCACGCCGTACCACCAGCCGTTCGCATCGAAAAATACCTGTGCAAACGAATTGCCCCGCATCAGGCCCCACCCTATTCCCCACGCCGCCATGATACCGACCAGCATCAGGAGGAATCGTATCCTTCCGTGCACAGCGCGCAAGGACAGTGACGCAATGACTGATCGGCTGAAAAGCGCCTGTGCCATCCATGCCGCCATGAGCGCGCCGAAGAGCATCATCCTCACCGGCACCTCCATGCCGCCCGCCGCAAATGAGAGCCACCACCCCTGTCCGCCGAACGCCAGCTCGGCGATGACCGCGCCCGTCGCCCACGCGGGAGCGCGAACATACAGCGCAAACACGCCTGCGCTCAACAGCGCCGTAGCCATTGACCCCGCCGCTGGCGCCGCCCATCCTGCGAACGACACAATAAACAAAAACACCGCTCCGCAAAATGACATCCAAAATATCTTCATATGCTTTCCTCTCTTCCTTTCAATACTCGATATGCGGCGAGTACGAACGGCGTGACAATCCACACCGGCAACGCGCCCCACGCGCCATGCCACTTACGCACATACTGTCCCATGCTTTTCAAAAATTGTTTCTGATTGCGCCATTCGTCAGCCTGCGCGAAACTTTTGGCGCCCGCGTGCAGAGCCTGGCTTTTCGGATAATGCCACACTTCCCATCCGCGCTCGTGTGCCGTGCGTTGCAGGTCCGCTTCGTCAAACCAGAGAAAATACCGTTCGTCAAATCCGCCCGCTTCTTCCAAAAATGATGTGCGCGCAACAAAAAACGCACCTTTGACATAATCAACCTCCGTTGATTTTTTCGGCAGTGAAGCGGTTTCAAATCCTCCCCTGAAATGCCGGGAGAGAAACGGCACGCGATGCAGCTTCATTGCCACGGCGAATGCGGAGAGCGGCGTGGGAAAGACGTGCACGGAATGCTGCACCGTATGATCGGCATTGAGCAGCCTCCCTCCTGCAATTGCGGCGCGGGGACGCGCGTCCAGAAAACGCACCACATGGGAAAACCCGTCGCCCAGCACTTCCGCATCGGGATTGAGAAATCCGACATACCGTCCCCGCGCATGCGCGATGCCGATGTTGCAGGCGCGCGCGAATCCCGCATTGGAGGGTAAGCGAATGAGGGCTACTCCGGGAAATCGGTCGCGCACCGCCGCCGCCGTGCCGTCGGACGAAGCGTTATCCACCACGATTATTTCTGCATGAATCCCCTTCGTCGCATGCGCAAGCGATGCAAGACAGCGCGCAATATGCGCGGCAGAGTTCCATGTGACGACAATGATGGAAATATCCATATTACTGTTCTGTCATTCCGGCCTTGAGCCGGAATCCAGATAAAAAACAAAAAAACGATTCAAACAACAATGACATCATCATACCACACCTTGACAACTCTCTCTCTCTCTGCGAAAGTAAAGAAAAAGAAAGGAGGTGAAGAATCAGAAATTATCTTAATCGTTGGATGATCCTAGGATTGTATTTCCTAGGAATCATTTTCATCATCAGTGTCATATTGTTGACCCTGAGATGAAAAAAAAGGCGCGCTGGCAAGCACAGTGCGCCGTTTTATGTGTGCCCGGCAGTGCGTCGCGCAAGCAGGTTCGAATCCTGCCTCACTCGAACTAATCCGGCGAGGATGAGGAGCCAGCGACCAGGGTGTCTCCCGTAA
>Ga0209211_10006483_pt1 | contig 16913 bp, 15 predicted proteins | sample RifGroA2_FD_183992 | JGI IMG/M metagenome (GOLD analysis project Ga0209211, IMG submission 183992) | Groundwater microbial communities from Rifle, Colorado, USA - Groundwater A2 (SPAdes) (version 2) | ecosystem: Environmental > Aquatic > Deep subsurface > Groundwater | place: Rifle, Colorado... | reverse complement strand
ACAGCTTCCTTCCGAAAGAAGAACTTGATAAGGAAGAAAAAAGCTTCCCATTGGAAGCATGCTTTTGCGATAAATGCAAGCTTGTCCAATTAAGCTATGTTGTTGACCCGGAAATAATGTTCAGGAGCTATGTCTATGTGAGCTCAACCACAAAAACTTTCCGGCAGCATTTCGCAAAAATGGCAGAGGAAATAACAAAAGAATTTGGATTGAATAAAGATTCTTTGGCAGTTGACATTGGCTCCAATGATGGTGTCCTGCTGAAGCCATTCAAGGAGCTTGGCATTCAAACAATAGGCGTTGAGCCCGCTGCCAATATAGCGAAGATAGCAGAGCAGAACGGCATTGAAACCATAAATGATTTTTTTAGCAGCGATGTGGTAAGCCTTATTATAGAAAAAAAAGGCAATGCTGATGTCATAACAGCAACAAACGTTTTTGCCCACATAAGGGGCATAAGCGGCGTAGTGGAAAATGTAAAAGCCCTGTTAAAAAAAGGCGGCATTTTTGTGATAGAGGTGCAATACCTGATAGACACGATAGAAAAGATGACTTTCGATAATATTTACCACGAGCATCTTTATTACTACACCTTAACATCATTGGTTAATTTTTTTAAAAAGCACGGCATGGAAGTGTTTGATGTTAAAAGGGTGGGCTCTCATGGGGGCTCGCTGAGGGTTTTCATAAAAAGGCAGGAAGACTGGCATGAAATAAAAGGCAGCGTCAATGAAATTCTAGGCTATGAAAAAAAAATTGGCGCGGATAGCATAGGGCTTTACAAAAAATTTGCAGGCGATGTTTGCTCAGCCAAAGAAAAGCTTGTGTCATGCATAAAAAGCATAAAGGAGCAGGGCAAAACGATAGCAGCTTATGGAGCGCCTGCAAAAGGCAACACATTGCTTAACTTCTGCGGTATAGGGGCAGAGTGCATAGATTATGCTGTTGAAGATAATCCATTGAAAATCGGCTTATTCACCCCAGGAACGCACATTCCAGTTGTCAGCCCAAAGGCTCTTGATGAAAAAATGCCAGATTACATATTAATTCTTGCATGGAACTTTGCAAAGGAAATCCTGGAGAAGACGAAAAAGTATGCTGAGCAGGGCGTAAAATTTATCATACCATTGCCAGAGCCAAGGATAGTTCAGCAATGAAGGCGGCATTGAAAAGAAACATTTATAATATTCCCTGTTGTCCTGAACATCAGGTATTTGGGGTATAAAAGTGCCTAACGAAATAATTAAGAAAATTGAGCCTGCTTTCGAGGATGAGCGCGGCAAAATAAGCAACATACTGGAAGAGCCGATAACCCACATAGCAATAATAACCTCAAAAAAAGGCGCAATAAGGGCAAACCATTATCATCCTGATCAGGTGCAGTACGAATACCTTATCAGCGGAAAGTATGAAAGCTACTCAAAAGACCTGAAAAAGAAAGGCGCTGAAATGGAAAAGCATGTAATAGAGCCGGGAAATCTGGTAATAACCCCGCCTATGATAGCGCATGCAATGAAATTCTTGGAAGACTCCGTCATGCTGAACCTTACAACAGGCATGAGGGACAGCAAAAGCTATGAGCAGCATACAAAAAAATACGAGCTGATTTAAGAGATAGCAGGCGGAGTAGTAGGCAAGCAGAATAACATGGAGTAACATGGCAAGCAGAATAATAGAAGAAGACATTGAAGCCATTGCAAAAAGTATAAAGAATGAGTGCGGCAAGCTAAGCGGAAAGACTATCCTCATAACAGGCGGCGCAGGCTTTCTTGGAAATTATTTTATAAGTGTTATAGACTACCTCAACAAAAATGTTCTGGAAAAGCCCTGCAGAATAATTTCTGTTGACAACTTTATTACGGGAGTAAAATACAGGATAGAAGAAGGCCCTAACTTTAAGGCAATAAAGCATGATATAAAAAACTATCTTGAAATTAGCGAAAAAATTGATTTTATAATGCACGCCGCAGGAATTGCCTCCCCAAAGTTCTACAGGAAGTACAAGATAGAGACAATAGATGTTGCTACATTGGGCACAAAAAATATCCTGGAGCTTGCGAAGGAAAAAAAGCCTCAAAGTGTTTTGTTCTTCAGCTCAAGCGAAATCTATGGAGACCCTGATCCGAAGTTTGTCCCGACTCCAGAGGCTTATGTCGGCAGGGTATCATGCACTGGCCCAAGATCGAACTATGACGAGTCAAAAAGGCTGGGAGAAACAATGTGCATCGCTTACTTCCAGGAGCACAATATCCCTGTAAAGATTGTAAGGCCTTTCAACATATTCGGCCCTGGAATGCGCCTGGACGATTACCGCGTAATACCAAATTTTGTAGCCAATGCCATGCAAAAGAAGCCTATACCCGTATATGGCTCAGGAAGCCACACAAGGACATTTTGCTATGTCACTGATGGAATAACTGGATTCCTTAAGGTTTTGCTCTCAGAATATAACGGGAAAGTTTTTAACGTCGGCAATGACCGCAACGAAATATCAATGGAAAATTTAGCAAAAACCGTGGCAGAAATGTTTGGAAATGGCGCTAAAATAGAAAAAACTTCTGGTCCGACAGACGCCTATGCAAGCGCTGACCCTAAAAGAAGATGCCCGGATATAAGCAAGATAAAGGCAAAGCTGGGTTTTGAGCCGAAAATAGGGCTTAAAGCTGGCATAAAAAGATTTGTAGAGTGGGCAAGAGAAGCTCAAGTATAGCTAATTCTGCCTGAAGATTTATAAAGCATGTATTATTTACAGCAGGTATAAAATGATAGGCCTCTCATTGATAATACCTGTATTAAATGAAGAAAAAAATATAGGGATACTGTATGCATCTATAGTCAACAGCCTGAAAAAAGTAAAGATAGCCTACGAAATAATATTTATTGATGATGGGAGCACTGACAGCAGCTATAATCTGATTGCAAGGCTGCACAAAAGGGACAAAAGGGTAAAGGCCATAAAGTTTGCAGGGAACTATGGGCAGACTCCTGCATGGGATGCCGGCATCAAGGCTGCAAAAGGGCGCTACATCCTTACCATGGATTCTGACCTGCAGAATGACTCTCAGGATATTCCAAGAATGCTGAATGCCATAAAAAACAGCAGCTATGATGTTATCTCCGGATGGCGCTCAAGCCGCAAAGACACATTTTCAAAAAGATCCTTCTCCATTTTCGCAAATTTCCTCAGAAAAGCAATAACAAAAGAGAAAATCCATGATTCTGGATGCTCGCTAAAGATTTATAAAAGGGAATGCTTTGATAATGTTGATCTTTATGGAGAGACGCACAGGTACATAACGGGAATATTGTCATTAGAAGGCCTGAGCATAGGTGAGATTAAGGTGCAGCATAACCCAAGAAAGCATGGAAAAACCAAGTATGGGGCCGCAAGGCTGCTTAAGGGCTCTTTGGACTTGTTATTTGTAGCATTCATGACAAAATATTCCTCAAGGCCGCTGCACATATTTGGCAGCATGGGGATAGTAATATTCCTTATGGGGGCAGCCATTGGCTTGTATCTCACAATATTAAAATTCACTTACGGGGAAATCCTATCAGAAAGGCCGCTGCTTATATTAGGCGTGCTGCTCCTCATCCTGGGCATCCAGTTTATCTTCTTCGGCATACTTGCAGAGATACTTATGAGGATATACTACAAGACCCACAATAAGAAGCCATACACCATAAAAAAGGTTCTAAAATGATTCTTGTTACAGGGGCTGCGGGTTTTATTGGAAGCCATGTCTGCGAGGCATTGCTCAGGCAAAAAAAGCAGGTTATTGGAATTGACAGCTTCAATGATTATTACAGCCCAAAAATAAAAGAACGCAACATAGAATCCCTAAAGCAGCATAATAGCTTCGCCTTGTATAGGGAAGACATAAAAAATCCCGATAAATTAAAAGATATTTTCAAAGATAACAAAATAGAAAAAATAATCCACCTTGCAGCAAGGGTGGGGGTAAGGCCGTCTATTTCCATGCCAGGGGCTTATGTGCAGGACAACATACAGGGAACATTGAATCTCTTGGAGCTTGCAAGAGAAAATAAAATAAAAACTTTTGTTTTCGGCTCATCAAGCTCAGTCTATGGCGGCAATAAAAAAATACCTTTTAGCGAGGAAGATGATGTCAGCAGCCAGATTTCCCCTTATGGATTTACTAAAAGGTCATGCGAGCTTATATGCAGCACATACCACAGCCTTTACGGCATAAATATAGCATGCCTGAGGTTCTTCACAGTCTACGGCCCAAGGGGAAGGCCTGACATGGCCATCTACAAATTCACAAAAAGCATAAGCGAAGGAAGGGAAATAGAAATTTATGGCGATGGCGCCTCCAAAAGGGATTACACGTACGTAAGCGACATAGTTAAAGGCATCTTATTGGCATTGGAAAAAAACAGGGGATTTGAAATAATAAACCTGGGGGATAACAATCCAGTAATATTAAAAGATGTGATCTCCCTGATAGAAAACAATCTCGGCAAAAAGGCAAAAATAAAGAAAGTGCAGATGCAGCCAGGGGATATGGAATCTACTTATGCAGATATAAGCAAAGCCAAAAGGCTGCTGGGATGGTATCCTGAAGTTAAATTTAGCGACGGCATAAAAAAATTTACTGAATGGTTTAAGGCAGCCTAATCAGGATCCATCTGCTTCTTTTTTGCCTTAACCTTAACATATAATATCGCCCCTATTATTGCGGGCGCCATAGTCACAAATGTGTATATCAATGAAAAAGCTGTAGACTTTTCTGCAGTAATGCCCATAAAGGAAAAGAAAGATATTGCTACAAATTCTCTTATGCCTATGCCCCCGAGGGATATTGGAAGCATCGAAGAAAGCGCCATCAGGGGTATAGCAACTATAACCACAAGCAAAGAAACTGTTGAAACCCCCAGGGATTTCAGCACAAAAAATCCAGTCACACTAAGGAAAACCCATATCAAAAATGACATGCCCAGAGAAGAGAAGCAAAGCTCCTTTGTGATATAAATGCTCTTTAAATTATCCCGATACTTCTTTGGAATAAGGCGCTTAGCAAAATATTTAGCAATCTTAAGTGCTTTGTCAAAAAATAGAAATGCCGATGCCAAAACAAGCATATACAATGCAAACGGGAGGATTAAGAAGTCCGAAAAAGGCAGCGGTATATCCATGAAAGCAATTCCAAGGGATGCCAATCCCAACGAGGCTATTACATCAAAAAACTTATCGATCACTACGGTAAGGAAAGACTTAAAATATCCTGATTGGGACTTATCTGCAAGGTATTTTGTTTTAATAAATTCCCCGACCCTTCCAGGTGTTACAAAGCCGAATGCAAATGATATAAGTGTGTATTTGATGGAATCTGCTAAGCTTATATGAGCTTTAAGCGCCGCGGCAATATTCCTCCACCTCATAGCCTTAAGCAGTATAAGCACAAATACAAACACTAAAGAAATGAGAAGGTAAGCAAGGTTTACGCTTAAAAATGAGGCATAAACTTCCTTAACTCCAACCAGCCTGAATACTAAAAACAGCAGAATAGCGCTTAATGCAATCTTAAATGCGCTGGATTTTAGGAATTTCATTCTATTTAAGGCAGCCTAAAGGCAGATGGGTTAGTTTATTATTTTATTTCTTGTTTATTGCATTATTCTATAATTTTATTGGCTTATATTAGATTGTTACCTTATAGATATACACTTCGTCTGTGCCTGCAAGGTCTTCTTCGTCGTAAAAACCCCCGTAATCCTCCTGGATAGATGCAACTAGCTCAAATTTATCAGGATTATTCCTGACAAACTCCACAGATTTTGTGCTGACATAATATGCATCCCATGTATAGCGCCTCCCGAAGACAATATAGCTGATATTATAATAGCGTATCATCTCAGCTAAAGTTTCCGGTTGAGGGGGCAAGCCTATAATCCTGTTGCCGGTAAGGTAAATTAATTTGACGCCGTATCCCGGCTGCGCCATTATGCCAGCTTCAGCAGGCAAGTTGCTGGCTATAAAATCACCCGTATTTTGCGCAGAGACAGCTTTTTTATTGAAAAGAGCGATATAGGGATGGTTATAGTGCCAAAAGGGAATCAGCAATAAAAGCAAAATTGCTATTAGCGGAAAAATCTTAGGGCGTATCTGCAATGCCACTCTTTTTTCAAGCAATGCCGCAAGCCCATACCCAATCATGAAATACAAAAAGATATATGACATGTAGATATACCTTGGAGAAACAAATTTTTGGGTTATTGGAAAAATAAAAATAACGAATAAGCCCATGATATAAAGATTAACATTATCATGCATTTCTTTTGCCTTGATGGAATCTTTAATCATCATATATAAGCCGAAGATTGCAAGCAGCGCGAGAGGAATATAGATTGCAGCCATATAGGCTATATGCCTTGGAAACAAGAGGTATTTCATGGTGGTAAAATTCAGGCCATCTGGTATTGAAAAAGGAGCCATATTAAACATATATCCGATATTGAATACTGCCCGCTTTACAACAGGAATGCCTGAAGAAACCAGCCTCGCTTCGCTGTAGGGCTCGAAAAGCTGAGGGCTCAAAAGCTCAAAAATCCCAAAATCCTTAACGTACATGGGAATGCCTTCAATTCCTACAGGGTAATAGTCATTGCTTGAATATTGAAGCGCTTTTATGCCCAGCCAGGAGCCGTAAACAGCCAGCATCACCAATAGCGGCAGAATTAAATATCTTAAATTTGGAAATTTAAGCCCTTTTAGGCTTATTTCCTCCTTATTAAAAAATAGGTAAGAAAGGGCAAATGCCGGAAAAATAAACACCACATGATCCGAAGTAGCAGCCGATATGCTTCCGAATATGGCAGCAGCAATAATAGATTTTCTGCTGTAAAATTTAACCCCCTTAACATAATAATAAAGCGATAAAAGTATCAATAGGACAACGAGCGGCTCCCTTAAAATTCTGCCGGATATGCCTATAAATGTCGCAGACAAAGTATAAAAAACCATAGTGAAGAAAACGATGTTAAAGTTCTTTGTAAGCAGCATTAAGAAGTTGTACAATACAAAAAATGCAGCAACAGATGCTATCAGGCTCACAAATATTGCCGCAGCATAGTCCTCAAAAAACAGGGAAAAAAAGCGTATTGTTAATGGGTAGAATGGAGGGTGGTGAAGGTACAGCTCATTATTGTAAAGGGTGTACTGCGGAAGCCGTTTTGATGCTTCAATGAATTTCAGCGAATCAGAGTGCAAAAGCACTGAAGAATTGCTTACAAATAGCCTCAAAAACAAAAAAGCTATGAATAATATAATAATCAGGTTTCTCTTTGTAAATATTCTCATTCCCGCATCTTTAAGCTCTTTCATTGCCAATTTAACATGAGATGGGTATGCCAAATTAATATGCAAGTCTAATACAGTCTAATGCGCCAAAAACAACCCCGTAAAAAAGCACCCCTAAATTGGCGGAATTCCTTCGTTTAAAAAATTTCTCATTCAGAGTATATAAAACTTTATGAAATGATTGCGCGAGATGCATATCCCTTATGGCCAGCAAAGCGATGTTTAGGCAATTCGTAATATTCTATCATAATCGCCTAAAGATGCCAAGGCCAAATCCGGATTTTCCCTTTTAAGCTCCGCCACATTATACCTTCCCGTAGCAACAGCAACCGTCATGGCCCTATTTGCTTTTCCTGCGCGTATATCAAAGGGGGCATCTCCTATCACTATGACCTTGCCAAATTTCAGTTTTCTATTTTTAGCTTTTACAATCGCTTTTCTTATTATATGCGCCCTCTTGTTTATGCCGCCATAAATATAGAAATCAAAATAATTATACAATTTTGCCCTCTTTAGGATTGCCTGCCCGACAACTTTTGAGTTGCCTGTAACCGCCCCAAGCAGCTGGCCGTTTGTTTTAAGGTTTTTAAGGAATTTTTTCACACCCGGCAGAACTTTGACATTTGCTGTTTTGAAGGAATTTATAAGTGAAGAGGTATAGAGGTCTATGATTAATTTAATTTTATGCTTGCCAGATATTCTGTAGTGATGAAAAATCTTCTCATGCATAGCTTTTTCAACATCTCCAAATTCCCTTATGAGTGCTTCTCTTGAAACTTTTATGCCAAAAACTTTCTTGTAAGCCAATCGGTAGGCTTTCACATGGGCAGAAGTCATGTCCACCATAGTCCCGTCAATGTCAAATAAGTATAAATTTTTCATTTTTCCAGCATACAATAAAGATGCTTTAAATATTTAGTGCCGTTGATTTGAAATTAATAAAGCTTATATACGCCATTATTTCCTCGAAAAATTGGTAAAACATGAAGAAAAAATATATCTCTGAAAGCAAAAATATACCTAATGGGCTATATAAAAAATTTGTAGGCTTAATGCCCATATGTTGCGTGGATTTGGTATTCTGGTCACAGGGCAAAGTGTACCTCTTCAAGCGCGCTTACGCTCCTGCAAAAAATAAGTGGTGGATAATAGGCGGCAGAATTTTAAAGGGTGAAAAGCTAAAAGCCGCGGTGGCAAGAAAAGCAAAAGAAGAGGTTGGTGTTGAAATAAAAATTAAAAAATTTATAGGAGTGTATGAAGCTTTCTTTGGCACTAGCCGCTTTGACACAAAAGCTAAAAAGTCTGGGTCCCACTCTATAAGCCTATGCTTTTTAGTTGAGCCTAAAAATAAAAACTTTAAATTAAGGCTGAATAGCGAGTATAAGGGCTATAAGGCAATAAATAAAATTGATAGAGGACTCCATCCATTGATGCAAAAGGTGCTGGAAGACTCAGGGGTAATGTGAAAATGAAGCTATTCACTAAAACAAGCATATTAATTATCCTATTTGCAGCCTTCTTATTTTTAAGGCTGTTTACAAGTGTGCCGTACATTCTTTTATCAGATGACTTAAAATTCATGGAAGCGGCAAAGAATTTTCCTTATCACACCCTTTATAACGGCCAATTATACCTGCTCCACCCGCCTTTATTTCCGTATGCAATACACTTTTTTACTTTGATATTTGGCATAGATTATATTGCAGGAATTTTCATCAGCATTCTGTCTGCAGCTATAGCTTTTTTTGTGCTGTATAGGCTCTTTATGCTGCTGACCAATAGCTTTAATATTACATTTTTCATCCTTCTCTTTTATACGCTGTCTGAGCAGTTTATCAGGCTTTCAAGGCTTATTTTTAAAGATTCAATGCAGCTAATGTTAATTTTCCTGTCATTGTATTATTTTGTTAGGGCAGTTAAATTTAATGAAAAAAAATCTGTAATATTAGCCTCTTTGTTTGCAGGCTTATTGGCAATTACAACAGATTTTGTTATATTTATATTCCCTGCATTTATTTTGTCATATTTCATTTTTAGCAATAAAGAAATAAATATTAAAAAGTTTGAGCTTCCAGATTTAAAATATATAGCATTGCCTTTTTTATTTGCCCTGATAGTTTATGGCGCTTGGACAGGAATAAAATATTACCAATATTCAAATAATGAGTATTATCCAAATGGCTATTTGGGAACGCCATTAAGCACACAGGACCTTGGCTTGATGCAGGCAATCAATTCGCGATCTTTTGATGAGTATAAGTACATTGCTGCCGAGCATGCCGCTGATGCGCGTGAGGGGATATCAGAATTTATTAAAAGGCTGTCCAAAAATGTAGGCTATATGCTCAATATGGAGCCCTTCTCATTGCCAAGAGGCCTTAATACGGCAACAGCAGGCACTCTTTTGTTTCCCAGGCATATTGTATATGCTCTTCTGATTTACCCCCCCCTGGCATTTGCTGCATTTCTTGGTTTTTTCCTTACAATAAAGAAATTTTTTAAAACAAGGCAAATTCATAACAATATTGAGCTTTACATGCTGGGCTTGTTTATAATTTTTTTAAGCCCGGTGACTCAGCAATTTACTGACCCAAGGCATTCACTGCCTTCATACATTTTTTTATTTTACTTTATAGGCTATGGAATTAACCATATATTTCATAAAAGGCAAGAATTATTCTCTAAAGCCATATTTGTTATCGCAGTTTTGCTTTTATTGCTAATCCCCTTTTGGCATTATAGCAATAATAATTTCATATTTTTCAATAAAACAATAATAGGCCCTAAAAATACAGGAGACTTCATTAATGATAACCTCCCAAAAGATGCAGGGATGATGGTTCAGGCAGGATATACTGCCCAATTGCTTTATCTTACAGATAATAGAATCCTTGGATTGTACCCCATACCGGAAAAGCTACTGTCTGTGATTGATTATTATAACATCAGCTATGTTATATTCGGAAAATACTATACTTTTGGCCCTCTGGACTTAAGCAAAAATTCAGCCGAGTTTGTTATGAATAACCCTGGCAAATTTCAGCATGTAGCAACAATAGAAGAGGAATATCCTGACGAGTTTTATTTGAATTTAATTCCAAATATTAAGGATGAGATCTATATTTATAAGGTTATAAAAAATTAATGGCTACCTGCTCCTCTTCACGTAATGAAAAAGCCCTATATCATAGAATGCTTTCTTTTCTGTCATGATATAATTTTGATCCAAAAATTTCCTTATGCTGCCCTCGGGGTCGGAATATTTTGTGAATGTAATCAGCATCCAAAATGAGTCTGTATCCTTAAGGAGTGCCTGAAGTTCCTCTGGGCTCTTTACCCCTTTAGCATTATCGCTTTCGCCATAATAGAATTTAAAAATCACTTGGGCAGTATCAATATTAATGAATATTGGATCGTTGCCGCCGTTTTCTTTCAGGAAATTCGCTGCATCGCGGAATTGCTGCTTATCGAAATTTGCGTAGTAGGCATGCAGCAATATTGCCCCGGTGATAAATATAGCCGTAATAGCCAGGGTTTTATACTTGCTCTTCATGAGCCCAACAGACGCTATAATCAAATATGCAGGTATTATGTAAATTACCTGCTTGAGCATGAATATGTTTGTTATTGCAGGATGCGCATACGATATTAGCAGAGAAAGCAATGGGGGGGCAAAAAACAATGACGCCAAAAAAATTGACGATTCTCTTCTCAGATTGTATGATTTCACTATCCCAATCAGGAAAAAAGCCCCTATAATCAATAAATTTATGAAAAATGACGCGATTAATGTTAATTCATAAAAAGTCAGTTTAGGATTCAGATCATAAATCTTCTGGCGCAAGCTCTCGCTTGGATACAGCCATCCAGTTAATTGCGCGCCAAATTTGGCAATCTCGGCTGCTTTAGGCCGCCCATAGAGGCTAATTGTGCTTGTATCGCTAAATATAGCTATGCTGATTATTGGGATATAAACAATGCTTAGTAAGATAAATGCAAGAATAATTCTTTTGTTTGTTTTGCTTACTGCCTTTTTTAAGGAGTAATCCAAATATATCCTGTACAGCGCATATGCTCCCTCAAAAAATATGAATAGTATCCACGTATTTTGCGAGTATATTATTAAAAAGTTTACGGCAAGAAATCCAATGACGTATTTTACTTTGCCATCGTTCAGCATCTTTAATAAGAATAACAGGGACAACAGGCTCAAAAACAGAAGAAATGAGTATTGCCGCGCTTCTTGTGAAAACCACACCAAGGTCAGATTTATTGATGCCAGAAAAGTGGACATTAGGGCTATTTTCTCATCGAATAGGCACCTGGCAAGATAAAATATCAGCAGCAGGGATATCGACCCAAGAAGAGCGGAAAATGACCTGAATGATGCTTCACTGGTTCCAAACACATTGGTCCATATCTTTACAAAAGCATAATATCCTGGCAGGCTGTAATCATATTGGGGGTAATAATCAGGGAGTATTTTCCCATCAGCCATAGTATGGATTAATATTTGTTTAAGGCTGTAATTCTTAATCTCCAGCGCAGTAGCCCCCTCATCAAGCCAAAAGCTTTCGCTCCCTATATTATAAAATCTTATAAAGCTCCCAATAAGAAGTACCATCAGCAATATTGCTGCCGCATTGCTTAATTTTTTCATTTGTTATTATACACCATCTGCTTAAGGTGGTTTGCATTAGCAAACCTTGAAAATCTATTGATGTTCCAATAGGAATTTTTATTTTTTAAGTACTGTATTTTTTAGCTTTATCGTAAAGAGCATGTCCTCAATCACAATCTTTAATCCGTCATAGAATGGAATTTTTGTTTCCCCGTAATCCCTCTTTCTGTATGGCGCCTCGATTTCTACTGAAGGTATTCTGAGTCTCTTTGCCGCAGCAGCAATAGTGATTCCCCAAAGAACGCGGTCAAACGGGTCTATTTTATATTTATTGGTAAATTCACGTATCTCTTTTAATATCGAAGATTTAACTGCGAAATACCCATTGGTATTATCTCTTATGCCGGTCTTCAGCACCATGCCAACAAATAAATTCAGGACCCCGGTGCCAATGTAGTGGATTAAATCAGTTTCAAAAATTTTCCTGCCTATATACCTCGATCCAAAGGCTACCTTATTTAGTTTTGCAGCCATGTACATTTCAAATACCTTTGATGGGGGATGGCTGAAATCAGCGTCCATGGCTATTATTATATCCCCCTTAGCTGCGCTAATCCCGTCTCTGTAGGCGCTCGCAATTCCGGATTTTACTGGCCGCACAATAAGATTTATCGTCTTGTAAAGCCTTGTCATCTTTCTTACATGGTGCGCAGTACCGTCTGGAGAATTATCATCAACAACAACAACCTCTCCTTTTAGCTTGTGCCTTTCAAATATGCTGAACAGCTGTTCAATTAATCTGCCAATATTTCCCCGTTCATTATACACTATAGTTACAACGCTTAGATCTAGATGATTATCCACTGGCATAAAGCTTTAATCCTTCCTTTATAGTATTAGCGGCATAGTCCAGCTGCTCAGTTGTCAGCCCGGGGCAGCATCCAACATAAAACCCATTATCTCCAACGTACTCTGCATTCGGGCACGGTATATTCTTTTCGCCAAATAAGCAGATATAGTACGGTTGTTTGAACATAGGCCTAAATAGCGTTCTTGATTCTATCCCCCTTTCCTCCAGGAAGCGCTTTAGGTTATCTCTTACCCCGGTTTTCTTAAGAAGCATAGGGAAACAAAAATATACGGAAAATTCGTGCGGCTTTTCTGCCGGAAGCTGCAGGTTTGGCAGGCCTTCAAGCTGCTTTTTTAGGTATGCTGCATTTTCCCTTCTGGAGCGTATGTAAGGGTCTATCTTCTTCACTTGGGATAAGCCAAGCGCTGCATGAAGGTTTGTGTATTTGAAGTTATAGCCATAATACTCGTAGAGGAAATCAGTATTTTTAGGGTCGCGCCCGTAATTCCTGGCTATTTTTGCCATTCTTGCTATTTCATCATTGTCTGTTGTGATGAATCCGCCTTCCCCGGTTGTAATAACCTTGCTGATGTTCAAAGAAAAGCAGCCTATATCTGCAAAGCTTCCAACTTTCTTGCCTTTGTATTTTGCCCCCGTAGCTTGGGCGCAATCTTCAATAACAGGGAGATTATGCTTTTTTCCAATCTCCAGTATCTTATCCATATCAGCAGGCCTGCCATACAGGTGCACCGGCAAAATCGCCCCAGTATTTTTTGTTATGCTTTCTTCTATTTTGCTCGTATCTACGTTATAGTCTTCTTTGGAAATGTCAACCATAACTGGCGCATTGCCTGATCCAACAATCCCTTCAGCCGTAGGCGAGCAGGAGGTTGCTGTTGTAAGAATCTCCTTGTTCCTAAGCCTTAATGCCCTTAACGCTACATCAATGGCGGCTGTGCCGGAATTGACGGTTATTGCATGCTTTACTCCAAAATAATCGGCAAGTTTTTTTTCAAATTGGATTACTTGCTCTCCTGCAGACACCCATCCGGATTTTACTGCATTTGCCACATCCTGAATGGCTTCTTCATCAAACTTGGGAATGCAAATAGGCACTCTAAGGTATGGTTTAGGCATTTTCAATCTATATTGTTAAATTACCAAATATTTAAAAATTTATGGTTTTTCATCCAGCATACTATGGTAAAAAGCATAATTTACTGGCACCCTTGGATTTACCAGCTTGCTATGATGCTTATCTATGGGAAAGAATATTCCAAAAGGTATTTAGTTATAGCAAAAGAGGCTGGCAGCATGGAGGTGCTGGATGTTTGCTGCGGGGACTGCAAACTATCAAATTATGTGAAAAAGTACAGGGGGGTGGATTTTAATGATGAGTTTGTAAAATCCGCGCGGAAGAAAGGCTTAAATGTTGCAAAAATAGATGTTGCAAAATGGGATATGCCCAAATCAGAATGCACGGTAATGCAGGACAGCCTTTATCAATTCATGCCCAGCCATGAAAAGCTCATAAAAAAGCTGCTCAGGCATTCTAAAAAGCTCATAATAGCCGAATGTGGAATAACCCTTGGGCAGGCAAAAAACCCCATCATATCCGCAATAGCCCGGAAATTGACTAACACCTCCAGATCGCATGAGGGAAGGTTTACAAAAAAAGAGTTATATGCTCTGTACAGGAAATTCAATGCAAAAAAAATTATTGATACCGGCAAAGACTTAACTGCTGTATTCGAGCCATAATCCCGCCTTAAAAAGCTGCTGCAAGTTCTATTCCACGATTATCTTTCCCCTTCTAGCATATTCTGGGGAGAAAACAATATACTCCCCAGCCTCTTCTATAGTTACCTCTGCAGAGTCCCCAAGGTTTATGCCTTTGGTATTAAATACTTTTCTCGAGGGTTTTTCCCTAATAAATGTAAAGCCTGCTCCGGAGTATTGGTCATTCTGATTATGTATTACTGCCTTATCGCCTGCTTTTATTTTTATTTCTGTCGGATAAAAACCGCCTTTTCCTTTGAAAAGAATTTCATTTGGCTTCCATTCTATCTGATCAGGGCTTCCTGTCTGGCATAGCTTCAAAATCCTTCGAGCAGCGTCTATCATATTGCCCTTCTCTTTAATCATAGCCTCTTCTACTCTTTCTTTATTTGTGGACACCTCACTTCCTTGGAAATAAGGTACGGCAAATGAATCGCTTGCATATGTTTCCACTATTAATTCCGGAGTGCACCAAAGAATAATTTTAAAATCTGCGCTTAAATCTTCAAGCTGGTTGTCTATGCCCCAATAAGTCTCATGCGCCTCATAATAAGCGGTATTGCCATTAAGGTCCAACTTCTCAAGGTCGTGAATGTAGTCATACTTTGCTTTCTCCCATTTGTCCTCATTGTATTTTCTAGCATCAATATATTCCTGCCCCAGAGTGTTTGTGTTTCTAACCTCCAAATTGTATCTTCTGTTGACAAAGTCGCTAAAATTTTTCTCTGTATTCAGGAAATTGTATTGTTTCTTAATTTTTAGTATTGAGAACCTGAATGGATCTGCTTCCCACAAATCGAAAGTTGCCTCCAACCCGGTAATATTTTCTCTTTCAATAAAGCTAAAATTGTAGCTTCCAAGCGGATAAAATGTCTTGTTTATGCCAGTCGTTAGCTTATCTAATTCAATATGCCGTACAGTTTGTGTTTTTTCTTGTTTTGAATCCTCCTTGGCCGCTACTGCTTGGCCAGTTATAGGGCTTGCTTCTATGTCATCACAGATAGAGTTGTTATTCTTGTCCAGGCAGCATTCTCCCGCCACCATGATAGAGGGAGGATTGCACTCCCAGGTATTCTCAGGCTGCACTGCACAAGCCGCAACAAGTATAATCGCAAAGGCCAGCAAATGTTTCATTTTCATTGTTTAACGCCCCCCCTCAATGATTCGGCTTTCGTTAAAAAATCCTTATAGCCCGTCCACTCAATTTCATCCGCATACTCATCAAAAATCATAAGATCTTCCTCTGTTATGACCATTGAAACAAAATAAAGCGTCGTAGGTGGCACGCCGCTGGGAAAAATCTTAATTTGGCCTTCTTCGCCTACCCTTCCGTAATATTCTCCGTTCTGAGGCTCTACCATCATACTGTATTTAAGCGCAGAATAAGCATCTGAAGAATTGCCAATTGCGCCCTTTGTAAAAGCTACCAGGCAATGCCCGCCAAAATCGAATGCGCCGCAAATAATATGCATATATGTCCCGTCTAATGACGTATTTTCCGTAAATGGTGTGATTTGATTTCTGGAATAGTTCGTCAGGCACTGGTCAACAAGATAGTTGTATTCTCCCCTGAATAAGAGCGAAAAATCTTCACAATCTCCGCCGTAATCATCATAAATGAAGCTCAGGTCTTTAAGGAAATCTTCCTTGCCTGTCGTGGCCTCATCATACCTATATCTGAAGCGCTTCTTATTCGCTTTGTATATGCACTTGAGGTCTATATTGCAGGCATCGTCTCTAATTAGGCATTTATTCGCGATATCTTCTTTAATTTTATCATATTCTTCGAATGCATAGACATTATTGTTCTCTTTAAACCATTTGATTGAATCAGAAACTGTAATCTCAAAATTATCTAATTTATCGATAGCCTTGTCAACTTCGATCTCGACAGTCTTCACCTGTTCATCCTTAAGGGCAGATTCTTTAATTATCCGCTGGTTAAGTTTTTCGAGCTTGAGATTTTCATTTTTTAGAGTCTCGTGATTTCTTTTAAGGGCATTTAGGTTATCCCCAATCAATTGGTTAGAAGATTTTAAAATGGTAATTTCTTGTTTCAATTTCAAATTGCTGTAGAATGTGCTTATTAATAGTATAGTAACCAAGATGTATAATACGATCAAAATCTTGTTTAACTTTAGCATTAAGCAAATACCACTCCCCCAGAGATGTATTTTGTTGCCAATTTAAACCTTTTGATTGCTTTTACACTATGCGTATTCAGAGTATAAGCGGCTAAGCGTTTTATTGGCTAGAAAAATCTTATGCTGTGTGTAAAAACTAACGCCCCTTATTTGATAAAATAAGGCTCGATACCATATTCATAATACGCCCGGCTT
>Ga0209211_10006481_pt1 | contig 16916 bp, 19 predicted proteins | sample RifGroA2_FD_183992 | JGI IMG/M metagenome (GOLD analysis project Ga0209211, IMG submission 183992) | Groundwater microbial communities from Rifle, Colorado, USA - Groundwater A2 (SPAdes) (version 2) | ecosystem: Environmental > Aquatic > Deep subsurface > Groundwater | place: Rifle, Colorado... | reverse complement strand
GTACCGATAATGAAGCGAAAAATCCGGGTCGCCCTCCTCTTCGGCGGCAGATCTGCCGAGCATGAGATCTCTCTGCGCTCAGCCAAAAACGTCGCCGAAGCGATAGACAAAAATAAATACGAAGTCGTTGCTATCGGCATCGACAAGTCGGGCTATTGGCTTCCTCCGGCGGAGTCTGGAAGGCTCCTTGCATCGTCCTCTTCCGTGCCCGCACACATATCGAAGGATAGCGGCATTGCGCTTATCGCGGGAGGAAATGAGCATCAAGTCGATGTTGTGTTCCCCATTCTCCACGGCCCTTTCGGCGAGGACGGCACCGTGCAGGGGCTTTTACGCCTCGCCAACGTACCATTCGTCGGAGCGGGGGTACTCGGCTCGGCCGTCGCAATGGACAAAGACGTAACGAAGCGGCTCCTGCGCGACGCAGGTCTCCCCATCCCGAATTTTCTCGTCGCGACAAAAGAAAACCCGGTCACATTCAGGACGGCGCAACGCACGCTAGGAATGCCGCTTTTTGTAAAGCCCGCAAACCTCGGTTCTTCGGTCGGCATTGCGAAAGTACGCGACGAGAAAGAATTCAAAGGAGCGGTGCGGGAGGCGTTCCGTTTCGACACAAAAGTTCTCATCGAAGAGAGCATCAAAGGCCGGGAGATCGAGTGTGCGGTACTCGGCAACGAAAAACCCGCGGCTTCCGTTCCGGGGGAAATAATCGTGCACCACGATTTTTATTCCTACGAAGCGAAATATCTGGACGAGAACGGCGCGTCGCTCGAGATACCGGCCAAACTCCCGAAAAACATCGCCGAGAAGATACGGAGATTGGCGATACAAGTATTTCAAACGGTGGGCTGTGAGGGCATGGCGCGGGTTGATTTCTTCCTCACCGATTCAGGAAAGATATACGTCAATGAGATCAATACTATCCCCGGCTTCACGTCCATCAGTATGTACCCGAAGCTTTGGGAGTACTCCGGTATCCCCTACCAGAAACTCATCGATAAGCTCATCACGCTTGCAATAGAACGTTTCGAGAAGCAGCAAAAACTCAGAACAGACAAATAGTTTCACTTTGCCTTCGGCCACCGTTTTGCAGCCTGCGGCCAGAGTTTCGTCAAAGGGTGCTTTGCACACTCATGCGGCCGCGCAGGACAGATATAGCGGCCGTACAAGACGAGACCGTTGTTGACGTATTTCCAGTCTTTTTTGGGAACGAGTCCTTCCAAGTCTTTCGATATCTTTTTGAGGTCGGTGTTGCCAGTGAGGTCGAACCGCTTCGCGAAACGCTTCACATGGGTATCCGTCGGGATTCCCTCCCACCTATTGAAAAGCTCCCCCTGTATCACGTGCGCGGTTTTGTATCCGACGCCGTGGAGCGCCTGCAGTTCATGAGCGGTGCGCGGCACGCGGCCGCCGTGTTTTTCGACGACATCCTTGGCGGCCGCAATGATGGCCTTGGTCTTATTGCGGAAAAAAGTGACAGACGATATCTCACGTTCGAGTACCGCGGGTTTCGCCTCTGCGAAGTCGAAGGCCGTCTTGTATTTCTTGAAAAGCGGCTCTGTCACCCGATTGACGACTTTATCCGTACACTGCGCGGAGAGCATGACCGCAACAACGAATTGGAACGGTGTCTTGTATGTGAGTTCGCTCTTTGGGCTGGGATATGCGCGCTTGAGGTACGCGACTATTCTGCGCGCCCTCATTTCTCTTTCCCGCATAGCGCTTACTGCACGATTATCGGAATCGAGACCGCGTCTTCGTTCTCGGGAAGACCCGACGGATTGTCCTTGAGAAGCACAAGGGTCGCGGGGCCGGAGTAATTCGTGACGATGACATTGGCGCTGAAGGGGACGAATTCGGTCGTCATCCACTCACCTTCCGCCTGCGCTATCCCCTGTCCAACCGTGTTGTTGTCCTTGTCTTTGACCTGTACGGGAAACGACGCTTCGAAATACCATTGTCCGCGTGCCTCGCCTTTCACGGTGAAGGTCTTCCCGACCGTGGCACCCGCGAGGGGCGATGTGATCTTTACCATTTCCGAGACAAATGGCCCCGGGGCCGGAGGGGTAGGCTCCGCGGGTGCGGGCGTTGCCACCAAGACCCACCCCAGAGCGATGATGACGAAAAAGAGAACTATACCTAGGATAATGCCCGTCTTCATGCTCATCAGGTTCATTATAGTAATTCTGAAATGATCTTCGCAAGCTTGTCGGAATCGTGCCGGATGAGCGTACGGCGCAACATGTCCACTTTGGCGGTCTTCTTGACCCCGTTCGCCAAGAGGTCGGTACCGATGAGCTTGAACCCGGATGCGCGGCACTCCTTCGTGCAACGTATCGGCTCCCCCTCATCGGCATATTTCCTGATGAGCGCGGGTGCCGGCTTCTTCGTGTTGTATATTACCGCATCGAATATATTTTTCTTACCGACAAAACGTTCAAGCTCCCGCACATAATCGGAAACGGAAAAATCATCGGTGTGGCCGTTCTTATTCATGAGATTCGCGATGAAGATTTTTTTTGCCTTCGAGCCGAGGAATGCACGGCCAATGCCGCTCACAAGGAAATTCGGGAGTATGGACGAATAGAAACTTCCGGGGCCGACGACGATGAGGTCGGCCTCTTTGATCGCGGCCAGGGCCTTCGGATTGGCTTTCGCCGCGGGCTTCAGATAGATCTTTTGTATACCAAATTTCGACACCAGCTGATAGTTGACGAGCTCCGTCTCGCCTTCGAGGACCTTCCCGTTCTTCAATTCGGTCACGAGCCGGACCTTCGTGAGCGTGACGGGAATGACGCGTCCGCGGATCTTCAAGATCTTCCCTATCACGTCGAGCGCCTTGTCGAGGCTGCCGGTCACCTGCTCAAGCGTTGAAATAAAAATGTTGCCAAAACTGTGCCCTGCGAGTTCGCCCTTCGCATAGCGATGATTGAAAAGCTCGCGCATGGCGGTATCGGCCTCCGAAAGCGCAACGAGGGATTGGCGAAGATCCCCCGGAGGGAGAACCCCGAACTCATCCCGAAGTCTTCCCGTTGAGCCACCGTCGTCAGCCATAGTGACGATGGCGGTAAGCTGGCCGGGATATTTTTTCAGTCCGGAAAGAACGGTGAACGTCCCGGTCCCGCCACCAATGGTCACTATCTTTTTCATGTGCCGATAACTCTATACTCTGCGGGAGACACTGGCAATACGGACATCTTTCAGAAAAAAGCCCCGCACTTCAGCGGGGCTTTTTGTTCGGTCGATCTTCCCGACTACGGACGACGTAGGGCGAGTAAAGCGCGCGAGCAACAGCTCGCGCGCTTTCAAGCCGAGGAGTTCGAAAACCGGCAACGGTTTACGGATGAGCCGCGATGTACGCACGCGTCTTTGCTCCGAAGTATCCGGCAGTCGGAGTGATACCGGCCGCTTTCTGCAACTTGACGAGTGCCGCCCTTGTGAGACCGCCGAATTTCGTCGTCTCATTGCCCGAAGAGCCGGGTCCCGATGACGCAATCAGGTAGCCGTGGGTGTTGAGATACACCTGCAGGGCTTTTACGTCGTCACCCGTCGCGCCCACTTCGAGATTGCGTGCGAACGTCCCTACTCCGGGAAGGCCCCGTGCCGCGAGCAGTGCGTTAAGTTGTGCGATGAGGGATTGCACTTGAGCCTGAAGTTGAGCGATAACCGCCGCGCTTGTCGGAGGTGTGACCGTAATCACAGGAGCAGCCGCGACGCTACCCCCTCCTCCGCCTCCGCCGGCGGGGGAGCCGTTGCCGGTACCGCTACCGGCGGCTGCTGCTGTTGCCGCGCCGGTCGTTGCGGCACCGGAGCATGCCGCGCTCGTAGGCCCGACGGTGATCGTCGTGGTCTCCGTGGCATTGAACCCCAAGACCGATACACCGCCGGTGCATGAGTTGGTCGCGATGAAGCCTGTGCCGTCCGTTCCGATGACTCTGCCGGTCGCGGACGTGACCTCGATCGATGAGCCGCTATTGAGCGTTACTTGGAAGTTATTGGCTCCCACCGTAATCGTTGCGATGCTCGACGTCGCGCCCGATACGGTGAGGTCGATGCCGCCGACCGTTATGACCGTGTCGACCACGATGCTTACGTCGTCGAAGGCGGCATGGGTAGTCCGCGGCAGGCTAAGCGTCACCGCAAACATCGCCAGGGCCAGCAGGATCAGCGGTGCCGCTGTAGTTGATGCGAGAAGTTTTTTCATGAGTGTTCGCTATGAGCTGATAATGGGATATCTGCTTAGCGAACCGCCCAGAAGTTGAGGGATACCGCACCCGTGTTGAGAATCGACGGAGTGCTGGACGCGAAGGCGTTGAAGATGCGGACATTTATCGTTCCCGTTGTCGCCGTCGAAGAAGCGGCTTCCACGATAAGACCCGTGGGGAGCGAGCTCGTCGCCTGCACGAATACGCGATAGCTGGACGTAACGCCGGTTGCGCCGGTGCAATCTGCGTAGCTGGAGGAAGTGGCAGTTACTTCCGTGTTAGGTATGTTGCAGAAGCCGAAGATAAGGCCATTGATGGTGCTTATCTGGTCGCTACCAACGCGAAGCGCAGTCGTGCTCGCCGCTGTGCCAATAGAGAGCGTGCCGTCGATTTCGGCATCCCCTTCGACGCCGAGCTCGTCGGCGCCCACTGTGCCTATCTGGTCGAATGTCGTACCGGTACCGATGCGGAGCTGTGTGAAGTAGGCGTTGGCTGTGACACTGTCACCAACCGCATCGCCGAGCGTCGCGTTACCGTACGTCGTGACAGCCCCACCGAAGAGCGCCGTCGAAGATGCCTGCAACTGGCCAACAAAGATCTGGTAGTCAGCCGCTGCATCGCCGAAGGTCGCCGCGCCGTACACCGTAACGGCTCCGCCGAAGAGCGCCGTCGAAGACGCCTGCAGTTGACCGCCGAATATCTGGAAGTCACCCGCCGCATCACCAAACGTTCCCGCGCCGTACGTGATAACGGCACCTGTGGCCTGCAGAGTACCCGTAGCATAGACAGCGCCTCCTGTTGTTATATCCGTACTGATCGTCGTCGCAGCCGACGTCGACATGACGACGAACAACATGGAGGCCACGACCGCGATCGTGACCGGAAGCACCCCGTCTCTCCTGAAAATCGAGATTCCTTTCATCATAATGATTATGTATACATCTAATAATTAATAATGCTCATCGATACGCAAACCTGCACGCACGGGGCAAGCCTCGCACGTTGACGTCTATTGTACGCCTTATTTTGCTTTGCAAGAGTGTCAGGGGCGGGGGGTGTGTATAACCTCCTCTAACTCATTCGACCCCAAAATGCCGCAATTCTTCGATAAGCGGCGCGAGCGGGAGTCCGACGATGTTGTTGTAATCCCCCGCTATATGCTTCACGAACCCCGTCGCGCCACCCTGGATAGCGTAACCGCCCGCGACCGTGAGCGACTCCCCCGTCTTGACGTACGCGCTGATCTCACGCGCAGAGAGTTTGCGGAACGTTACCCGCGTACCAACCGCACGGGTGATATGGCGGCCTGTCTTTGAATCCACGATAGCAATGCCCGTAAGGAGCGTGTGCGTTCTGCCGCTCAACATCTTGAGCATGCGGGCCGCAGACTTCAAAGTGCGCGGCTTGCCGAGGAGCCCGGCCCGAAAGACCGCAAACGTGTCCGCGCCGATGACGAGTGCATTGTCGTGCCGCGCCGCCACAGCCTGTGCCTTGCCAAGTGCAAGCTTCTTTGCGAGCGCGCGAGGCGTAAGTTTCAGCTTCATATTCTCTTCGTACCCGCTCTCTTCTACAGAGAAGGGAATTCCCGCCGTGGCAAGGATTTTCCTGCGCCACGGGGACACGGACGCGAGGATTATTTTTTGCATGGCGGTAGTATTGCATACCGCGTACGCACCTGCTACCATGTCGCGACACACCCCATATGTATCAAGAGTGCGGTGAAAGAACTGGCTTATCGATCCGCCGACAACCTATCCCGAGTACAATCGAGGGACAAGGTGCCTCCAGACCCTAACGGGGACGATGCTACTGTCGATGCAATCTCCCTAACGGGAGATATTTTGTTTTAGGTTTACTACTAACTAATCAATATGTTCCACTTACTCGAGAGATACACCGTTGAGAGCGTCACCTGCGGTCACCCTGACAAAGTGTGTGACCAAATGTCCGACGCGATTCTTGATGCGATGCTCGCACAGGACCCGTATAGTCGCGCGGGAGTAGAGACCTTCGGCAGCCACGGCACGCTCATGATAGGCGGAGAAGTGCGCACGAAGGCAAAAGTGGATTTCGAAAAGATAGCGCGCAAAGTATATAAAGACATCGGTTACAAAGAAAATCTGGAAGTCTTTGTGCGGGTCGCGCAGCAATCGCCCGATATCGCGATGGGGGTAGACACAGGCGGTGCGGGAGACCAAGGCATCATGTACGGCTACGCGACGAATGAAACGAAAGAGATGCTTCCGCTCGGCGTCGTCTTGGCACACGCACTCGCGCGCCGGCTTGAGAAATTGCGCCGCGACGGAACGCTCAAATGGCTCAAGCCCGACGGAAAAACCCAGGTGACTATCGCAAAAGGAAAAGTCATCACCGCTCTCTGCTCTACTCAGCACGACAAAAAAGTCTCGCAGGAAGAAATACGGAAACAGCTCATCAAACACCTCTTCACGCCGATACTCGGCTCACTCAAAAATATCGAGATACTCGTCAACCCGACAGGGCGGTTCGTGCAGGGCGGCTTTGAGGCCGACGCAGGCCTCACTGGCCGCAAGATCCAGGTAGACACCTACGGCGGGCTCATGCCGCACGGCGGCGGTTGCTTCTCGGGTAAAGAGCCGATGAAGGTGGACCGCTCGGCCGCCTACATGTGCCGTTTCGTCGCTAAGAACCTCGTCGCAAATGGCTACGCCAAGAAAGCGCTCGTTTCGGTCGCCTATGCCATCGGCCGCGCCGAGCCCGTCATGATAGAGGCCTTCGACGAGAAAGGAAAAAATCTGACCCACATCGTGACGAAGAATTTCGATTTCCGCCCACAGGCCATCATCGAACGGCTCGACCTCCGTCGCCCCATCTACAAGGAAACCGCCGCATACGGCCACTTCGGTGTCGCCGGCCGCCCGTGGGAAAAAATCATCAAAATCTGATGACATTTGGACGTTCCAACATTCTTGAGAATGTGAGAATGTCGTAGCGTATGAAAAACAAAGCCTTCATCTTCGACATGGATGGCGTTCTGATCGACTCCGAGCGTTCCTGGGAGGAGGATGAGACACGTCTTCTTGAGGAGCTATTCGGCAAGGACATGATCGCAAAAACCGGCAGAACGCTCGTCGGCGGCAGTATCCGGGACACGTACGATCGGGCACATGCACTGGGTACTAAAGTTACATACGACGAATACGTCCGCCGCTACGACGAAGCCGCAAAGATAGTGCTCGACAGGGCGCACATAACGCCGGGCGTCGAAGCGCTCGCAAAAAAGCTAACGCAGTGGGGCTTCTCGCTCGGACTCGTCTCGTCGTCCCGCATGAACTGGATCCAACATGTCGTCGGGCGGCTCGCGTTCAAAGACGACCTGAAGATCATTATTTCGCTCCACGACACGCCGGGCATGCGCTCGAAACCGTACCCCGACGGGTACATCGAAGCGTTCAGGACTTTGAACGCATTGCCGAAGGACTCGGTGGTTCTTGAAGATTCCAATCCCGGTATCGCAGCCGGTAAGGCATCGGGCGCCTTCACCATCGGCTTTCGCGGCAATCTGACCGATGGATACGAACCACTCGGCGCCGATGCCTATGCCGATACCATGGACGACGTGATAAAACTCGTGGATGATGTTTCCTTTCCAACCTAAGAGAGCGGGCATGTGTTTGCTGGGGTGTCTCGCAGGCTGACGAGCCGAGAGGCAGCGCTGCCGCAGTAGCGGCAGACAGCGACCCCGGCGAACATATGCTCGCGAACGACTTCTTTTACTCAACAGTGACCGATTTCGCGAGGTTGCGCGGCCGGTCCACATTCAATCCTTTTTCTTTCGCAAAGTAGTAGGCGAAAAGTTGGAGCGGGATGACGTTCAATATCGGGCTGAGTAATTCGAGCGTTTTCGGCACATAGATAACATCGTCGGCAAGCTTCCCTATCTCCCTATCCCCTTCCGTCGCGATGGCGATAACGGGGCCTTTACGCGCTTTGATCTGCTGGATATTCGAGAGCATCTTTTCGTACACACTGTCCCTGGTCGCAAGGGCAAACGTCGGGAAATGCTCGTCTATCATCGCGATGGGCCCGTGCTTCATCTCGCCCGCGCCGTATCCTTCGGCATGGATGTATGAGATCTCTTTCAGCTTGATGGCGCCTTCGAACGCGATGGGATAATTGTATTTGCGTCCGATAAAGAGAAAGTCGCGGTTCTTCGAGTATTTCTTTGCCAATTTCTCGATAGCGCTCCGCGCATCCAATATTCTTTGCGCCTTCTGCGGGATGCGCAGAAGCTCGGCGGCGATCTTTCGCCCGACCGCAGCCGGCATCTTCCGCTGTCTCCCCAAGAAAATCGTCAGTAAGACCAGTGCGGTCAATTGCGACACAAGCGCCTTGGTGGATGCGACGCTGATTTCCGGACCCGCGTGATTGTAGACGCCCGCATCGGTCTCGCGTGCAATAGTCGAGCCGACGGCGTTCACAATGCCGAGCGTGAGCGCCCCTTTCTTCTTCCCCTCGCGTATCGCTTCGAGCGTGTCGGCCGTCTCGCCGGATTGCGATATCGCGATCAAGGCCGTCTTTTGGTTCAGGACGGGACTGCGGTAGCGGAATTCGCTCGCGAGCTCCACTTCGACCGGGATCCCCGCAAATTCCTCAAGCATGTACTCGCCGACCAGACCGCCGTAGTAGGCGGTGCCGCACGCGGTGATGATGATGCGTTCGATTTTTTTCAACTCCTTCGCCACCGCTTCGAGCCCGCCGAGCTTCACCGAGCCTTTTTTCGGAATGAGGCGGCCGCGGAGCGTATTCTCGACGACCTCCGGCGCCTCCATTATTTCTTTCAGCATGAAATGCTCGTAGCCGCTTTTCTGCGCTTCTTCGGTGCTCCAATCAATGGTCGAGGTCTTACGCTTCACGCGCGTCGAATCGAGGCGCACGATCTTGTGCGATTTCGGCGTCAGTATCGCCACGTCGCCGTCTTCAAGAAAAACAACGCTCTTGGTATGCGGGAGGATGGGCGAAGGGTCCGACGCGATAAATCGCTCCCCCTGCCCCAGCCCCAGCACGATGGGCGACCCCATGCGCGCCGCGATGAGCTTGTCCGGCTCGCCTTTGTACTGTATGGCGATACCGTACGTGCCGCGCACTTCATTCAGAGCCGCGAGTGCCGCTTTTTCAAAACTCTTCTTCTTGAGATGTTCCTCGATGAGATGCGCGAGTATCTCCGTATCGGAATCAGAGACGAATGTGTGCCCCTTTTTTTCCAGCACTTTTTTCAGCTCTTTGAAATTTTCGATGATGCCGTTGTGGACGAGCCATATCTCACCGGCACAATCGGAATGCGGATGCGCATTTTTCGCCGTCGGCTCGCCGTGCGTCGCCCATCGCAAGTGCGCGATGCCGCTTTTCCCGCTGAATTTTTTCGGCACTTTCTTCCGTAATTCTTTGACGGCGCCGGGGGTTTTTACGCTGCCGCTTTCGGGCGTATAGATGCCTGCCGAGTCGTACCCGCGGTATTCCAGCGCGACGAGACCCTTCAAAAGAAGGTCTGCCGCATCCTTACCTTTAGCCCCCGTATACGCAAAAATACCGCACATATCAAAGGACTATAGCAGATGCTGTTATTCAAGCACAACGTCGGCGATATCCGCGCGGAATCGGTATATCGCATCATCGTTCCCAGGTCGTTCGGGGAAGGTACGATTCGAGAGAATGACGAGAGCGACGCCGCGTTCGGCGTCGACAACGCAACTCGTCCCCGTGAATCCCGTTTTGCCGAAGGTGCGCGGGTGCGCGTGCCGCCCCATGAAGCGCGCATCATTGACCTGCCAGCCGAGGCCTTTTTGTGCACCGTCGAGAACGTTCGGGTACTTCTCCTGTAACAACGCTTCCAGGAATTTCAGAATATCCGGCGCGGTACTGAACAGACCCGCGTGCCCGACGGCTAGACCTGCGCGCGCAAACACGCGCGCGCTCTCATCGTGTACGATTCCGCGAATTTCCATGCCATCGACGATTTCCGTCGGCGCTATCGACCTACGAGGTCGATAGTTGGGAAAGAATGCCGTGTTCTTCATGCCGAGCGGATCGAAAAAATATTTTTGTGTGAGCGCATCGAGTGTGTCGCCACCGACGCGTTCCACGATGAGACCAAGGAGGAATGCGGGAAGATTTGTGTATCGGGACTTCCCCGCAGGACCCTTAAACCCGTGTGCAAAAACGTATGCCGTTAGTTCGTCGGCAGTTTTATCTTTGAGCGTCGAAAGCGTCGGCCCTTGCACCCGATAGCGCAACAAGTCTTCAACGGTCGCGCCATAGTCACTCCGGAGTTCGGGCAGATATCGGAAGACAGTATCCCCAAGCCCCAACCGCCCTTCCGCAACGAACGACAGTGCAAGCGATGCGGTCGGAATTGATTTCGTTATCGAGGCGACGTCATAGATAGTGTCTTCGGTGACTCTTGCGGAATCCGGCTCGTAGGTCAGATCCCCGAACGGAAAAATCTCTCTGGAACTATTCGCGCGAATGATTCCAACGACACAGCCGGGAAATACCCCCTCTTCCATCGCTTTTTTCGCACGCGCTTCTATTTCGTTACGCATCCGGATACGCCTCCTTTATCTCTTTTGCCAAGTACGGATTCCACATCGCACCGGTCGCGGTCATCACCACATCCGCCCCTGCATCGCGATACGCTTTGAAATCTTTTGGGGTCATGACACCGCCGACGCCGATGATTTTCCACACTCCCTTCGTTCTGTCGCGAATGGCTTTCAGACGGCGCGTCATGTCGAGGCCCGCCCACTTGATGGAGGCACCGCACACCCCGCCCCGCTTTCGGTTCGGCCCCGGAAGCGCCTGATTGCCCTCTTTGTCCACGATCTCTCCCGCAAGCGTATTGATACCGGAAATGGCCTGTCCGTATTTTTGGCAGACCTCGGCAAGACGTTCAAGGTCTTTGTCGTCCTTGTAGTAGCCGACCTTGAGTATGTGCGGAATGTCCCCGATAACGCCGCGCACGGACTCACACACCTTTTCCGTCATATCGAGGTCGTAGCACACCAAGCCTTCATTGCCGATATTGGGGCATGAGAGATCCGATTCGAGGATTTTCGCGCCCGTCGCGGCGGCCAAGCGGGCCGCTTCCGTGAAATCGGCGACAAATTCCTCAGGCGTCTGATGTTCTTTGACCGTGCCCATAAAACTCAGGACCATCACTTGCCCCGTACGTGCCGCGGCGATCCCGCTTTTAGCATCTTCCTGCCAGACGGCGGGCGGGCGGGAGGGCACTCCGAAAGAATTCGTTATCGAAAGCGGCTCAGCATAATTCGTATCCGCGACAAGTGGCCGTGAAGTCCGCTCAAGCGTCAGGTCGCCTTCGACGTTCACGGAAAGTACGTTCGGGAACGGGTGGCAGGGAAACTCGTTGGCGCGTACCGTTTTGTACACCGGAATATCAAAACCCTTGTCGAATGCGGCTTTCACGAATTTACTGTCGAGAAGCGGCCCCGCGGGAATGCCGAGCGGGTAATTGATTTTTTGGCCCAGAAATTCGAACCGCGGTTCGCCTTCAATCGGGAGAACTACACCGTCGGCAAAGCCGTTGAAAGGACCGTGTTCGAGATTGTCGGCGTAAGACTTTGCGGGATCGTAGAAGGGAGGGTGCAACATCCTCTTACTATACCATTTGAGGTTACCCCCGCATGCATCCGGTCCCCATGGGGGACCGGAAAATATGTTTCCGTCGAGGATTTCGTTCAAGCCGCCAACTGGCGGAGCGCCTCTTCCCATCCGGCATCGTACCCGAAGTAGTAGCCGAGGCCGACTCCCGCGAGGAGGGCCATCAAAAACCCGACCGCAACGTGCAATTGTGTCAATCTCATATTATTTCATTCTAACACCTTTAAAGGCTTTCCCCTTCCGCGCCATCTGGTCGACGAAGCGGCCGGTTGCGGTGCTTACTTTGGTCCAACGCTTGTTCCTCCCGCTCAAGACTTGCGAGCGACCCTTTACGGTACCCGTACGACCCTTACCCTTTGGTCCGTTCTTCGCCATAGAGAAATGATAGCACTACGCAATCGGCACGCCCGTTGTTTTCCCCAACACTTCATCCATTCCGCTTGCCGGGCTCACTTGTCGGTTTCGGTGCTGAAGATCCGTATCCAGATCGATGCGGGGATGGTGTGCCATTCGTCTTTCTTAAGAAGCGTCCGCGCCGCATACAGGGTGGCCACGATGGCGGCTATTCCGCCGATACCTACTCCCCAGCGTGCCCCGCCGTGCTCCGCTATCCATCCGACGAGCGGGGCGCCGATGAGGGTCGAGCCGAAGAGTGCCATCGTCCAGAGCGCCATGACGCGCCCGCGCATCTGCGGGGCGGACTCGAGCTGGATCATAGTGTTGCCCACCGACGTGAGGTTGATGGAAAAGAATCCGACGAACACCATGCCCGCGATCGCGAGCCCGAGGGTCGGCATGAGCGCAGTCAGGAGGAGGGAGAGACCGAAGAGAAATGCCGATGCCACGAATTCGAAGAGCGTAACCCCGTGGCGGCTCGCAGTGAAGAGACCCCCTGCGACGGACCCCGCGCCCATCGCGGAGAGGAGCGCGGCGTAGTCGGCGGCACCGCCGTGAAAGGTGTTCTCCGCGAGAAGCGGAAGGCTTACCTGAAATTCGTACGAGAGTGTTCCGATGATCGCCATTGAAATGAGAACATTGCGGATCATCGGCACCGAGGCGGCGTAGCGTAGCCCCGCCAGCAAATGGTCCGGCGGACGCGGCGCCTCCGTCTCGCGATGGAATTCGGCGGGGCGTAGGTATGCGAGCGCAATGAGCACGAGCACGAACGAGAGCGCGTTGGCAAAGAAACAGAATGCAATGCCGATGGTCGCTATAAGAGCACCTGCGAAGAGGGGGCCGAGCGCGCGGGCGAGATTGGCTTCGGTGGAGCTGAGCGTCACCGCGTTACGCAAATAATCAGGGCCGACCATTTCGTGCAAAAAGGTCTGCCGGAGCGGCCGGTCGAGAACGTCGACTATCCCGAAAAGAACGGCGGCGACATACACCATCCATATCTCTATCGCACCGGTGAAGATGAGAATGCTCATTCCGAGCGCGAGGAGTCCGGAGGCCGTCTGTGTGAAATACAGAAAGCGCCGCTTGTTGACCGAATCGACTATCATTCCCGCGAACGGCGCACCGAGGAGCAGGGGTGCGAAGCGGAATGCGAGTACGCTACCGAGCGCCACTCCCGAGCCGGTCAATTCCAATACGAGCCACCCCAAGGCCACGGTCTGCATCCAGTTGCCGATGTGCGAGAACCCCTGGCCGATAAAATAAAGCCGGTAATTGCGGATCTTGAGCGATGCAAACATGTGGTCTCCGTATTCCTGTATCCCCCGTATCATAGAAACATACCTGACCCCTACTACATGCCGCTTTGCCACGTCGCGACGGCCGGAAAGATGTAGATGAGATTGAGCACGTTGAGCGTGAGATTATCGCGGATGGCGAAGCCTACAAATAATTCGAATCCGATACCGATCGTGACGATGAGCCACACGGGGAGGCGCAGTGCGAGGAAAAATCCTACGACCATCATGAGCGTATCCGAGACGGAGTTGATGATGCTGTCGCCCGTGTACCCTTGCGCAAGCGCCTGCTCACGGTAGTGCTGTATGACCATCGGGGTATTCTCTATGACCTCCCACGCTATTTCGGCGCCGAGAGCGAGCAATAGCCTCATCCCGATGGAGAGCCGCGGTGCGACGAGCGTCAATATCCAATAGAAAAGAAACCCGTGAATGACATGCGAGAAGGTGTACCAGTCGGCAAGATGCTGTGAATTCCCCGCGCTCAAGACTTCCCCGCGCTCAAGACTACTCCCTCCCACAGCTTGACGTACCCGCATTCACAGATAGCAGGCTGGCCGAAGAGGAACAAGACGAGCGCCTGAAGCGCAATGAGCCACGCACCCCATATGAGTGCGCTCCGCAAAGACATGTGCGCGAACATTGCCTTAGTGTAGCAGAACGTCCGCGGGGCCGGACACCTTGAATTCTCCCGTGCTCATCCCGCCAGTATATCAAATCAAATCTCCCAAACAAAAAAATCTCCGACCTCATTCCTCCACTTGCTTAGTTGCGCAACTAAGCCTGTAGGAACTTTAGAGAACCGCAAGCACGTTGAAAAAGATCTTGGGAGCATCGGCCGCGATACGATAATAGACATACAAGTTCTCTTGTTCTTTTTCCAGATATCCGACTCGCTCCAAGAGCGACAGGTGCCTCGATGTGGCTGTTAGAGAAAGATGCATTACCTCGGCGATCTGGCCTACATGCGCAGACTTTCTCTTGCGAATGAACGTGAGCATCATCAAACGACGACGATTACCGAGCGGCTTGAGCAAACGCTCCATCTCGACTTCTTTCATGAGGGTAAGTATACACCTTCTTACTTGCGCAAGTAAGGAAGTGGTAATGATGAAAAAGCTATATCAACAATCTCTCCCCTGACACCTTGAATTCTTCCGTGCTCATGCCGCCGGTATATCAAATCGAGTTCCTTATCTGAAATTTATCTGATACTGGAGTCGCTTGGTTTTAATTTTGCCTTCTATGTCCTTCGCCGAGACGAAGGTGTACCCCATGCTTTCGGGATGCATGCTCACGAAACAAAATACGTACCTGTCGCCAAGCTTCTCGGCGAGAGCAAATTCATTTGCGGTTGCGCCAAAGAAAAATCCGTCAGGATTCTTGAGCAGTTTTTTCATGGTTGTCTTGAGCTCTACAAGTACCCATTTCTCGGGCGCAACCGACATGACATTTGTTATGTCCGGTGACGGCAGGAGAACAAGATCATATGCTCTCGAAAAAGAATTTGGGAGTTTGAGTGCTTCGAGTATTTGTTTCCTTTCCTCCTTTGCCGGAAACTTGAGACAAGGGTTTTGAGTCAACACAAACTGAACAGCATTGTTCTCGGTTTTGTTGTTCTTTAGAGTCGCTCCATAAGAGTGCGTCGTTGCCACGCATGGATTAGATCATGTGCAGTATTGCAGATCAAGATCTGCTATTTCTTGTAGACAACAAAGTGCGGCAGCTTATCGATGCCGATGTAGTTGAACATCCGATAATTTGCGCGCCGTGCCGTCGCCGAAAGCTGTCGCATTTTCAAATGGATCTTCGGAACGAATGGGTAAAAGCGGATTTCGTGATGGCTGCCAGTTTTATCCTTCCATTTAAAATTCGCAAACAACGCAGGAACTACAAAGCCAGCTTTCATCACTTTTTCCATAATGTCCCAGCCTGCACCAAATATCTCAGATTTTGGTTTTGAATTATTTGTTTTCACTTGCGCGCGGAACGTGCAGCCAGTGCACTGCACATCATACATTGGATAGTTCTGCGGAAGTCCCATGAGAGATTTCCCGCAATTGGGACACGGTACGAGCCGCACCAAATCGGCCTCTCCGGCATCTCCCGAACTTTTATTTGTTCCTTTCTTCCCTGTCACTAGATCAATAGATCACTTCTTGATCCTCCGCGCAACCTGTTGAGTAAACACCCCAAATACGGCTAAAAAACCGCATAGATTGGCGGCTCGGTTTTTGGGGCGAAAATCGGATCGGCGGGAACGGCTTACCACTTGTAGCCTTTCTTCAGAAGCATGACGCGCTTGGCCTCCAATCGCTTCTTGGTCTTCCTCGAATGCGACTTCTTCGGCTTGATATCCTGACTCGCTCGTTTTGCCATGGCGCTATTGTAGCACAAGCGACTGGCGTATCTTGTCGAATGCATTGAGGAGCGCGGTGCGGTCGAATTCACGGACAACTCCCGGCTCGAAGTTGCCGATGTTCATCGAGTGGATAAAGTAGCGCAATGCGGTGCACGGCTGGCTATCCGAAATCGCATAGACCAGTTCCTCGTAGAAATTCCCCGCCCCCGCGCCCGATGTGGTCGCGACCGAATACGTCGTGCTACCGACCGTCATCTCGACAGGCTTCACGTTGTCCACGATATAGATGTCGCCCGTGCAATTCTTGGCGCGCGGAAGCTGTTCGACCGAGATGCCGGTGTCGGACGAGAGATTGGTGCCCGTTGCCATAGAGCCGGGAATGGTGAATTTCACTCCGAGTATCGGCTTCTTGGGAAAACCCGTGTACGCGTATGTCGAGTCAAGCGTAAAATCCCGCGGATACTTGAGCGAGACGCCGAGCGTCGAAGAAGCATAATCGAGCCGCGTGTCCTCCACCGGTGCAGGTGGCGTGGGAGCCGGCCCTTGGCCGCTGAACATCCCGCTCTGCCACGCATAGTATCCACCTGCCGCAATGACTAAAACCCCGATAACCCCGAAGATGATCTTGTTTTGCATATAAGCCCATCTTACTTCTCTTTTATTCCCTCTACAAACTCATCGGGCACTTCGGTCCCCCGTCCGAAATGGCGCTCAATTCTCTCTTTAAAATTGCGAAAGAGTGCTTCTCGGTTAAATTCCGCGTCCGGAACCGTCTTTTCGAGAGTTTCTTCCAGAGCCTCTGTGAAGTGTCGCTCAAACTTCCTGACAATCTCGTAAAGGTCCACCTTTGCCATATCCGCCGATTATATCACTTTGCCGTCTCGAGTACGCTCCAGATAGCGGGGTCCTGCCCGCCGTCGAGCTTGAAGACGGAAACGCCGCGCACGCCGAGGCGTTTTGCGAGTGCTATTTTGTCGGCCACCGATTGCGCGTCGGGCC